>Ga0265337_1000518_pt1 | contig 20495 bp, 17 predicted proteins | sample 42122metaG_FD_192441 | JGI IMG/M metagenome (GOLD analysis project Ga0265337, IMG submission 192441) | Rhizosphere microbial communities from Carex aquatilis grown in University of Washington, Seatle, WA, United States - 4-21-22 metaG | ecosystem: Host-associated > Plants > Roots > Rhizosphere >... | reverse complement strand
GAGACTCGCTGAACCGCTCCTCGGAGCCGCGCTGGCGTCGCTCCTCGCGAGCGGTCGCGTTCGAGAAACGCCGGCCACTCCCGAACCGGTGCTCTCGTGCGACACGTGCGTCATCCCGTTCGAAGAGCCGTCGGGGTGGGAAGCCGCGGTGTTCGATCACTACCAGGCGATGGTGACCGCGATCTGCATCAAGCTTCGCCGCGGCCGTCTGAGCGCGACGCTCGGCGATTCGATCGGGGGCAGCACGTACACGTTCGACATCTGGAAGGGGCACCCGATGGAAAGCGAAGTGCTCGGCCTCCTCGGTGCGCTCCGCAATCACGCGCGCGCCGTTCGCGAACGGGTGGATCGCTACAATGCCGAGCACGCCGAGGAGCGCCCCACCGACGAAGGTCCGGAGCTTCGGGTGATTACTTACGTTGGACAAGGCTTCTTGGAATCCGAAAAAGAAGAAGGAGAGGGATGGTGAAGCGGTCGTTCTTGCGAAGCCTGTGGGTGCTCGGCGCGCTGGCGGCACCGTTCGCGGGCTGCTCCGGCAAGGTCATCGGAGTCTCGGGGGGCGAGACGAACTGGCTCGCCTCGTGCGCGAGCGACGCGAGCTGCGATTCCGGTCAGCGGTGCCTGTGCGGCGTGTGCACGAAGGAGTGCACCGACAGCTCGGCGTGCTCGGGAGCGATCTGCGCGACCCAGGGTACGGCGGTGTTTGCGTCGGCGTGCGCCGACAAGCCGACGCTCTCCGGCGTTTGCCTGGCGAGTTGTGCAAGCTCGAGCGACTGCAAGGGCGACCTCACTTGCGTCGACTCGGCGTGCATGCGTCCACCGCTGCGCAACCTCGACGGTTCCGCCGGCACCGGCGGGGCACCGAGCGCTGCCGGGGGTACCAGCGGAACTCCCCTCAGCGATAGCGGCGTGTCGACGGGCGGCGCTTCTTCGACAGGGCCGCTCGGTGACTCGTCGCCGGCGAGCGGTTGCACGCTCACCGTATTGTTCTCGCCGATGTATTCCGGTTACGACGGGGTTCACACCTACCAAGTCCCCGCGGTCGTGGCCGGCGTGAGCAATTCGTCCGTGACGTGGACCGCGTCAGACCCATCGATGGTGAGCATTCGACCCGATATCGCGATCGCCCAGGGCGGCGCGATGCTCACGACGCTGAAAGCCGGCACGGTGACCATCACGGCGACTGCAGGCACCCTTTGCGGCTCGTCCTTGCTGACGATCACCCAGTTCGCTCCCTCGGACTGGGAGAGCGGTAACACTCGCTACAATCTTTCGAACCCGGTCCCCAACCCGTTTCCCGACGGCGGCCTCTACATCAGTACCCTCCCCGACGCGGGCAACCCGCTCGACCCCGCCAACGCGCCCCCAGGCTGCGTCACGTGCCACGGCCCGACGGCCACGAGTGGCGGCTACCGCTACGTGGCGTTCACGCCGGAGCAGACCGGAGGCTTCAGCGACGACCAGCTCATCGCCACGTTCACGAAGGGCGAGGTTCCTGCTGGTGGGGCCTTCGATCTGGAGGTCGTGCCGCCGTACGTCTTTAGCTTTATCCACAAGTGGAACGACATCAGCACTCCCTCGCAGCAAAGGGGCATGGTCGCATACCTTCGCGCGCTTTCGCCCGCGCCCGGGAATAGCACGTTCGACTTCGGCAAAGGCCCGAGCCTTCCGCGGGAATGACTCAAATCCGCAATCGTTTCTTCAACTCCAAATAACGGTTGAGGAGGCGCGGACCGAGCTGACGCGGATCGACGTCGAGGACGTTCACGCCGGTGCGGCGCATTTCTTCGATCGCGACGCGGCGCCGCTGGAGGAGGTCGAGCGCGACCACTTGACGGTAGGGGTCGAGCTCGGTCACGGGTTCGGTGGCGGCGAGACGCTCGACGTCGAGGTTCCGGAGCGTGACGCACAGGGGCAGGTGATGGCGCGCGAATCGCGCGGCGTGGGCGAGGAGCATGGACGACGCTTCGTTGTCGACGACGTCGGTGATGATCACGACCAGGGAACGCTTTCGGTGCTTGAGCGCCAGAAACCGGCACGCGCGGTCGTAGTCGGCCTCGTGCGGTCGCGCTTCGATGCGATAGAGCGCCTCGTTCATGCGACCGAGTGCGGCCGCGCCGCGAACCGGTGGGACGTACGCTTCGATCGCGTCACTGAAGGCGAGGAGCCCGATATAGTCGCCCTGCTTCATGGCGACGTACGCGAGGAGCAACGTCGCGTTGATGGCGTGGTCGAGCCGACTCACGCCGTCGACCTCCGTCGTCATGAGTCGCCCGCAGTCGAGGACGACGAGGATGTTCTGGCTCCGCTCGACCTGGTAGTTGCGCGTGATGAGCCGCCCGCGGCGCGCCGTCGCCTTCCACGCGACGTCCGTCGGGTTGTCGCCCGGGACGTAGTCGCGGAGGCTCTCGAAGTCGCTCCCTTCGCCGTAGAGCCGCGTCGGCGCGACCCCGAGCTCCGACAACCGATGTCGCCGGGTTGCGAGCTCGTGGCGCGCGAGGTTCACGACGTTCGGGTAGACCTTCGACTCGTCGGACTCCCGGAGCTCCAGGCGCTTTACGACGAGGCCGAGGAGCGACGACAATCGCACGTGAACGTGTCCCCGGACATGAAGGCCGCGCTCGGTCGGACGCACGTCACGCGTCGCGACCGCGCGGCTCTCTGCAGGCACGATGCCGCGCACGATCTCCGGCGTCGCGACGAAGGTCGCCGGCAGATCCTCGACCAGCTCGAACGACACCGGGCGCCGAGAGCCGTTCCGGATCCGGAACTCGACTCGCTGGTTCGCTCCGAGCGCGAGCGACGGTCGCGCCTCGCGCGAGACGGCGACGTCGTTCGCTCGAGGGGGCAACCAGGCGTCCGCGAGCGCCGCGACGAGCAAGACGACGTCGTAGACGAGCGCGACGAACGACGTTCCACGTCCCGGTAGCACCAGGAGAAGTGGCAACGGCACCGCGAAGAGGACGATGAGCCGGCGCGACGGCAGCGCCCATTTTCGCGCCAGAGGCGGGGATTCGACGGCCGCCGACGTCATGGTTCGCTCAGCGCTGAAGACGCACCGCTAGAGACGCGGCACGTCGACACGTGACAGCGCGCGCCCGATGCATTCGTCGGCGGTCGTGCCGCCGATTTCCGTTTCCGGGCTCAGGATCACACGGTGCCGGAGCGCGGGCAGCGCCATATCGCGCACTTCGTCGGGAGTGACGAAGCTCTTGCCACGGAGGAGCGCCAGCGCGCGGCTCGCGCCGAGGAGCATCACCGACGCGCGCGGACTCGCCCCGAGCGAGAGCGCCGGCAATTCACGGGTGCCGCGCACGATCTGGTTCACGTAGTTCACGACCGCGTCGGCGACGCGGATGGTTCGCACCGCGGCCCGGAGCGCGAGCAATTCGGGCACCGATGCGACGACGGGGACGCCGAAGGTGCTCGGGTCAGCGGCGTCGAAGCCGTCGCGGTGCCGCTTCAGCATGTCGGCTTCGGCATCGATCGGCGGATAGCCGATGATCGTCTTCAAGAGGAACCGGTCGAGCTGCGCTTCGGGCAGCGGATACGTGCCCTCGTATTCGACGGGATTTTGCGTCGCCAGAACCGAGAACACCGGGCTCAACGGGTGCGGTTTGCCGTCGACGGTCGCGCGACGCTCTTGCATCGCCTCGAGGAGCGCCGATTGCGTCTTCGCCGGCGCGCGATTGATCTCGTCGGCGAGGACGATGTCGCCGAAGAGCGGCCCGGGTTGGAACTCGAAGCCCCGCGCTTCGTTCCGGTAGATGTTCACGCCGATGATGTCCGCGGGCATGAGGTCCGGCGTGAACTGGATGCGCCGAAAATCGCCGGAGACCGTCATCGACAGGGCGCGGGCGAGGAGCGTCTTGGCGGTGCCCGGCGGCCCTTCGAGGAGTAAATGGCCGCCGGCGACGAGAGCGACGACGGCGTGTTCGACGGCCGCGGGTTGTCCGATGACGACTTGGTCGAGCTCGCGGCGAATGCTGCCGGCGAGCCGAGTGGCTTCATCGAGATCCACGTTCGAGCGCCTCGAGGGTACGGTAGAGCAAGCGAGCGCTTTCGAGAACGTCTTTTCGCGACGCTTTCGTCGCGCCGGGCAGTCGCGCGAGCAGCGGTCCAAGGTCGACGCCCGTGCGACGTGCGATTTCGACGCCGAGGACGCCGTCGTCCGCTGCCGCGGAAAGATCGACGAGCTTCCTCGCTCGGAGCCGGAAATGCTCGACGAGCCGCTCTTCGACGAGAACGTTCGCGCCGGCGTCGTGGAGCAAACGACCCGCGGCGTCCGCGAACTCGCCGTGCTTGCGCCGCCGCTTTTGCACCGGCGTGACGGGGCTGCCGAATCGGACCACGGCGAAGAGCACCGCGAGCACGCAGGCGCCGAGCGCTTGCAAGGCCGCCGTGCGGTACTTCCCTTCCACGACGAGCTTCGCGAGCGCGACCGGAGACGTGTCGTGTTCGTCGAAGCCGAGGTGGTACTCATCGAACGCGATGCGCCCCGAGTCGCCGGGCGTCGCGCGGAGCCGGGCGAGGTTCGCGAGGAGCCGCGCGTCGTCGTCTTCGAGCAAGCCCTGATTCGTGAGCGGGTACGCGTCGGCGAGGGCGACGATCACGCCGTCGCCGTGACTCACCATGACGCCGAGCGTGCCCCGCGCATCCTTCCAGAAGAGCGAACTCTCCGCGCGCTCCAGGGGCCCGATGGCGGGGCCGCCGAGTACCTTCGTGAGCGGCCTGTCCATCGACAAAGCTCGAACGCCCGCGAGGATCGGGCTCGCGAGGTCGAGCTCCGCGACGCCTGGCTTTGCCTTGTCGGACACGCTGCTCGAGTCGAACCAATGTTCGAGACCGTCGCCTTCGCCCGGCGACACGACGAGGACGTGTCCGCCGGCAACCCAGTCGAGGAGCTCGCTTCGCGTGGCTTTGTCGAGCTCCACGATCGGACCGAGCACGAAGACCGTGCGAACGCCGGCGAGCCGGTCCTTTCGCGGCGACGTTCGGAGCCGCTCGACTGAAAACCCGAGGCGTCCGAGCGTCGTGTACGCGGCCTTGAGTCCGTAGCCTGCGGTAAAAAATGTGGAAGGCTGCTCCGCGGGGCCGCCGGACCGAGTCGCGGGGAAAAATCGAAAGAGCGCGAACGCGCCGAGGAGCGCGCTCACCACGAGCGCGCCGAGGAGCGTCCGATCAGCGCGCGAGAGACGAAACGGACTCATGGCGCAGGGTGGAGAGATCGAAAAGGACGCTGGAGGCGTCGGTCTCGGTGGGAAGAGCGCCGCCGTAGGCGATGCCTTCGAAGACTCCCGTCGCGCGGCAGAACGGTGCGCTGCGATCGTCGCCGCCGATTTCCTTCAGGTAGTCGCGGTTCGTCTTCCAGCTCTCGAACGCCACGCGCCCGACTCGATCGAGCCAGAGGATGCACGCCGCATAGCCGTAGCGAACGGCGCGCTCCCAGTTCTTTGCGTCGCGCGCGGCGAGGGCTTCGGCGTAGACCCGTTCGAAATCCAGATCGGAGATGCCGAGGAGCTCGCCGCGCAGCCGCTCTGCCTTCGGCGACGCGTGGCGGAACCCTGCGCCGAGCTTGAAGAGTCCGTACAGTGCGTGCAGCGCGATCGCCAGTAACGTCCCGATCACCCACACCACGATGAGCCAGGTGACCCACGTCGGCGTCTGTCGCATCCCTTCGCCGACGCGTTCGAAGAGCGACGAGAGCCAGTGGCTGAAACGCTCGAGGAAGTCGGGCGCCGGATCGTGGCCGCCGTATTCTCGCTCGCGGAGCACGGCCGCGGCGACTGCTTTCGCCGAATCGACCGGCTCCGGTCCGAGGACGGGGGTCACGGCCGCGACAGCCCTCCCATCCGCGACGCCAGGTGCTGCAGATCGAACCCCTCTTTTCTGATTCGAAGGTCGTAATAGAAGAGCACCACGACGCCGATCGAGAGCGGGATCACCAGCGCGCCCAGGATGTTCTCCAGAAAATCGCCGATGAACGCGATCGGCCAGGGAACGAGCCGCAAGATGGCGCCGCCGCCGGCGGTGACGACCATGCTCAGGAGCCACACGACGAAGCCGAGACGAAACCCTTTGCCCAGGTTGTCGGCCATGAGCGCGCGGGATCGCCCGAGCGCTGCCGACGCCTGATCGGTCGTCTCGAGGAGCGCGACCGCCGGGACCAGCATGAACCACAAAGAGGCGATGATTCCTGGAACGACGCACAAACAAAGGCCTGCAAAAACGACGAGCATGACGAGAAATTGGGCCCAGAGCAGGGTGCCGAGTTTCTTGAACACCCGCGAATACGATTCCGCGGCGCCCAGCTCTTCGCCGAGATAACCGGCGGAAATATTGACGAGGAGCGCGCCCGTGCAGAGTGGATAGACGAGGCTCAGAAAGACGAGCAGCCCGATGACGGAGCCGATCGCGCCGGCGATGAGCACGAGCGGCGGTACGGCCCCGGCTCCCGAGAATGACGGCCCGCGGAGCGAGAGCAGGTGGACCTCGCTGACGACGGCCGAAAGTGGAATGCGCGGGCGTTCGAGCAAACTCCAGACCCCGCCGATGCCGCCCGGCGAGACGGTTGGCGCGGGCATCATCGCGCGTGCCCACGACGTGATGGTCGCGACGAGCAGCGCGTAGGGCACGTACACTACGGCGGCGATCGTCGCGAACACGGCGAAGCGCTCCTTGTACAAACGAAACGCCGTGTCGAGGATGTCCCCGACCTCCATCGGTTTGAGTTCTCTGTTCACGGTCCGTTCCCTCTTTCTCGAATCAACTCGAACGGGTCGAGCCGACCCACTCAAGGGCTTCCTGCTCGTCGACGAACACGGCCATGGCGCCGTCGCCGCGACTCTTCGCCAGGCGGAGCACCTGCAAGCGCCCGACGGCGCTCTTCACCAGAAAGACATGCGCCGTGAATCGCGGCAGCATCGCCTTCACGGCTTCGGTCACCTCGAGCTCGAAAGGGTCGTCATTTCGCGCCGGCGCCTGGCGCATGTCCATGAGCAGCGCGAGCTTCCCCGACGGTAACGTCGCAAGTATCCGATGCAGCTCGTGATGCAGTTCGCGGACGACCTCGAGCGACGGGTACGGTTCGGCGCTCCGCACGTATCGGACGAGGTTCGATTGGTCGTCCACCGTGGCGGTCACATAAGGGCCGGTATAAAGTGCACGGACCATCGTCGTGCCATCGTACCTGAGTGGCGGGAAATTTTTCGCACCCCTCGCGAAGCTCCGCGGTTCGCGCACGCCGGCACAGGTTGGCACAGAGAAATTCCAGAAAATGCCGAGAAAAATCGACGATTCACTGGCGCGCACATTGCAGAAGTTCGACGCATGAATCGCGCTTTCTTCATTGCGGTAGTCGGCGGGGCGCTCGTCGTGGGGGCCTGTTCGAGCAATTCCGACGGCTCGCCCGGCAAGGTCGGCAGTGGCGGCAGCGCGGGCAAAGGAACGGGCGGCGCCGGGGGAACGACGATTCCGACCGGCGGAACCGGGGGAAGCGGCGGTCAAATCTCCGAGGGGTACGTGTGCAACAACGGAGATTTGATCTTCACGGACTTCCTGTCGGCACCTCCCTACACGATCTGTTTGCCTGAGGAGTCGTGCGGGATTTCTTGCGTCACGACCGGCGCCTGTCCGATCGGATGCGCCGAAGCCGGACTCGACGCGGCGACGCCGAATCGCGACGCCGCGGCGGTGAACCGCGATGCCGGCACGGCGCTCGACGCGGGCGACGCCGCGCGCCCCTGAGCCGAGAGCGCGCGCTCCGCTCCAGTCGGTTTGCCCGGCCGACTGGCCGCAATCGGATTCGCTCGACCCGCTCGATCACACTCGATATACGAAGCCCGTGCCGGCGTACGCAGGGTCTTGCACCCACGCCGAGCCCCGCACGTCGTGGAGTGAAACGCCGAGGAGCGCATCATGATTTACTTTGAATCCACACGGTCGAACCAAGGTCTCCCGGTCGTCACGCGCGGAAGTTCCGCGCTTCTCTCGGCCGTTGCGCTCGCTCTCGTCGTCGGGTGCGGCTCCGACAAATCGAGCGGCGCGTCGCCGTCGACCGGTGCCGTGACGGGACACGTGTACGTGTCGATGACGGGCGACAACGAGATCATAGTCATCGACCCGGCGACCCGTGCGATCACCGGCCACATTCCGGTCGGGGTGAACCCCGCGATCTTGCTCGGAACGCCGGACAACAAGAAGCTCTACACTGCGAACTGGGGCGACAACACGATGTCCGCCGTCGATGTGGCCACTCAGAAGGTCACGTCGATCGCGCTCGACAGCCGTCCCTGGGTCCAGGCGATGAGCCCCGACGGGAAATCGGTGTACGTCGGGCTCGGCTCGAACAAGATCGCCGTGATCGACACGGCGACCGACGCGATCGCGCGAAACATCACGTTCTCCACCTTGCCCGCGTCGATCATCGTGAGCCCGGACGGGAAGACGCTGTACGTCGCGAACGTTACCGGAAATTCGCTCCAGGCCGTCTCCGCCGATACCGGCGACGTGATTCATCCGTCGCTCGGCGTCGGAGTTTCGCCAGCGTGGATCACGATCTCGGTCGACGGCGCGTCGGTGTACACGCTGAACTTCCTCTCGGGAGACGTCACCGTCGTCGACACCGCTTCGTGGACGGTGAGCGCGACCGTCAAGGGTCCGATCGATCCGGACGGCGGCGGCACGAGCGCGGGCATCATCGGCAACGTCACGCCGAACGGCTCGATCCTCGGCGTGACCGACTATGGAACCGTCGACGTCTCGGCGATCGACACCAAGACGAACACGATCGCGTGGACCTTGCCAACGGTGGGCCGCCCCATCGGCATCGGGTTCAGTCCGGACAGTTCGCGCGGCTACGTCGGCGATCAGGGTCCGAGCTCGATCGCCGTGACCCCGTCGATCCTCGTCGGCGCACTCATCAGTGGCACCGTACTCAAGCCTACCGGCGACGGCCTCGTCACGGTGTTCGATCCGAAGACGGGAGCGAAGATGGGCGATTCGATCCCGGTCGGCAAGGGTCCGTCGAGCATCGTCGTGACGCCGAACTGACCGTCGCGCGATCGACCTCTCCGACCCAGTAGTCGCGTGCCGCGTTCGGCGCTTCGCGTGTATTGCGCCGTTCACACGTTGTGAACGAGCGTATCCGGGCGGCGTCACTTTTGCGGCGGCCGCGAGCCCGGGCGCAGGTTCGGCGCCATCGCTGAAACCGCATGAAAGCAGCTCGATCGGTGCAATTTCATGCTTGCGGCACGTCTCCTGCTCTGACGTCCCGACATGATTCGCGTTGCAACCGTTGCCTGCGCGCTCTGCGCCACCCTTCATTCCGTTCCTGCTTTAGCCGACGCGCAGCCGAACGCGCCGGTTCCGTCGACGCCTCCCGTGGTCGTCGCGGTTCCCGAGCCTCCGCTGCCGCGGTACGCGCCGAGCGGCTACTCCGCGCCGCGTTACGCGAACGGTTACTCCGCGCCGAGCTACGGTTATTACTCGCCGAGTTACTCGACGGGTGAGGACCGTCGCGCAGCGACGCTGCCTGCCGACGACGTGGTGCCTAAGCAGGATTGGCGCCTCACGGGTTACCTCGGTGGGTTCGGCGATCCGCAAGGCGGCGGAGTGAGCGCCGGAGCGAGCTTTCGCTATCGCAGGGGGCTGTTCGTCGTCGGCGGCGCCGTCGAAGACGGAGCGGCGGTCCTCGACTACGAATATTGGGGTGCGGCGCTGCAAGCCGGGCTCGCGCTCCGCCCCACACGACACGTGCGTCTCGAGCTGCTCGGCTCGATCGGCGAGCACTTCTACGAGAACGTCGGTCGCGACACGATCATCGGCAACGACCCCGGCGTGAAGGGCTCGACCGGGTACGCCGGAGGGCGTGCCACGGTGAGCTATCTGTTCGGCGCGCACCTCGGGCATTTCGAGCTCGGTGCCTACGCAGACTTCCAGGACGACCTGTCGCGCCAGCGCGTCACGGACGCCTACCCAGCGACGGGATCCGGGTTGTTTGACGGCGCCGGCACGGGCGAGCACGTCATCGGGACATCCCGTCTCGGGTTCGGTCTCGAAATCGGCGGCTCGCACGACATCTTCTGAGCGAGAGACGCACGGCGTCGCTCACCGGACGTCCTCGTGATAAGCCCGTCGCGTGAACGACGGCGAATCGAGGGGCGACGGCGAACGGCCCGATGACGTGAAGCTCGAGCGCCTGTTCGAGCTCCCGGGCTTACCCGAGTTCGACTTGCCGGCGCCGCTCGTCGAAAATTACGGCGGCCCGTTCGGCCTCCGTCGGCCTCGCCTCTACGCAAACTTCGTCGCCTCGGTGGACGGAGTGGTCGCGCTCCCGGACGGCGGCGAATCGGGAAAGATCATCAGCGGCGCGAGCCGCGCCGATCGGTTCGTCATGGGGCTTCTGCGGTGCTGCGCGGACGCGGTGATCGTCGGCGCAGGGACCTTCCGGCGAAGCCCGGGCGCGCTGTGGGACGCAGAGTCGATCGATCCGGCGCGCGCGACGTTGTACGCCGAATTCAGAGCGCGTCGCGGACTCCTGCCGAAACCTCCGCTCGTCCTCGTGACGGGTTCCGGCGACCTCGACGTCACGCGGCCTGCCGTCGCGAACGCGATCGTCGCGACGACGCGCGCGGGCGAGGACAAACTCCGCGATCGTCTTCCCTCGACGGCGCGGCTCTGGGTCATGGGCGAAGGCGCGGTTCGATTCGGTGATGTCGTCGCGCGGTGTCACGCCGAAGGGCTTCACTCGTTGCTCTGCGAAGGCGGCCCGTCGCTCATCGCCGAGGTCGTCGTCGCGAAGCTCCTGGACGAGCTGTTCGTCACGTCGTCGCCGAAATTGTTCGGACGATTTCCGAACGACGGTCGCAAATCACTGACCGACGGCCTCGACTTGGGCGGCGCGCCGCTCGAGCTCGCGAGCGTGCGCCGGAACGGCTCGCACCTGTTCCTTCGCTACGCATTCCGTCGAGACGGTTGACCGCGCGACCTCACGGGGCCCACGAGCTTCCGTCGTAGTGCAACGCGAAGGGCATGTTCCCGACGACCCAAGCGTCGTTCGGCGCGTCGGTCCACACCGACCACAACACGTCCTTCGTGTTGACGACTTGTCGCGTCCATTTGCTGCCGTCGAAGTGCATGAGGAGCCCGGCAAGACCGCACACCCAGACGTCGGTCGGCCCAGTGCCCCACAGGTTCAAGAGGCGACCTTGTTTCCCGCCCGGCGTCGGCGTCCACTTTTTGCCGTCCCAGTGCTGGATCACTCCTTCATATTCGGCGACCCAGACGTCGTCGGGGCTCGTTCCCCACACGCCGCGGAGCGGGCCACCCGGGTAGTCGAAGCGATCGAAGTGCTTGCCGTTGCCGTGCAAGATGAAGCCCTTCGCGTCAGGTGTGGAGCCCACCATCCAGACGTCGGTCGGGCTCGAGCCCCACGTGCGCCACAAACTGCTCGCGGCGGTGATCGGGTCGTCTTCCCACGTCTTGCCGTCGAAATGACGGAGCACGCCGGAGCCGTCGTCGACGATGACGCCGGCGACCCAGACGTCCTTGGGTCCGCTCGCCCAGATGCCGAGGAGCGTCTCGCCTTTTTTCGGCTCGCCTTGCGTCCAGACCTTGCCGTCCCAGTGTAGGGTCGTCGTGTCTTCGCCGACGGCCCACACGTCGTTCGGCGCGACGCCGTAGATCGATTGAACGGCGGCGGCCGTTCCACTCGGCGTGTTCTTCCACTCGGTGCCGTCGAAATGGACGATCCGTCCCTTGTTGCCGACCGCCCAGATGTCTTTCGGATTCAATCCCCACACGTGAATCAGGTCGGACTTCTGGGGAAGCTGGAGCATCTTCGGGACGTCGAGATCGGAGCTCGACGATCCCGTCGAGCCGTCGCCGTTCTTCGCATGACACCCGACCAACAGGGTCGTTGCGACGAGGAGCGAAGCGAACCGAGGTGCGAGACGACGAGCGCTGAATTTCAGGGGCATGCGAGACATGAACCGTCCTCGAAAGGCGGCCGAGATTAGTGGTCCCCTCCACGACCCGCAAGGCGCTCAGCCGTGCCGAGCCGCACCCTGCTGTGCGAACTCGAGGCGGGCGCGCGTGACGAGCTCATCGCCTTGCTTCACCAGCGCGAAATCGGCGACACCGGAAAGTTCCTCGTGGCGCCAAGTGAGCGCGCGGATCGTGTCGCCGACGCGGGCTTCGCGCTCGTAGACGATCGAGAAACGACGCACCGCGCCGCCGATGTCGTCTTTGCCATAGCCGCCCGCTTGGGCGCAGTGCCACCGCGTGTCGTCGACCAGGTCGGCGTATCGCGCGTGGTTCACGTGCTGCTGGAGATCCTGATCACTCGGTCTGAGCTCCACCGTGCGCTCCCAGGCCGACGCGGGCGCGGGCCGGGTGAGGTCGACTTTGGAGAGCGTCTCGCGTTCGGTGAGATAGTGGCGCGCCTCGTCGGAGATCGGCGCAGGCCGTCGATTGGTGTCGAGCGCCACGACGGTCGCGGTGCTGCGGCCGACGCGCGCGCCGTCGTCCACGCGCACGATGTCGTGCGAGTAGTCCATGCTCGTCTTGCCGACGCGGCTGAGCCACATCGTGATGTCGAGCGCGACGTCGAAGCTCACGTCTCGTTCGAGCTCGAGCGTCTGTGCCCGCACCACGCCCATCGCGAAAAATTGACGGAGCGGAAGCTTCTGCGATCGTGCAATCGTGCTCCAGCGGGTGTGCTCGAGATACCGGAGAAACGTCGCGACGGGGATGGTGCCTTCCGCCGAGAGCTCGTATCCGCGGGTCACGACGCGGACGGTTTCGATCTTGTCGTCGGCCATGGCGCGCCCCGCTCATAACAGCGCGCGCCTCCCGCGCGAAATCCGTTTGTGGACGCCGGGACTGAGCCGCTACGGTTTTTGCGAGAGTCGTTGCGCGCGTTTCTCGAGGTAGTCGCCGTATCGCGCGCGAAGCTCGAGTTTTTTGAATTTCCCCGTGGACGTGCGTGGGATCTCTCCGAGAAACAAATAGTCGTCCGGCATCCACCATTTGGCGAATTGGCCTTCGATGTGAGCGGCGAGCTCGGCCTTGGATGCGCTCTTGCCGGTCTTGAACACGACGGCGGCCAGCGGGCGTTCGCCCCATTTTTCGTGCTGCGCGGCGAACACGGCGGACTCGAGCACCGCGGGGTGGCTCATCAGGGCGTTCTCGAGCGCCTGGGTGCTGATCCATTCGCCGCCGCTCTTGATGACGTCCTTGGCGCGATCGGTGATCTGGACGTAACCCTCGGCGTCGATGGTAACCACGTCGCCGGTTCGGAACCAGCCGTCCTTCGTGAACTTGTCGTCGCCCTCGCTGTTCTCGTAATACGCCGAAGACACCCACGGACCGCGCACCTCGAGCTCGCCCATTTGCGTCCCGTCCCAGGGGAGCACGCGCCCTTCGTCGTCGACGTGGCGCTGGTCGACGAAGGGCACGACGAAGCCCTGCTTCGCGCGAAGCTCGAACTCGCGCGCGTCGCCGGTGTCGAGCCCGATCTTCATCCGTGAAATCGTCGCGAGCGGGTTCGTCTCGGTCATCCCCCACGTGTGCCGGATGTGAATGCCGTGACGTTTTTCGAAACCTTGAATCATCGCGATGGGCGCCGCGGCGCCTCCGACGGCGATCATGCGCACATGTGACAAATCCCAACGGCGCGGGTGCTCGTCGAGGAGGGCGAGCGCGCCGAGCCAGATCGTCGGGACGGCCGCGGCGAACGTCACGTGCTCGCCGGACATCAAGTCGAGGATCGCCTCCGGCCGCAAATCGGGCCCCGGAAACACGAGCTTCGCGCCGACCGCGAGCGCGGCGTGCGCCATGCCCCAGGCGTTCGCGTGGAACATCGGAACCACGGGCATCACGGCGTCGCGTTCGGAGATGCCCTTGGTGTCCACCATGCACAGCATCAGCGTGTGCAGCGCCGTCGAGCGATGCGAATAGAGCACGCCTTTCGGCGCGCCCGTCGTGCCCGACGTGTAGCACATCAGCGCCGCGCTCCGTTCGTCGAGGACCGGCCACTCGAACGTCGTCGGCTCGTTCGCGATCACGGCCTCGTAGTCGAGCGCGCCGTCGTCGGTGGGCCCGTCGTCGGGCACGACGATCACGTGCTTCAAGGTCGGCACGTCCTTCTTGAATCCGTTCAAGAGACCGAGCAGCGAACGGTCGACGATGATCACTGAATCACCGGCGTGCTTCGCGATGTACGAGAGCTCCGACGCATGCAGCCGCAAGTTCAAGGTGTGGAGCACCGCGCCCGTGCACGGCACCGCGAAGTACGCCTCGAAGTGCCGGTAGTGGTTCCACGAGAGCGTCGCGACGCGATCACCCGGCTTCACGCCGAGCTTGGCGAGCGCATGCGCCAGTTGACACGTGCGCGCGTAGTAGTCGGCGTACGTGTAGCGATGGAGCGCGCCGTTCGGCGTGCGACTCACGATTTCTCGCTTCGGAAAGAACGCCCGCGCTCGCTCGAGAAAATGCGTGAGCGTCAGCGGGTAGTCCATCATGAGTCCGGTGAGCATGGTTGGCCTCGTGGTGGGGGCTCGGCGCCTCGCCGAAACAAAGACTCCCCGCTGCCTACTTTCCGCCCCGATCGGGTGGCGGAGCAAGGGACAGCGCGCCTCCAAGAGCGCGATTCGGGGGGGAGCACGCCCGGCTAGAAAGCCGCCGGATGCCGGGGGAAGCTGCCGAAATCAGGCCTTTTCCTTGCGAGTTGGGGACGAGTGAGCTACATCCCGCGCACACATTTCCGGCGTTCCTGTCCTCTTCGATTTTCGTCGTTCAAGGACCGTAGCCCGCGAATCGAAAGAAGACCGATGTCGTTTTCGGAGCTCAAGCTCATTGAGCCACTTTGTCGCGCTCTCGCGGCGGAGGGCTATTCAGATCCCACCCCCATTCAACAAAAAGCCATTCCGGAAGTCCTAGCCGGGCGCGACCTCTTGGGTTGCGCACAGACGGGAACCGGAAAAACGGCGGCGTTCGCGCTGCCGCTCCTCCAGCGGCTCGCCGCGGAGAAGAAAGACCCGCGCATCCGCGCCCTCGTTCTCGCGCCGACGCGCGAGCTCGCCTCTCAGATCGGCGAGCGCATCTACGCCTACGGCAAGCACCTCGGGCTGCGCCATACCATCGTGTTCGGCGGCGTGAGCCAGTTCCACCAGGCGCGCGCGCTCCGGCCACCGCCGCCCATTCTCGTCGCGACGCCGGGTCGCTTACTCGACCTCTGCCAGCAGCGGCTCATCGACCTGTCGAAGGTCGAGATCCTCGTGCTCGACGAGGCCGACCGCATGCTCGACATGGGCTTCATCCACGACGTCAAAAAAGTCGTCGCGATGACGCCGAAGACCCGTCAGACCCTGTTCTTCTCGGCGACCATGCCGCCGGACATCGTCCAGCTGGTGAAGACCATCTTGACGGATCCGGTGCGAATCGACGTGGCGCCCACGTTGAAGACCGCCGAACGCGTCGAGCAATCGGTGTTCCACGTCTCGCGAACCGAGAAGCGGAACTTGCTCGAGCGACTCCTCCGCGATCCGGCGATCGAGCGCGTCCTGGTGTTCACCCGAACGAAGCGCGGCGCGAGCCGCGTTGCCGAGCAGCTCGACCGCGCCGGCATCGCCGCGGACGCCATTCACGGGGACAAGACCCAGGGTGCCCGCGAGCGAGCGCTCAACGCGTTCCGTCGCGGTCACACCCGCGTGCTCGTCGCAACGGACATCGCGGCGCGCGGTATCGACGTCGACGGCGTCTCGCACGTCGTCAATTACGACTTGCCGCACGTGCCGGAGAGCTACGTGCATCGCATCGGCCGCACCGGTCGCGCCGGCGCATCCGGCGTTGCCTTCTCGTTCTGCGATCCGGAGGAGCGTTCGATGCTCGTCGGGATCGAGCGGCTCATTGGTAAGCGCTTGCCCGCTGCCGAGCGACCGCCGGCTTTGCCGCCGAGCGAAGCGCCCGCGGCGCCCGCGACGGATGCTTTTGCGCGCGAACGCCCGTCGAGTGACGCCGCGGGTCGCGACGCGAACCGTGATTCGAATCGCGACGCGAACCGCGATCGAGGACCGCGTCCTCGTAGCGATGCGCCGCCCCGCGACGGCGGTTCGCGCTTCGCCCCTCGGGACCCGCGTCCGAGTGGAAACGGCGGATCGCGCGGCGGTTACTCGAGCGACGGCCCGCGACAGCGCGACGCCGGCCCGCCGCGAGAAAACCGCGGCTATCGCGCCGAACCGCGTGGCCCGCGTCCGGGTGATGCCCCGCGAAGTTTCTCGAACGGCGACGCGCCGCGCGGTCCGCGTCCGAACGGCGACGCGCCGCGCGGATATTCGAACGGCGACGCGCCGCGGAACCCTCGCCCGAGTGCACCGCCGCCCGCCGGGTCACCGCGCGCGGACGGCGATCGCAGGCCGCAGCGCGCCGACGTGCGCACCGAAGGATACGGCTTCGCTCCCAACGCAGGTTCGTGGAAACACGCCGAGCTGCGCGCGTCGGTTCCGGCCGAGCGCGCGACTCCTGTTGTCGTGAATCCGCCCCGGCCGACGACCCCTCCGTCCGAAGACCGCGGCGGATCGCCGGATCTCGGTCGCCGTCGCCGTCGTCGGACGCGCTACGCCGGCCCTCCCGGAAACTGATCCACGAGCGGGAGCCGTAGCGGGGCAAGGGCATCCTTGGCCCTGCCCGCTGCGGAGGCGTAGAACTGAGCCATGTTTCTGGTCGCGATCGCGGAGCTCGGTGGCCCGGTAGATGCGATCGGGCCGTTGGCGACCGATCTGAACACGACGCCGTACGAGTTGAAGTTGTTGCTCAACGCCGGCTTGCCGGCGGTCGTGCTCGCGACGGTCGACGAGGGGCTCGCGCGCGCGGCGACCGCCGTCGTGAAACGGCACAAGCACGTGCCGGTGACGTGCGATCGACGGTTGGTGGTGTCGAGCGCGCGCATGACGGCGCTCTCCGCGTTTTCGTTTTCGGCGAGCGGCGTGACGGCGGACGAGAGCGGTGGGGAAGAGCTGCCGTGGAGCGATATCGGCGCGCTGCTCCGCGCGACGCAACGTTCGACGACCGAGACGACGCAAGAAGTGAAGGAGCGGAAGTTCCGGCCCGGGATGGCGCTCGCGACGGGGGGAATGATCCTCTCGAAGAAGGTCACGCGCGAGATCACGACGCGGACCGAGCATCGCGAGCAGATCCTGTACCTGTTCCGGCGAAGCGGCGCGCCGCCGTGGGTGTTGAATGAGCGCGGGACGCGTTACGGCGGGCTCGGCGCGGATCTGCGCCCGACGAGCCTCGACAATTTTCAGATGACGATCCGGCGCATCCGCGAGCGCGCGCCGGGGGCGGCTTACGACGAACGACTCATGAACGGTCGACCGATGCGCGGCGTCGCGGAAGGTTCGAGCGCGACGGATCTGTTCGCGTACTTGCTCGCGAAGCACTTGATGCACGAACCGACGACGATCTAAGCAGTTGCCCACGCGAAGAGCACTTGCGCGAGGTAGTACGCGGGCAGTCCCCAGGCGCGATTGACGAATCGGTGGGCCACGAATCGATCGCGCGCGACGGAGAGGTCCGACGCGTAGAAAAGCAGCGCCCCCGTGAAGAGCTTCCCTGCATGAACGACGCCGGCGCGTTCCACGGCGAGCGCGCCGACGACCATGATCGTGATGGTCGCCATGTAGGCGATGACCGGCGCTTTCATGGAGCCGAGTCGCGGCGCGAGCCAGAGATACGCCGCGACGGTCGCGACGACCGGAGCCATCGACCATACGGATGGCCACTTCGCGATCGGGACGAGCTCCGCGAACGCAGCGACGTACGCGATGTGACCGCACAGGAACAGTGCGAGGCCGGCGAAGAAGGCGCGCGGTCCCGGCAATGCGAGCGCCACGTCGCCGCACGTCGCGAGCACCAAACCGACGACGACGATGCGCGATGCGTAGCCGTTCCGGAGCGCACCGACCGACAGCGCGAGCACCACGAATCCGAGCGATGCGGAACACTTCCAGAACAACGCCGCGCGCGGGCGTTCTCGCGCTTCAGACACCAGAAGACCGCTCACGGCAAGCGCGATGACGAAGGTCACGGCGATGGGCATTGCTCGACGATTCCGCCCAGAACGAACCGAAGCGTCAGATCGAGCAGCGGAGCCCTATGGGTCGGCCGAGCATCGGTTCAGTGGAGCCGGGCGGTCTCGGCTTCGGAGTCCGACGCGTGCTCCGTTTCGAGCAGCTGGTTGAGGGCGCTTGCCAGAGGCGCCACGCTCACCGGCTTCTGAAAAAAAGCGACGCGAGGATCCTCGAGCAACCCATCGAGTTCCGGAATTTCACGCTTCGCGCGGCCCGACACGAGCAGGAGCCCCGCGTGGGGGAAGCGTGCCCGAACCTGTTTCGCCAGCTCGACTCCCGAGACGTCCGGCAAGGAGACGTCGGTGATCAGCGCGTCGACGGACGCCGTCGTGTTCTCGTAGTGCGACGCGGCTTCCGTTGCGTTCGACGCCGTCACGACGTCGAAGCCGAAATCAGCGAGTAACTCGCCGAGGATCGCTCGAATCTCTTCGTGATCTTCGACCAGGAGCACGCGACGGCGATGGAGCGACGAGGGGACTCGCGGCGGCGGAGGCACGAACGGCCCGCCGCTCGCTTCACGGAGCCGACGGATGAGCGCAGACTCGGTGAACGGCTTCTGCAAGGTTTGCGTTCCGCCCGCCAACCTGCCGGTCGAGACGAGGGTTTCGTTCGAATGCGCAGAGATGAAGACCGTGCGAAGACGCGGTCGCATCGCGCGCACCTGTTCGGCGATCTGAGGGCCGCTCTGGCCGGGCAGCACCATGTCGCTCAAGAGGATGTCGATCGGGCCAGTGTACTCGTCGAGGATCTGCGCCACGTCACCGTCGTTGGCTGCCTCGAGCACGACATACCCGTGGCGTTTGAGGTAATGCCGGATGACGAGGCGGACGACGGGCTCGTCCTCCACGACGAGCACCGTCTCGCCGGAAGGCCGCACCGTGAGCGGTTCGCTGAACTCGAGCGGTGGCGGAACGAGACTCGGTTGCTCCTCGGACAACGGAAGCGACACGAAAAAGGTCGAACCCTCTCCGATCTGGCTCTCCACGTGGATGTCCCCGCCGTGGTCGGTGACGGTGGCGTACACCGACGACAAGCCCAATCCGGTGCCTCGTCCGGCCTCGTTGGTCGTGAAGAACGGCTCGAACAGCCGCTCGCGCGTCGCCGCATCCATTCCCGTTCCGCTGTCGGTGACCTCGATGAGGATGCGGTCTCGTCGAGCGGGCTCGGGTCGCACCGGTTCATCGCCCGAGCCCGATTCGCGCGTCACGATCTCGAGCCGGCCGCCGCTCGGCATCGCGTTCCGGGCGTTGACGCACAGGTTCAAGAGCACTTGCTCGATCTCGTCGGGCTGACAGAGCACGGCCGATCTCTCGGCGAGCAGCGACGTCCTGAGCTCGATGTCCTCGCCGAGCAGATGGCTCAGCATGGTCTCCATCCGGGCGATCAGCGCGTTCAAGTCCACCACTTTGCGTGCGTTGGGTTGCTTGCGTGCGAACGCCATGAGTTGGTGGATGACCTGCGCGCCGCTGAGCGCCGATGTTTTGACCTGGTCCAACGCGATCCGCGCCGGACTATCTCCGGCAACCTTCGAGAGCGCCATGTCCACACACCCGATGATGCCCGTGAGCACATTGTTGAAGTCGTGTGCGATGCCGCTCGCCAGGGTGCCGACGGCTTCCATCTTGTTGGTCTGCCGCCGGTCCTCTTCGATCCGTTCCCTCTCCGTGACGTCTACGCCGATGGCCGCCAGCCCGTTCGTCCGGGCGGATTGGCCGTCCATCGTGGCGAACCGCCACTCGATCTGCCGGAGCGCACCGCTCTTCACGACGATCGGCGCCGTGAACACGTCCGTGCTCGTTCCAGCCAATGCCTTCACGAATCGGTTCCGTACTTCGGCGCGCGCCTCGTCGGCGACGAACCGCTCGAGCCAGTCGTCGCCGATGACTTCTCCGATGAGATAGCCGGTCAACGACTCGGTTCGCGCGTTGAACCCGGTGATTCGGCCCCCCCCGTCGAGCGACAGGACAATCGCCGGCACCGCCTCGATCAGACGCTCCGCGAACCCGCGTTGGCGCTGCAGCGCTGCTTCCGCGTTCTGGCGCCGCGCCTCACGCTCGGCGAGCTCGCGCTCGACTTGTTTCAGATGGGTGACATCGACGAGCACCGACCGCGAATGCACTCCCGGGATGTCCGAACGAATGCTCTGCAGTTGGACGTCGATGATCTCACCGTCTCCGCGCAGGATCTGGAGCTCGGTCGTCCATTCGTCGTCGCGCTGACGGACTTCGCGTCGGTGAAGATGCAGAGCAGCGGCGCTCTCCGACGTCACGAAGCGCGCGAGCGGGAAACCGATGAGTTGAGAGGCGCGTTGCCCGAGTAGTATTTCGGCGGCTCGATTCGCCTCGAGGATCGCGCAGTTGAAAT
>Ga0265337_1000517_pt1 | contig 20525 bp, 18 predicted proteins | sample 42122metaG_FD_192441 | JGI IMG/M metagenome (GOLD analysis project Ga0265337, IMG submission 192441) | Rhizosphere microbial communities from Carex aquatilis grown in University of Washington, Seatle, WA, United States - 4-21-22 metaG | ecosystem: Host-associated > Plants > Roots > Rhizosphere >... | reverse complement strand
ACCAGGAGTGCTTGACCGCTTCCTTGACGCCGTCGCGGAAAAAGGCGTCCTGATAGCTTTTGATCGGTTGGAACTTTGACAGGTCACCCGCCGGGATGTAGCCGCCAGGAAGCTCGAACACCGTCCCTTTGGTATCGAGCGGGAGATCGGGCACCGACAGATAGTTGGTGACGCCGGCGCCGTATTTCGTCCAATCCGCGTAGAGCGCGCCGACCGCGGCGACGTCGTTCATCATCGCGTTGTTGATGAAGTCGCCGAGCTGGTCGATCAGCGCTTTGATGGCGTACAGCCGTTCCAGGGTCAGGGTCGACTGGCTTTCGGGATTGATCGCATTCGCCACGCCACCGACCGCGAGGTTCTGGATGTGCGGCGTCTTGGAACCCAGGATGGTGACGATCTTGTTGGCGATGCGTTGCACTTCGAGTGCCTGAATGTAATGCGTCGCCGCCAGCAGGTTGACATCCGGCGGCAGCTTCATGGCCGGGTGGCCCCAATAGCCCGAGGCGAACACGCCGAGATTGCCGCTGTCGACGAAGGTTTTCAGCTTGTCGCGCACCGACCGGATGTTGGGGATACTGTTGGCTTTGTAGTCGGACAGGGTCGCGCCAAGCTTGGACGCCCCCTCCGGATCACCCTTGAGCGCCGAGACGATATCGACCCAGTCGAGCGCGGCGAGATGATAGAAATGCACGATATGGTCGTGCACGCCGTGCGCCGTGATGATCATGTTGCGGATATACTGGGCGTTGAGCGGAACTTCGAGATTGAGGGCGTTTTCCACCGCGCGCACCGAAGTGACGGCGTGCACCGTCGTGCAAACGCCGCAGATCCGTTGCGTGAAGATCCAGGCGTCGCGCGGGTCGCGATCTTTGAGGATGAGCTCGATACCCCGCCACATCTGACCCGACGACCAGGCCTTGGTCACCTTGCCGCCGTCGACTTCGCAGTCGATGCGCAGATGCCCCTCGATGCGGGTGATGGGGTCGATCGTTATACGAGTCAAAGTAGCCTCCTATTAGCGACGCGCGGCATCGCCGTGCAGCACTGGCAAGGTCTTGATGAAGATGAGGTAGAGAAGCACTTCGAGCGCGACGACGCCGATCGACACCATCAGCTCGGGTACGGAAGGGAAGTAGGACCAATTGTTGAGCGGCTGATAGCCGATCAGATAGGCATCGAGGCGGTAGAGCGATCCGCCGGCGAGCAGCGCGACGGCGCCGAGGAACGAAGCCCGCTGGCTCGCGCGCCCGGCCGGCGTGATGAACACCAGGGCGGCAGCGAGGAACATGGCGTTCTCGACCCAGAACAGGAAGACACTGATGCTGCCGATGAAGGCCAGCGGCAGGGCGTTGCGCGCGAACAGATCGCCAAAGCGCAGTACGAGCCAGGCGACGGTGATCCAGCCGACGACGATTGACATCTTCGAGATCAATGCGTGTTCGGACGGCAGCGAGAAGGTCTTTGAAACGACCGTCGCCTCGAACATCACCACGGCATAGCCCATGGCCAGCGCGCTGATGACGAACAAGGCCGGCAGCCAAAGCGTGAACCACAGCGGGGAGAGTCTGTATTCCATCACCAGCAGCATCGATCCGAGCGAGGACTGGTGCATGGTCGGCAGCAGCACGCCGAGTGCGACGATGACGAACATCCAACGTTCAAGAATGCGCTTGATACCGACAAAACCGAAACGCTCGAGGAACGCCGGCGAAAACTCGATCCACAGCACCACCACGTAAGCCATCACGCAAAGCGCGACCTCGAACATGACCGAGTTGAGCTGGGCGTGCCACGGCAGCAGCAGATTATAGGCCTGCCAATAGCGGCCGAGATCGAAAATCACGGCAAAGCCGCCCAGTGTATAGCCGAACAGCCCGCTGAGCAGCGCCGGCCGCATCAACGGATGGTATTGGCCGCGATTGAAGATGTAGACCAACAACGCCATGGCGAAGCCGCCGCAGCCGAACGCGGTGCCGATGATGACGTCGACGACGACCCAGATTCCCCAAGGGTAGCCGGGGTTGATGTTGGCGACCGCGCCGAGCCCGAAGAGGAATCGCTGAAGCAGGAAACAGAAGGCGATGACGACCAGCGCGACGAGCACTAGCGTGGTCGGCGTTACCAGGCTTCTGCGCAGCGGTGCTGCCGTGCTCACGATCAACCCTCCTTGGACGGCGGCGCGTCGTCGTCGTGGTGCAGTGCCAAGTTGCGACGAGCCAGGAATGCGAACCCCACGAAGGCGACGAGCGGCGCGATCAGCCACTGATAAATTGTGTGCTGCATGCCTTCGGAGAGCGAGGCGGGAGACTGCCGCCCAACGTTCGGCAACCCGAGTTTCGGGAACGGCACGCCGGCGAGATAGCGCACCTGGGTGCCGCCGGCTTCGTGCTCGCCGTAGACGCCTTTGACGTAGGTCGGAATTGTCGCCGCATTGGGCGGACGGTTCTCGCCGATCTTGCCGCGCGGGAACTGATAGGGAGTACCGGGAGCCGCGGCGGTCCTACGCTCAATCTCCCGTTCAAGCTCCTTGACCGGCCCGAACAGCGAGGCCCCGGTTGGACATACGTCGCAGCAGGCGGGAATCTTGCCGTCCTTCTGCAGATGCCTGCAGAACTCGCACTTGGCGATTTTTCCCAAGGCGCTGCTGAAATCGAATTGCGGCACGCCGAACGGACAGCCGTAGACGCAGTAGCGGCAGCCGATGCAGAGATCCGGGTCATAGCTGACGATGCCGGTTGCCGCGTCCTTCTGCATGGCGCCGACCGGGCAGACCGAAACGCAGGACGGGTCGACGCAATGCAGGCAATGCCGCTTGACGAAGGCGAAACCGTTGATCTCGTGGTCCTTCTGCTCCGCGGTGCCGTTGCGATAGACCTTGATGACGTTGAGCGTGCGGCCGGACAGGTCCTCGGCGGAATCCCAGGTGTTCTCGTTCCAGCCGGTCAGGGTCGCCGGGACCTCAGCCGGCATCTTGTTGGCCGCCTTACAGGCGGCCACGCACGCCTTGCAGCCGATACAAAGCGTCGAGTCGTAAAGCATTCCGACCGCCTGCGGCGATATCTGCTTCGGCGGCCGTGCGATGGCGGCCGATGCCTCTATGGGCACGGCCGCCGCCGCGGTGGCGAAACCGGCGCCCCTCAGGAAATCCCTGCGGTCGACCTCGGTCATGGCTAGACCCGCTCTTTCGTCGCGTCCGGTGCGCTCTTCTTGCCGTCGCCCATCTGCTTGAGCAGCATCGCGCCGGCGCCGACCACGAGGCCGCCCACCACGCCGACCGCTGCCGCGGCGCCAGTGCTGATGCCTTGACCTTTCGCGGCGTCGACCTGCGGGAAGGCGGTCGGCGGCGTCAGAGTCTTGACCGTCGAGAGCGCATGCAGCGGCTTGCGGAACCCGGTTTCTTTCTCGGTACAGCCGAAACATGGATGCCCGGTGCCCACCGGCCACGAGCCGAAGCCAACGTCGCCGAAACCGATCGATGGGCAGTTAGCGTAGGTCTCCGGACCCTTGCAGCCGATCTTGTAGAGGCAGAAACCCTGACGGTGGCCTTCGTCGCCGAACTCGAGGGCGAAACGCCCGGCATCGAAATGCGGCCGCCGCTCGCAGTTCTCGTGGATCAATCGGCCATAGGCGAATTTGGGCCGATTCTGTTGGTCGAGCTCGGGCGGGCGACCGAAGGTCAGCAGGTAGAGGACGGTCGACAGAAAATTGTAGGGGCTGGGCGGGCAGCCCGGAATATTGATCACCAACTTGCCGGGAATGACCTCGTGCGTGCCGACTGCGCCTGTCGGGTTTGGATCGGCCGATTGGATGCCACCCCAGGCTGCGCATGAGCCGATAGCAATGACGGCGGCCGCGCCCTCGGCGGCCTCGCGGATGAGTTCGACTTGAGTCTTGCCGCCGACCTTGCAGTAGATGCCGCCATCCTTCATCGGCGTTCCGCCCTCGGTCACGAGCACGTACTTGCCTTTGTTTTTCTCCATCATTGCGTGTTTGTAATCCAGCGCCTGCTTTCCGGCGCCGATGCACAGCGTGTCGTGATAGTCGAGCGAGATGACATCCAGAAGGATCGCCTCCAGCGTCGGGTGGTAGGATCGCAGCAGCGATTCCGTGCAGCCGGTACATTCCTGCCCATGCAGCCAGATCACCGGCGGCCTTGCCGGCGCTGTCGCCGCCTCTGCCATGCGCACGCCTGCGGTCGCCGAGAGCCCCATCGTGGCGGCTATCCCGGCGCAGAACTGCAGCATCTGCCGGCGGCTCAACCCTCCGAATACCGGTTCATCAGGGTTAGGCCCCAGAGAGGCCTCGAAATCGATGTCGGGATTGCAGGTAGCGTCCATGGGCCGGCCCCTGTGAGATTCCTACGTAAGACGCGCTATCAGGGGCGCCGGAAAACGGCGATGACGATTGTCAATTTTTTCGGATAAGGCTGACGCTGCGACGACTCACGCCGAGATCAGCCTGTCGATTTCGCCGGCGAGCGCTTCCACGCTGGGGATCGTGACCTGACGGCCGGAAAAGTGTGCCACTCCATCGGTCTCGAGCCGTCCAATGATACGAGAGATGGTCTCGTGGCGCGTGCCGACCATCGAGGCGAGGTCCCGGCGCGACACAGGCAGGTCGATCGATTGCGAGCCGTTCGAGTGCCGACGCCCGTGCCGTTGCACCAGGACGAGCAGAAGATGCACGAGCTTATGGCGGTTCGACAGTGTCGCCTGACGAAACATCATGTCGTGAGCGTGTTCGAGCTCGCCGATCGAGCGTTTGAGAAAACGCAGGCCAAGCGCCGGGTTGCCGGCAAGCAGAGCCGTAATCGCCGCGCGGTCGATGTGACACACTACGCTCGGACCCAGCGCTTCGGCACTGGTCTTGTGTTCGCTGCCGGTGAGGAATGAGCGGTATCCGATTGTGTCGCCCGCATAGGCCAGTTCCAACAGTACCGAATTACCGTTGTCATCAAGCCGGCGGATTCCAACGGTGCCGCCGGAGACGCAGTGCACGCCGTCGTTCTGCTCTCCCTGGACGAAGACAACCTCGCCGGAACCATATTCGCGTCGCCGCCGTCCACCATCCAGCAAGGCGCTCGCGGTTTCGTCAAGATCGTGCCAAACGCTCCGCGGCCCGACGTGGCAGACAACGCAGGCATGATTCTCGTGCTTCGTGCAGCTTTGCGCCATGGTCTATGCCGCGCCTCGGGCGTCTGAGGCGCTCTTTCGATCTGGTCGCGCTAAAATTCGACTGGCATGATGACCCGGCCCAGGCCGGAGGTTTTGATATACCGCAATTAAACTGGCGGCCTCCATCCAAGCTAGTAGCCCCTAATTGCGGCACTCGGCCGGTCTTGCGAGGCCCCCGACGATCTCAGTCCGCCGGGGCGAGGCGTTCGACGGACGATATCGAGCAAAATTGACGATCATCAACGACGATTGACGTGCTTCCGGCTAATTGCCCAATGGTCCGCAGGATCGGCAGGAAGCCGCGGAGGCGGGCGTCGTTATCCGGGTGCAAGCCATGCAGCGGTCTGGTTCTTATGTTGCGGCTGCCGTCGTCATCGTGGCTGTTGTGGCGGCCGTTGCTTGGGTGCTTACCACGCAACCACAAGCGTTCCCTGGCCTGCAGACGGTCGGTCTCTATAAGTTCAAGGCGATGCCGGTCGGTGCCGATGGACCGCTGAAGGAATGCGTCGTGTGCCACAGCGTCGAGACCGGCGGGCCGCTTCGCGTGGGGCCCCCGCTGCACGGTATCGTGGGGGCACGCAAGGCGCGGACGGAATGGTACGGCTATTCGACGGCGCTGCGGAAGGCCGAGGGCAACTGGACCGAAGCCGATCTCGACAAGTTTCTGACTTCGCCAAGCAAGTTCCTGCCGGGTACGTCGAAAACCCTCATCGGCATTCCCGATGCCAAGCAGCGCGCAGACATTATCGCGGCTCTGAAGAAGGCGCCGTAATAGGCCCCGGTTTGCGGAGCTAGAATTACATCTACGCCGACGGCACCGATTTTGTGCTTTTTGAAAATATGATCCGGCAACTACTCGCGCTCATGCAACAATCGTGCATTGCCGCGCGGATCGACTACATTGCGCTCCGCAAGTTTGCCGCAAAGCAATGACGATCAAGATTTGATTCTTCCTATTGATCCTCGTCAAAGCGGAGCAATGCAAATTGTTCAACATATAAAGTTGTAAGCGCATCCTTGACCCCTGCGAAGAACGCTTGTCGCTCAAGCAGAGATAATAATTCGACTGGAAACTCGATGGGTCGGAGCCGGCACCATAAAAGCGATCATGGCAGGCATTCCATGTCGCGCCGATCATTCTTGAGAGGTTCGGGGATTGGCGCCGCGAGTACGGTGATGCTCGATACAACGTTGCCAGATTTTCTCGCTTCAGACGCGCAGGCCGCGGAACGGGATGCCGTCGGTCCGGGGCCGGTTCCGCTGACGCTCGACGTGAACAATGTGTCGCATTCGCTATTCATCGAGCCGAAAACGACGTTAGCCGAAGCATTGCGCGATTCGCTCGATTTGACCGGAACCAAGGTCGGTTGCGACCGCGGCGCTTGTTCGGCTTGCACGGTCTGGCTCGACGGGAAGCCGATCGCAGCTTGTATGATGCTGGCAATCGATGTCGGCAGTCGCAAGATTACGACAATCGAAGGATTGGCGCACGGTGACGAGCTGCATCCCGTGCAGTCTGCTTTCATCGCGCATGACGCCGTGCAGTGCGGGTTCTGCACGCCGGGTCTCGTGATGAGTTGCGCGGCGCTGCTCGAAAGCAATCCGACCCCCACGATCGACGATATCAAAGCAGCAACCAGTGGCCATCTCTGCCGCTGCGGCACCCATCCGCATGTACATGATGCGATGCTGGATGCGTCCCGGATTAGGAAGACCTAATCATGACGTCCGCCGATACGCGCTCGCAAAAATATCCCGTCGGAATCGACAGCGTGTCGATGGCAGAGATCGAGCGTCGCGTTCCCGCCGGCGAGGCGCCGCCGCTTCCGCCAAATGCACAGCTGGCCGTGATCGGAAAATCAATTCCGCGCATTAATGGCCGCGCCAAGGTCACGGGTGCGGCCCCGTTCACGGTCGACGTGACACTGCCGGGCATGCTGTACGCACGCCTATTGCGATCGCCGTTGCCGCATGCCCGTGTCATGTCGATTGATATAGGTGCCGCAGAACGGCATCCGGGGGTGCGCGCGATCCACGTCATCAACGACTTGGTGGGACGTGCCGTCGAGACGACCGGACAGAATACGCCTGCCGGGACAAGCGGTCGTCGCGTTCTCTATGTTGGCGATCCGATCGCCGCGGTCGCCGCCGTCACGCCGGAGGCGGCGCAGGCAGCGGTGGATCTAATCAAAGTCGATTATCAGCCGCTTGCATTCGTGGTTGATCTCGAGGATGCACGCAAGCCCGACGCGCCACGCGTCTTCACGCATCCGGTACATGGTGAGAGCTTTGCCGGCGGAAACCCGGCGGGCGCCGCGCTGCCGCAACAGGGCAATGTCCTCGGCCCGAATAAAAGCGGCTCGCGCGGCGATGCCGCAGCCGGGTTCGCGGATGCCGATGTCGTCGTCGAGCACGAGTTCCGCACCCAAGTGCAGACCCATTGCTGCCTCGAGCCGCACGGTCTGGTGGCCGACTGGCGAAAGGATGGCCTCACCGTCTACATGTCTACGCAATTTACGGCCGGCATACGCGCCGAACTCGCCGCAGCCTTCGGCCTGCCGCTCAGCCGCGTGCGTGTGATCGTCGATGCGATGGGCGGCGGGTTCGGATCGAAGTCCAGCGCCGGCAATTATGCGCGTGCGGCGGTCACGCTGTCGCGCCAAGCCAATGCTCCGGTCAGGCTCGTGCTTGACCGGCACGAGGAGCAGATCGACAGCGGCAATCGCCCGGCGACGGTGCAACGGCTGCGCGTCGGGGCGCGGCGCAATGGCACGCTCACAGCGATTGCCATCGACACTTACGGGACGGCCGGCGTCGGGCTCGGCGCCGGTATCGGCAACTTCGCTCAAGCAATTTACGATTGCGCCAATTTCGAATTGCTCCAGTCCGATGTCTTCATCAATGCCGGCCCGGGCTGCGCGATGCGCGCGCCCGGCAATGTTCCAGGCGCCTTCGCGCTCGAACAGACTATCGATGAGCTAGCCGAGAAACTCGGCATGGATCCCTTGACGTTGCGCGAGCGGATCGATCTGAGCGCGGTGCGCCGCGAAGAACGGCGCATCGGGGCCGCGCGCTTCGGCTGGAACCGCCGGCGGGCGCCCGGCAGCGATAGCGGTCCCATCAAGCGCGGCCTTGGCATGGCGCAATCGCTTTGGGGAGCCAACGTACGAACCAATTCGGCCTGCGAAGTTCGCATATTCCGCGACGGCTCCGTCGAGGTGCTTTCGAGCGTCCAGGATATCGGGACCGGCATCGGCACCGTGCTGGCGCAAGTCGTTGCGGAGGAACTGGGCTTGCGGCCCGAGGACATCACGGTTCGCATCGGCGACACGGAATATCCTGCGGGCCCGCCATCGTATGGAAGTCTGACAACGGCGTCGATCACGCCGCCGGCCAGAAATGCCGCGTATCAGGTGCTGCAAAAACTTATCGAGATTGTGGCGCCGTCCTTCGCGGCGGCTGCCGGAAACTTAGTGGCGCGTGCCGGTCGAATCAGCACTGCCGACAACAGTCGCAGTATCGGTTTTCGGGAGGCAGCGGCGCAATTGCCCACCGATCAAATCGGCGTCGTCGCGAGCCGCTCCGACGATTATGCCGGCTTCGCTCGCAAGATGGGCGATATGGCCTCGGCGCAAAACGCGCTGGGCGGCGTGCAATTTGCCGAGGTTGCGGTCGACACCGAGACCGGGATCGTACGCGTGGAACGCGTCGTCGCGGTGCAAGACTGCGGTCGCCCGATGAACCCCCTGCAAATCGAGAGCCAGGTTCAGGGCGGAATCCTGCAAGGGATTTCCTATGCCTTGTTCGAGGAGCGCATCCTCGACCGGCACACCGGCCATATGCTCAATGCCAACCTGGAACAATACAAGATCCTGCGCTCGCGCGAGACACCTGCGATAGAAGTGCACCTGCTGGAAAATTATCAGGGCATGAGCGCGACCGACGCCTATGGCATCGCCGAGCCGTCGAATATCGCCACCGCTCCTGCGATCGCAAATGCCGTCTACAACGCGATCGGCGTGCGCCTGCGGCAGTTGCCGATGTCACCCGCCGCCGTTCTGGCCGCGCTCGGCCGAATTCCACAGCGGAGCGGACCGACATGAATAGCTTCGAATGGAGCAGCCCGCGCGACATCGCGCAAGCGGCTGGCGTCGCCACAACGACAGTGGCGGCGGCGATGGTCAGCCAGAGCGGGCGACTTTCGACCGACGGCGTGGTCTTCAAGGCCGGAGGCATCGACCTGCTCGATTTAATGAAGGAAGGCCTGCTGGCGCCGCGCGGCATCGTGAACTTGCGCGAGATTCCCGATCTTGCTGTCATTGCGCAGGCGGACGATGGCGGCGTGCGTATCGGGGCGAATGTTACGCTCGCGCAGCTCGCCGCCGATCCTGTCATACGCACGCGTTTTCTCGCCTTGGCCGATGTCGCGGGCAATTCCGCCAGCCCGCAGATTCGCCAGGTGGCGACGATTGGCGGGAATCTGCTGCAGCGCCCGCGCTGCTGGTATTTCCGCTCGCGCGATCACCACTGCGTCCGCAAGGGCGGCGAGGTCTGCTTCGCATTCGCCGGGGAGAATCAATATCACGCCATTTTCGACCACAACGGTTGCGCGATGGTGCATCCCTCGACCTCGGCGACCGCATTGGTTGCGCTCGGTGCCAGGCTTGAGCTCACCAGTGCGGCGGGAACCAAGCGGGTCGTTGGTTTGGAACAGTTCTTCCTGCTGCCCGAGGTCGACATTCAGCGTGAGAATGATCTGACACCGGGCGAAATTCTTACCGCGATCTTGCTACCGCCGCCAGCGCCGACGTCGCGATCGATCCACATCAAGCAAGGCGAAACCGATTCGTTCGATTGGCCGATCGCCGATGTCGCGGTCGCGCTCGACACGGCGCCGGGTGGAGCATGTCGAGCCGCAGCGGTCATTCTCGGCGCCGCGGCACCGGTGCCGCATCGTGCCAAAGCGGCCGAGGCATTGCTGGTCGGAAAGACGATCGATGCGGATGTCGCTCGCGCCGCCGCTCACGCCGCCTTGCAGGGCGCCGCGCCGCTGACCAAGAACGCCTACAAGCTTCCGATTTTCGAGACGCTGGTCCGCCGCGCGATTCTTGCCGTTGTCCGCGGAGGATAGTGCAAGAATTAAAAGGGCGAGCTCCGCCGCGAAGTAAAGGAGTCGATTTCATGGTCACACGAAGAGAAGCGACCGCTGGCATTCTCTCGACCGCCGTTCTCGCGGTACGCCTAGCCTCGCAGCACAGGAAGCAATGACCATGAAACTGCCACCGCCGCACGCGGACCTAATTTCGTCCATTACAATAAAGTCCGCGTGTTTCAGCGCTTTTTCGTAGCGTGCAATTTTCTCCATGCAACACGGATGCAACATGGATGCGATGAAAGTCTGATTTTGTTCTCCCCACGCTGCCATCCAATCTGATAGGCATTCGCGACCGCCATGACTCGGCACCTCACGCCCGCCACCGCGACCTTCATCGGCGCCGCCGGCAATGAACTCGTCGCCGACGTGTTCGGCGACAGTGGCTCGCCCGTGCTGTTGCTGCATGGCGGCGGCCAGACCCGCCACGCCTGGCATAAAACCGCGCAAGAGATCGCGCGCAAGGGTCATACAGCCTATGCGCTCGATCAACGCGGCCATGGAGACTCCGACTGGGTGGCGAACGGCGCCTACGAATTCTCGGATTATGCCGCCGACGCAAAGGTCGTTGCCGCCGAACTCGCCCGCCGCTCGGGCGCAAAGCCGATAGCAATTGGTGCTTCACTCGGCGGCATTGCTTCGCTTCTCGCTGAAGGTGAGTCCGAACGCGACAAGGGCGTTCATGTCTTCTCCGCGCTGGTTCTTGTCGACATCACCCCGCGCGTGGACCTGAGCGGCGTTGCAAAGGTTCTCGGCTTCATGCGGGCAAACGCCAAGGAAGGGTTCGCGTCGATCGCCGAGGCTGCGCAGGTGGTCGCCGACTATCTTCCGCAGCGGCCGCGGCCGAAGAGCAATGAGGGACTGAAGAAAAATCTCCGCCTATCGCCCGATGGCCGCTGGCGTTGGCACTGGGATCCGCGCTTCCTCGATGGTCCGCGCGCAGCCGGAACTGACCGTCGTGCGCTCGAAGCCGCGTTGATCGAGGCGGCGCGCCGAATCCAGATCCCCGCCCTGTTGGTGCGCGGCGCATCCTCCGAGCTCGTGAAGGAGGCGCATGCCAAGGAATTTCTCGAACTGGTACCGCACGCCGATTACGTCGATGTCAGCGGCGCGCGGCATATGGTGGCGGGCGATCGCAACGACCACTTCTCCGCCGCCGTCCTTTCCTTCATCGGACGGCTGCCGACGGCGGCGTGATTTCAGGTGAGTGGGCAGAAAGCTCATTCCGCCGGCCTCGTCGCGACCGGCGCTGTCGCAACGCCGCATGCAGCGCAAGATGGAGTTAGGGATGCAGGCGGAGCAGGCCGCGGCGCAGGCCGAGCTCGACCGCGAACGCGCGCAGATCAGATAGGAAGGACGCGCCATGGTTCGTATTTCTGGGGCGCGGGCTGCGTCCTGTGCTACATCCCACTGGGATGTCACACAGGCGCTTTCGCACCCAATTGCGGCGAAGTCCTTGTATTTGCTGATGTTTATGCCGGTATTTTCATTTGGTAGCGCGCCTACCCCCGCAACCATCATGAGCGCACGCATTTAGGCCCGGTTCAACTGAACCGGGCCTAAATCGTCCTGGCGCGAATGTTGTCCCCGCGCAGGCGGGGACCCAGCTCCTCGATACAGCGCGCGAGCCCCTGCTTCCAGTCGGGGAGCGCGATGCCAAATCGCTCGCTTATCCGGTCCCCCGCGAGACGGGAATTCTTCGGCCGCGCGGCCGGCAACGGATACTCTTCGCTCGGGATAGGCTTGAGTTGCGGCACGCGTTGCAGCAAGCCGAGGCGCGTTGCATCTTCCAGAATGGCTTTGGCAAATCCGTGCCAGCTCGTCGCGCCGGACGCGATCAGGTTGAAAAGTCCGGATGCGAATTGGCCCTGTGTCTGTTCCTGGCAAATGGCGCGGATGATCAGCGCGGTCGCATCGGCGATGTCGCGGGCCCAGGTCGGCGCGCCGATCTGATCGTCGACGATCCGCAATTCCTCGCGTTCGCTCGCCAATCGCAGGATCGTGTCTAGGAAGTTGTGCCCGCGCCCGGCATAGACCCAACTCGTGCGCAGGATGACATAGGCGCCGCCCGCCTGGCGCACCGCAATATCGCCCGCCAATTTACTGCGTCCATAGGCGTTGATCGGATTCGGCGCATCATCCTCGGTGTAAGGCATTTGCTTGGCGCCATCGAACACGTAATCGGTCGAGTAATGGACGAGGAGGATGCCGGCCTTGCGCGCCTCTTCCGCAATCACGCCGACGGCCGTGCCGTTGATCGTGCTCGCCAGTTTTTCCTCGCGCTCGGCCTTGTCGACCGCCGTATAGGCGGCCGCATTGACGATGACGTCCGGTTTGATACTGCGAATGAGGCCCGGCAAAAGTTCGGGCCGCGAAAAATCGCACTGGCGGCGATCGAGTGCGACCACGTCGCCGAGCGGCAGCAGGCTTCGACTCAATTCCCACCCTACCTGGCCGCGCGTGCCCGTGACCAGCAGCCTCATGCAAAAACCTCGGCTTTGCCGAGGGGAAGTCCCAAGCGGTCTTTCGCGGACAGGATCGGTTCGTCGACCTTGGGCCAATCGATCCCGACGTCGGGATCGTTCCAAATCAGGCAGCGTTCGTGTTCGGGCGCATAATAGTCGGTGGTTTTGTAGAGAACTTCCGCCGCGTCGCTCAGCACGAGGTACCCGTGAGCAAATCCCTCCGGGATCCAGAGCTGTTTCTTGTTGGCCGCCGACAAGACTAAGCCGACGAACTTGCCGAACGTGGTTGAGCTCCGCCGCAGATCGACCGCCACATCGAAGACCTCTCCCGCCGTGACGCGCAGCAATTTTCCTTGCGGTCGGCGGATTTGATAGTGCAGCCCGCGCAGAACGCGTTTGACCGAACGGGAGTGGTTGTCCTGCACAAAGCGAATGTTTAGCCCTGTGGCATCCTCGAAACGCTTCTGATTGAAGCTCTCGAAAAAAAATCCGCGCTCGTCCTCATGGATTGCCGGCTCAAGGAGCAGAAGGCCGGGTATCGCGGTTGCGGCAACCTTCATCGCTGCCGCTCTTCAAGGAAACGACGCAGGTACCGTCCATAGCTCGTTTTAGCCAACGATTCCGCCGCTTGCGTGATTTGCTGCCTGTCGATCCAACCCTTATCAAATGCGATTTCCTCAAGACAGGCTACTTTCACACCTTGCCGGTGTTCGATGGTTGCAACGAATTGACTGGCTTCAAGTATCGATTCATGCGTTCCGGTATCCAGCCAAGCATAACCGCGTCCCAAGATTTCTACCTTGAGCTTGCCCGCCTCGAGATAAGCGCGGTTCACGTCGGTAATCTCCAATTCGCCGCGCGCAGACGGCCGCACGCGCCGCGCCATGCCGGCGGCATCCTTGTCAAAAAAATACAAGCCGGTCACCGCATAGTGAGACTTCGGCTTTTCTGGCTTTTCTTCGATCGATATGGCTTTCCGGTCCGCATCGAATTCAACCACGCCATAGCGTTGCGGATCATTCACGCGATAAGCGAAGACGGTCGCGCCACTTGCGCGGCCGCACGCGCTCGCCAGTAACGCGGGAAATCCGTGACCATAAAACACATTATCGCCGAGAATGAGCGTCACGTCGTCCGCGCCGATAAAATCCGCGCCGATCACGAGGGCTTGCGCCAACCCATCGGGCGAGGGCTGCACGGCATACGAGAAACGCAGCCCCCATTGGCTGCCGTCACCGAGCAGCTGCTTAAAGCGCGGAGTATCTTGCGGGGTGGAAATAACCAGAATGTCGCGAATGTCGGAGAGCATCAATGTCGAGAGCGGATAATAGATCATCGGCTTGTCGAAGATCGGCAACAATTGCTTGGACACCGCAAGTGTCGCGGGATGCAGCCTGCTGCCCGAGCCGCCGGCGAGGATGATGCCCTTTCGTCCCGTCTTCTGCATAGCCAATAGCGACCTTTATCAAGTGCCAGCCAATAGTGCTGCATCTCTACCAGAGCCGGCAATTTTGCCAAGGCCGGATCAATATGTATTACAAGAGGATACGCTCAACGATTGGAATAATTCTTTTGCAGCCAGTCACGATAGGCGCCACTCAGAACGCGCTCAACCCATTGGGCATTGTCGAGATACCAGCGCACGGTCTTGCGTATTCCCGTCTCGAACGTCTCGGATGGCGTCCATCCTAGCTCGCTTGCGATCTTCGCCGCGTCGATCGCATAGCGACGATCATGGCCGGGCCGATCGCCGACGAATTCGATTTGCTCACGATAGGAGCGGCCATCCGCACGTGGCCTCTCGGCGTCAAGAATATTGCACAAGGTGTGAACGACATCGATGTTCGCTTTTTCACTGCTGCCGCCGATGTTATAGGTTTCGCCGATGCGTCCCCGCTCGAGCACGGCGCGAATCGCGGTGCAGTGATCGACGACGTAAAGCCAATCCCGATGTTGCTGACCATCGCCATAGACCGGCAATTTTAAACCGGTTAGGGCATGATGGATCGTCAAGGGGACGAGTTTTTCCGGAAACTGATAGGGCCCGTAATTATTCGAGCAGTTGGTGATCAGCACGGGAAGCCCAAAGGTATGGCACCAGGCGCGGACCAGATGGTCGGACGCCGCCTTGGTCGCCGAGTAGGGGCTGTTCGGCTGATAACGATTCGTTTCTGTGAATGCCCGCTCGTCCTTGCCGAGGGAGCCAAAAACCTCGTCGGTCGAGACATGTAAAATTCTAAACGCCGCTTTTTCCGGCGAACTTAGGCTCTCGTAAAACGCTCTGGTCGTTTCCAGCAACCGAAATGTCCCTACCACGTTGGTCGCGACGAAATCGGCGGGGCCGTGGATCGAGCGATCCACATGCGACTCCGCCGCAAAATTGACGACGGCCGTGGGCCGGTATCGATTCAACAAGCTTGCAACAAGCTCGCCATCGCCGATGTCGCCATGAACGAAGACGTGGCGCGAGTCATTGGCGACGCTTGCGAGACTATCGAGATTGCCGGCATAGGTGAGCTTGTCGAGACTGATGACCGAGGATAGGTCAAGACCAAGCCACTCGAGAACGAAATTTGCGCCGATAAAGCCGGCAGCTCCCGTCACCAGGATCGACTTTACAGGGGGACTATTTCGTGTGCCGTTGATCGAAGCAACTGTGACCATCTCAAATCCTTTTGAGAAGCGTTGCCGCAAGCAGACCGATATTGCTGAGCAATGTCTGGCGGTAAACGCCGGATTGCTTCAGGTAATAGACACGCTGCAGGAGAGAGGCGGTCCTCGCTTTAGCGAACAACTGCAACACCACGCTATTTTGCGGCTTGATCAAATGCGCGGGTACGCGCTGGAGCGCGGCAACATTCATCCTATTCCAATCGCGAAAACGCCCGCTCAGCATCATGCGAACGCGGACGAGGCGCGCGTGCCAGCCAAGATTCGATCCGATCAGGTTGTCGAGATGCTGGCGATATTTGAGCGCCGGCTGCGGATCGTACCGGATGGCGCCGCCCACCGCTGAAACCAATTGGTACATCCACCAGTCATGCAAAACGACGTCAAGCCTGCCCACGACTTCTAGGAGCCTCTTTGCCGCTTTATTGAACACCATCGTATTGCCCCCTCCTAGACTCTGGATGAGGGCGTTGCGGAACGTTATCGGGCGGGTAAAGAGGGGAGAGAAACCATAGGATCGTCCATCCATCGATATCAGCTCAGTGCGGCCGCAATAGAGCGCCGGCACGTCGTCCGGGACCGTGGCGAGCCAAGTCAGCGCGCGCTGAAGCTTGTCTTTGTACCACACATCGTCTTGATCGCTGAAGGCAAAGTAATCCGCATCGATGGTCGGATCGGTCGCCAGTGAGAGAAAATTGGCACAGACGCCCTTGCCCGGGCCATTTCTGACCACCGTTTTCTGCTCGTGGCTATCGGCAAAGCGCCTGAGGATATTTCTGGTCTCGTCGGTCGAACCGTCATCGGACACGAACAAGATCCAGTTCGCGTGCGTTTGATCGGCGATCGATTTCAACTGCTCGCCAAGAAACGCCGCGCCGTTTTTAGTGCACATCAATATGGCGATCTGAGCGGCACCGATACTCGCGTGCGGCATCCGAGTGGCAACTTCGCTGTTGGCCGGCATGGACTCTTTAAGCCGTCGTGAAGGGGTAACGCGGAGTTGGATGAATTGCCCGCTGGATAAGTCTGCCACTGCGGCGAAACCCTGGCGATCGCAGCCTTTCGGCGTCGCTCTCGATATTGACCAAGCTCCGTGCGTTCGCCGCGACCCGCACCTATCCCATCGACGGGCACCTTGATACCGCGCCCCGCGCCGAATATTCAACTAGCCGTGAGTGCAACAGCTCACGTTCTGAACCTCTCGCTATGGATTAACATATTGATATTGTTAAAGGAAACCTTATTGAGTTGCAAGGCAACGCCTTGCCCGCACGTTATAATGATTGGCTGATCGAGACATGAAAACAAAACGCATTTTAGTGACGGGTGCTTCGGGCTTCATCGGCCGACCACTGGTGGCCGCGTTGCTGCGCGCCGGGTATGCGGTCCGGGCAGTGACGCGCCGTCAAGTCTCGTTTCCGGATTCGGTTGAGGTCGCAAATATACCGGATTTCATGGACCCTATCGACTGGAATCCAATTCTGCGCGGCGTCGATTTCATCGTTCACCTGGCAGGTATGGCCCACAGCAGAGTTGCTGACACCGCATCTTCCGAGTTCGATCAAATCAACTGGATAGCAACGCAACGGCTGGCTCAAGCTGCCAAACAGGCGGGGATTGATCGCTTTATCTATATTTCATCGGTGCGGGCCCAAGTCGGCGCTTCCGCGGTGCAGGTAATACGCGAACAGGACGAGCCTTACCCGACCAACCAATACGGTCGTTCAAAACTTGCTGCCGAACAGGCAATTCAGGCGGCGGGCGTGCCTTTTACGATCTTTAGACCTGTCGTCATCTATGGTCCGCATCCCAAAGGAAACATGCGGACGTTTGTCCGACTCGCGCGCTCGTTCTTGCCGCTTCCGGCCCTCAGGAATCGGCGATCATTACTTGCAGTCGACAATCTCATTTCTGCGATTGTTTTCGCGCTGAATAATCCAGTCACGATCGGCGAGACCTATCTGGTTGCGGACCCCGGACCGATGACAATGAGAGAGATTTTCGCGATCTTGCGCAAAATGCAAGGACGTTCGTTGACGAGCATATATGTCCCGCAAGTCATCATTCATCTTTCGTTGATGATGTTCGGCCGCAAGGACCTTTGGGCACGCATGAGCGGAGATTTGGTCGTAGACACTAGCAAGCTTGAATCGGTGGGCTGGCGCCCCGCTATTGCCATGTCTGAAGGCCTGCGCGGAATGATGCGTGCGGAAGATGACGAACGCTGATCGCAATCTCGATGAATCACCCGAAATGCAGTGGCAAGCCACTTGCTCAGCGCGGATTTCTATGCGCCTTCAATAACTTGAAAACCGCACGGGAGAAAATCGGCCAGCGAACGGGTGACGCGCGCCAGGAACCTGTGCTAAACGCCCGCTGGCTGTAACAAGGAGCCACGAAATCCCCCAGTTGACCGCCGGCATGACCACGGCCGCCCTCCCCAAGCAAAAAATGCCCGTCACCCGCATAACCGCGGAGGCGGTGCCAGCGCAGGCCTTCGCCGATCTCCTCGATGGCGCCCGGCTCTACGAGCTGTGGAGCCGCTTCGCCTTCCACGATATCCGGCAGCGGTTTCAGCGCTCGGTGCTCGGCCCCTTCTGGCTGACGATTTCGATGGGCACCATGGTCGCGGTGTTGGGCCTCGTGTTCTCCACCCTGTTTAACCAGGATGTCGCCAAGACACTGCCTTATATCTCGACCGGCATCATCTTCTGGGGCCTGCTCACATGCTGCATCAACGATGGCACGACAGTTTTCATCTCGGCGGAATCCTATATCCGCAACCTCCCCATGCCGCTCAGCGTGCATTTTTACCGAATGATGGCGCGCAATATCATAATCTGGGGCTTCAACATGGCGATCTACCTCGTCGTGGCGGTCTACTTCAATCTGACACTCGGATGGAACACCCTGCTGTTCATACCCGGCTTCATCCTGTTTCTCATCAATGCCGCATGGATTTCGCTGGCGGTCGGGGTGCTCTCCACCCGCTATCGCGATATTCCCCAGGTGATCGCTAATGTGCTCCAGGTCGTATTTTTTCTGACCCCGATCTTCTGGTCGCCCGAATCCTTGCCGAACCGGCCGGCCTTTGTGGTGCTCAACCCGTTCTATCACCTCATCGAGATCGTCCGGGCGCCGTTGATGGGCGAGGTGGCACCGCTACTGAGTTGGGGCCACTGCATCGGCATAGCGTTGGCCGGGCTCGGCTTCACCGCTTGGCTCTATCGCCGGGCCCATGCCCGCATCGCATACTGGGTCTGAGCCGTATGGCGCATATTTCCATCGAGAACCTGACGGTCGAATTCGCGATTTTCGGCGCCAACTCCCGCTCGCTCAAGAACCAGATCTTGTCGCAGGCGACCGGCGGCCGCGTCATGGCGGGCGCCCGCGATATCGTCACCGTACGCGCCCTCGATGGCCTTAACCTCGAGATCAACGATGGCGACCGCATCGGTCTTGTCGGCCATAACGGCTCGGGCAAGACGACGCTTTTGCGTGTGCTCGCCGGCATCTACAAGCCGAGCGGCGGTGCGATCACCATCGAGGGGCGGGTCGGTACGCTGCTCGACTCCAATGCCGGGATGGACATGGAATCGACCGGCATCGAGAATATTTATCTGCGTGGCTACATGATGGGCATGAGCCGGCGCGAGATCGCGGCCAAGTTCGACGATATTGCCGAATTCACCGAGCTCGGCGATTTTCTAAGGCTGCCGATGCGCACCTATTCGGCCGGCATGTTCGCGCGGCTGGCCTTCGCCGTCTCGACCGCCGCGCATAACGATATCCTGCTGATCGACGAGGGGATCGGCGCCGGCGACGCGGCATTCCGGGAGAAGGCGCGGCAGCGAATCGAAAGCCTTTTCAACCGCACCCCTATCGTCATCCTCGCGTCCCATTCGGAATTGCTGATCTCGGAGTTCTGTAGCCGCCGGGTGCAGCTGGAGCATGGCGTGCTCAAGAGCGCCGCGTAGAGGGCCATACTCGCTTGTCATCTCGATTGAACAACGGTATTGGCGGCGTCCGGTGCGCAGGATGAACGATTATCTGGTCAACACGCTTTCCTTGGCTCGCAGACAGCCGCAGCTTACCGCCGCGGGCATTATCGCCGTCGTCGGCGCGCTGACGATATGTGGCTTTTACTTCTTCCAGTACGTGCTGCTCCTGCCGCCGTGCCCGCTCTGCCTGGAGCAGCGGCAAGCCTATTATTTCTGCGTTCCGCTCGCGGCCTTGCTCTTTATCGGCGCCAATTACGGCGCGTCGAGCAAGGTGATGATCGCGGGCTTTGCCGTGATTACCGTTTTCATGCTCTGGAACAGCGGGCTTGGCGCGTATCACGCCGGTGTCGAATGGAAGTGGTGGCAGGGGCCGATCGACTGCTCGGGGCCTATCAATAAATTTGGCGCCGCCAGCGATATCTTCAAGAAATTGGACAACGTCGTCACGGTCCGCTGCGACGAGGTGTCCTGGCGTTTCCTGGGCCTCTCGCTCGCCGGCTGGAACGCGCTGGTATCGCTGGGGCTGGCCGCCGTCGCCGCCTGGGGCGCGCTGGCCGCGCTCGCGAAGCAAAAACGAACCGGCTAGAGTGAAGCCGGAAAAGGATCCCTCGCAATGGAAGTGCTTATCATCGGTGCCGGCATCGGCGGGTTGACGCTTAGCCTGATGCTGCATCGCGCCGGCATCGCCTGCCGCATCTTCGAGGCGGCGCCCGAACTCAAAGCGGTCGGCGTCGGCATCAATATCCTGCCGCATGCGTCGCGCGAACTCTGCGCGCTCGGCCTGGAAGATGCGCTGGCCAAGGTCGCCGTCACCACGCGCGAATTTTGTTTCTACAATCGCTTCGGTCAGTACATCTACAGCGAGCCGGCCGGGCGTTTTGCCGGCTATGACGTGCCGCAGTTCTCCATCCACCGCGGCGATTTGCAGATGGTGCTACTCGACGCCTTCATCGCGCGCGCCGGCGCCGATAAGGTGATCCTCGGCCGGCGCTGCACGGGCGTCGAATATGACGGCGATGAGGCTATCGCGCATTTCGAGGATGTGAACGGCAAGCCGCTCGCC
>Ga0265337_1000515_pt1 | contig 20578 bp, 12 predicted proteins | sample 42122metaG_FD_192441 | JGI IMG/M metagenome (GOLD analysis project Ga0265337, IMG submission 192441) | Rhizosphere microbial communities from Carex aquatilis grown in University of Washington, Seatle, WA, United States - 4-21-22 metaG | ecosystem: Host-associated > Plants > Roots > Rhizosphere >... | reverse complement strand
CGACATGCTCGAAGTCGGCAACGGCATGAGCGTTAACGAAGACCGCGCGCATTTTTCGATGTGGTGCATGTTGGCCGCGCCGCTGATTTCGGGAAATGATTTGCGGAACATGTCCGAAGAGACGCTGGGTATCCTTGCGAACAAGGAAGTGGTTGCCGTGGATCAAGACGCGCTCGGCGTTGAAGCCTTCGTTCATTCGGAAAAGGACGGCGTGGAAATCTGGTTCAAACCGCTCAACAACGGAGCTTGGGCGATGTGCGTGCTGAACCGGAACAAAGAACCGAAGAAGATTTCGTTCGACTGGAAAAATGAAAAAGTCGCCGACAGTTTGTCAAAACGCGAAGCGCATTTCGGCACGACAACTTATTCGCTGCGTGATCTTTGGTCGAAACAGGATGCCGGCGACACAAGCCGGATTCTCAACGCTGAAGTGCCGGGGCACGACGTGTTGATGCTTCGGTTGGATAAAATTTAGGATGCCTCACTCCAGTTTTATTTTGCGAAGGCCGCGAGTTTTTCGTTCGCTTGAGCGATGACGGCCAGCGTGCCGGTGTCAGTGTCAAAGACGGAGTTCAATCCTTGTGGTTCGCAGGGCGGGTCACCCGTCAAGGCCGCGGTTGAATCCGGCTGGCCCGTCCCGGCGCGGCCTTCACCGCCCCACGTCCAAAAATTTGCTCCCTGAAGTGCGCGCCCCTCGTTACATGAGTCCGCCACCTGATTGAACATGCGGTTGTAATAATCATCGCGCGCCGTTGTCGGTGAACTTGGATCATAATTTTCATGATCGCGAGGCAGGCCAAATTCCTCCAGCACGAGCGGCTTGTGCAGTGTGTCGGTGGCAATGGCGGTATGTTGTTCAACGTGGTCTTTGGCCCGGACCGCGGCCTGTTCGTAATCAGACCCGAGCTGCGGGTCTTTCAGCCAGCCCCAATTTTTCAACCACATATGCACGGTCACATAATCAATCGCCGGGGTCTGATGTGCTTGGATAAAAACCTCGGGCTTCTTCAAACAGCCCCAAATGCCTTCCGAGCCGGTGCAAAGGAGATGGTTCGGGTCTTGGGCATGAATAAACCTGGCGGTCTCGTCCACCCATTGGCAAAACACCTGAACGCTTTTGTCGTCCGCGTCATCGGTGCCGGGTCGCGGCTCATTGGCCAGTTCCCAGGTCATGATCGTCGGGTCGTCGCGGTAGAGCCGGCCGTTGACCGTGTTGCGTCGCTGGATCAAATGTGTGACATAGGCGCGATAGAGATCATTCGCCGCGGCATTGGTGTAGAAGCGCGCCGAGAACTGCATGAAGCCGTGCCAGTCGCCGAGCGCCATCACCGGGCGGTCCGGATCGGGGATGTTCTCGCCGGTGATCCAGCGGACGTATTGCGCGAAGCTGCCGGACCACTGCCAGTAGTTCGACAGGAAAAGGATGCCCCGCATATCGCGTTTGGCCATTTCGGCCAGACAAAAATCCAGGCCGCGCAGCAAATCCTCGTCCCAGTCGTGCGGCGCGCGGGTGATGCCGCGCGGAATGGCACCGGCGAGAGGCGAGGTTTCCGAGCCGGCGAGAAGGCGCAAGTTGCCGGCGCCGATGCTTTGCAAACGATCAAGTTCTCGGACCAGGCGTTGACGGCCGTCGGCCAGCGCGGGATCGCCGAGATAGCAGCCATACCAAAGATTGGTCCCGATATAGAAATAAGGACGGCCACGCAACTCGAAACGCCCGTTGCGGACGGTGACGAAATCGTTCGCCTTCCTTGCGGTGGAAACCGACTTGGTTTGCAGCCCGCTGCATCCGGCCGCAATCAACGGCAGCGCCATGGCGCTGGTTTTGATAAACGCTCTGCGTGAAATGTGTCGTTTGCTCATGGTTTTTCGTCGGCCACAGCCTCCCCGATTTATTTTCCATCTTTGGGAAGGATGAGGTCTTGAATGGTTTTCAAATTTGCATGTTGGATTAAGGCTGGACATGCGGTGAAGAAGAGAAAAGACATTTCGTGTAGTCAGTTTTTGGGACATTTTGGTTTTGAAGTCCCGGACTGTCTTGCGGCAAAATCATTTTGTTCTCCAGAAACCGATGATCACGTGCCGGTCAAAAATCAGCCAGTCAGGGCCAGTCGTGGCCTTTGTTCCTAAACAAAGGCGGGCCGGCCTGTTCGCCGGATGCGCGGCGCTGATGATGGCGTGGGCCGCCGCTTCAACGGCTGCGGCATTTGCCGCCGACACGCCGATCACGCCCGGGGCCTCGCCGGAAGTGCAGTCGCTGCTGACTTATTTCTCGGACATCTACGGAAAGAAAATCATCTCCGGCCAGCAGGATGGCCGGTGGCGGACCAATGGTATGAGCCGGGAACTGAATTACATCGCCAACACCACCGGCAAACTGCCCGCGCTGCTGGCGCTGGATTTGTCGCCTTACACGGACAAATCACCGCGCCGCGACACAAATCATGTCCTGGCCCGGCAGGCCATCGAATGGTTCAACGAACGCCACGGGATCGTCATGTTTTGCTGGCATTGGCAAACGCCAATGAATGGCAATGCGATTTACACGAAGGACACAACGTTTGATTTGTCACGCGCCGTGACGGATGGCACGCCGGAGCACGAGGCGATCGTGCGGGACCTGGACATGATTGCGGACGAATTGGTGGTGCTGCGCGACGCGCACGTGCCGGTGTTGTGGCGGCCATTGCACGAGGCGAATGGCCGCTGGTTCTGGTGGGGCGCGCACGGGCCGGAGCCGTTCAAAAAACTCTGGCGGATGATGTTTGAAAATTTCACCACCAAGCATCATCTCAATAATTTGATCTGGGTTTTTTCACCCGGCGCGGAAACGGATCTGGCCGACTGGTATCCCGGCGACGCTTACGTGGACATCATCGGCCAGGATCATTATCCGATGGACGGCAATCATGGTTCGGCGAAGGATGTTTTTGACGAACTGACCAAACTGACGCGCGGCAAAAAACTCGTCGCGCTGGGCGAGAACGGCCCGATTCCTGATCCAGAATTGCTGGTTCGCGAAAAGGCCGGCTGGCTGTTCTTTACGACGTGGTCGGGCAGCATCTTGTTTGATAAAACCACGCCGGAACAACTGCGCGCGTATTACAATAATCCTTACGTTTTGAATCTTGGTGATTTGCCGGACCTGAAAAAATATCCATTCAAACCCGCCGGCCGGGCTGTGAAACTTGATTTTTTCGGCGCGCCCGGCGAGGTTGCCATCGGCGGCACGCGGCGTTCGCCGGTCACCGTGGCCGTGCAGGACAAAAGTGGAAGAACCGTTCGCGAGGGAAATTATTCCGTGACGCTCGCGCTGAAAAAATCCGGCGGCGCAAGATTATCCGGCACATTGACGGCGACAACCGTGAACGGCATCGCCACTTTTCCCGACATAAAAATTGACGCGGCGTGCGACAGTTGCCAATTGGTGGCGACGGCAGGCGGATTGCACGATGCGGCGAGTCAGGCGTTCCGCGTCGGCCCCGGCAACGGTCTGTTGCGCGAGTGGTGGATTGGCAAAAATGATTTTTCCCCGCCGCCGGATGGAGCGGAAATGCTTGGCAAGGCGCTGGAATTGCCAGTAACGCTGGCAACGAATTTTTCCGCGCGCATCACCGGCCTGCTCATTCCGCCACAGACCGGCGCCTACAAATTCTGGGTTGCCAGCGCCGGCGTATCTGAACTGTGGTTAAGCTCCGACGGTTCGCCGGCGAATAAAATAAAAATCGCCGCCGTAACCGGCAGCACGCCGTATCGCAAATGGCCGCATATCAACGAAGCGGAATCACAGGCCATCACGCTCACCGCCGGTCAGCGTTATGGTTTTGAACTCCGCCAGTGGCAGGACGGCGGCTCGACGCAGCTTCATGTCCGCTGGCAGTTGCCCGACGGCAGCGAGGAACGGCCAATTCCGGCGTTTCGTTTTGCGTTGCCGGAAAACTGATTCTGAACCCCGATCAATTCAAATGACAAAAACCGCATTCGGTAAAAAATTAAAGCAGCTCCAGCAGCAGCACGCACAACTCATCCGGCGCAAAAACCGCCCGCAGAAAAACGGCAACGGCATTTTTGACCGCTACGAAAATCCGGTGCTGACTGCCGGGCATGCGCCACCGGAGTGGCGTTACGATTTTGACCAAGCGAGCAATCCTCATTTGATGACGCGGCTGGGCATCAACTGCGTGTTCAATGTCGGCGCGATGGACTGGAACGGCAACATTGTTCTCATGGCGCGGGTCGAGGGATGGGACCGGAAATCGTTTTTCGCCGTCGCGGAAAGCAAAAACGGCGTGGACGGCTTCCGGTTTTGGGATTACCCGGTGCGGATGCCGGAACTTGACGACAAGGAAACGAACCTTTACGACATGCGCCTCGTGCGCCATGAGGACGGCTGGATTTACAGCCTGTTCTGTGCCGAGCGGCACGATGACTCGAAGCCGGGCGATCTTTCCGCCGCTGTTGCCCGTTGCGGCATCGCGCGCACCAAGGATCTTGTTCAGTGGCAGCGGCTGGCCGATTTGAAAACCGCAGGTTCGCTTCACCAGCGCAACTGCGTGCTGCATCCGGAGTTCGTGAAGGGCAAGTATGCTTTTTACACGCGCCCGATGGCTGATTTCGCCGCCACCGGCAGCGGCGACGGCATCGGCTGGGGCGTGTGCGACGACATTAAAAATGCCGTGATTGACAAGGAGCAAATTCTTGACCCGCGTTTTTATCACACGATCAAGGAAGGCAAGAACGGCCTCGGTCCGGCGCCGATCAAAACGAAAAAGGGCTGGCTGCATCTGGCGCACGGCGTCCGCAACACCGCCGCTGGCATGCGCTACGTCCTTTACCTGTTCCTTTGCGATTTGCAGGATCCCGCCAGGGTCATCAAGTCGCCCGGCGGATATTTCATGGCTCCCGAAGGCGAAGAGCGCGTGGGTGACGTCTCGAATGTCGTGTTCGCCAACGGCTGGGTGGCGCGTGCCGACGGCAAGGTGTTTATTTACTACGGCTCCTCGGACACCCGGACACACGTGGCGACGACGACGGTGGAGAAACTTTTGGATTACGTCACGAATACGCCGGCGGACGGGATGCGCTCGAAGATTTGCGTCGAACAACGCTGCCGCTTGATTGAGAAAAACCTGCGGCTGACCCGGTAGAAAACCGCAGGTGATGAATCCATTTGGCGAAAGGGCCATTCCATCATGAAAAACCAACCAATCATGCTCGTGTTGTTGCTCGGCTTGTTGTGCGGTGGGTGTTGTTCAGTCAGGCCGGTGACGCCCGATGCTTCGCCGGAAGCGGTGGCGTTGCTGAAATACCTTCACGGCATTTCCGGCAAACACACGCTCACCGGCCAGCACAATTATTCGAACACGCACGACACTTCCACCCGGCAGGCCGCCGCGGCCTGGGGCAAGACACCGGCTATTTTCGGACAGGACTTCGGTTTCGCCGCGCCCGGCGACAAGGATGCTGTCGCTGTCAGGCCAGACATCATAGCTGAAGTTAAACGCCAATATGCAAATGGCGCCATCATTACATTATGCTGGCACGCAGTGCCGCCAACGGCGGACGAACCAATCACTTTCATGCCGCGAAAGGGCGCGCCGACCAACCGGCTTGCCAGCGTTCAGGGCCAGTTGACCGATGAGCAGTGGAATGACCTCATCACGCCCGGAACGGAACTCAACAAGCATTGGTGTGAACAGGTTGATGTCATCGCTGGATTTCTCAAGCAGCTTCGCGACGCGCACATCCCCGTGCTTTGGCGGCCGTATCACGAAATGAACGGCGAATGGTTTTGGTGGGGCGGCCGGCGCGGCGAACGCGGCACGACGGTTCTCTACCGCCAACTGTTCGACCGGCTCGCGAATTATCACCACCTGAACAATCTGATTTGGATTTGGAGTGTGGACAGGCCGTCCACGCCGAATCGGCAATTTGCCGACTACTATCCCGGAAAAAATTATTTCGATATCGCGGCGCTCGATGTTTATCACGGCGATTTTCAGCAATCCTATTACGACGCTTTGCTGAAGCTGGCGGACGGAAAACCGGTTACGCTTGCCGAAGTCGGTCCGCCGCCAACGATTGACGTGCTGGAAAAGCAACCAAGATGGACCTGGTGGATGCTCTGGGCAGGCATGGTCGGCGAACAACCGGACTCAATCAAAGCCATGCAAACATTGGTCAATAATCCGCGCTCGTTGAGTCTGGACGACCTGGAATACGTCAAGGGCATCGCTCCGATCCGTGCCGCGTCCGGCCTGGCGCCATTGCCACGCGCGTCCCGGCCCGCACAAAATTGATTTGCAGGGTTACGGCAACCAGACGGCGCGCCAGAATCCCGCGCCGGAAGAAAGGTTGTTGGTCACATTTCCGGTCGTTCCCGAAAGCGTGACGGTGGCATTGGAAGTCCACGTCATCAGATTTGTGGAGGACTGGATTTGATAAGGCACGCTGGCCTGGCCTTGGATCTGAAAGACCAATTGAGTTTGCGAGCCGGAAATCACCTGTAGTTGCGACGCGGCAGGCGCAAACGTGAACAGTGTCAGCGAATAAGGTGGAAATGAATTGGTAAAAATCGTGGCGGACGGCGCGGTGCTGGTCGAAATATCCTGTGCCGAAGCCGCCGCGTTCGTCCGTGTGGCTTCGTCTTGCTGCAGCCCATACGAGCGCACGGTGGCGGACGACCACGGGACAAAGTTTGTGAGCGAAATCTGCGCGCTGAAAACATTCGTCGGCGCCTTGTTGATGACGAGCATGGCGAGCGCGCCGTCGGCTTTGCGCGCGGCGTAGGCGGAAAGCAGAAGGTAATCGCTTGAGGCTTTGAGGATCGTGTCGCCCGGGCGCACAAAAGATTGCAGGAGTTTCTCCGCGTAAAAAGTCGGGTGCCGGGCATTGGACTGGTTCAGCAGGCCATAATCGCCATAGGTGCGCCAGCCGTAAAGCGTCGGATCAAATGCTCCGGTGGAGTCCGCGCCGTTGTGACAATCCCACCAGACATAGGAATTGAACTCGGTCTTCATCAACTGGCTCGCGCTGTCGGCCAGGTAAAGAGCGTTAACGATGCTGGTGGATTGCTGGCCCATCGCACCGGAATCGCTGTTGTTCTCGGTGCAGACCAGTTCGACGTTGGTGCCGGGAGCGCCAAGATAGTCGGTGATCTGCTGGCGCAAGTCCGCCGCATCCTGCGCCCAGTTGGAGGAAACTTGCAGGAGCAACGGATCGCTGTCCGGAACATTGGGCTTCCATCCCCCATTATTGACCGGCGCCGTCCACTGCGGATAGAAATGGTAGATCAAAAAATCCGGGGTGACGCCGAGGTTTTTCAGCGTGTTGAGCAGGATCGGCGTCCAGCCGTAGTTGGTCGTGCCCGTGCGCGGGTTGATGGCAAAATGCGTCGCGTTGTTGGAATAACTGCCTTCGCCCGGCACCACCACCAGGCCAATGTGGATGTTCGTGTCCGCCGCCTTCATCACGGCCAGATATTTTTGGGCGAGATTGGCATAAGTGTAGGGATCATGTGGAAGGTTGTTGTTGTCCGTTTCCCAAGTGCCGTAGTTCTCGTTGCCGATTTCCCAATACTTGAAACCGCAGTGATTGGTGACGTTGAAAAATTTCACCCACGCCGCCGCCTCGTTGGTCGTGCCGGAGCCGTAGTTGATGGTGATGAAGGAATTTGATTGCACATTCAAATTCGTGGCCAGATTCATGAACCGGCCATTGCCCGCTGAATCCGAAGCCCAATGATAAGTGTCCGAAGTGGAGCCGCCCGGCCACCGCAGCGCCAGGCCACCCATTTCCTTGAGCAATGGCAATGTTTGTGCGTTGCCAAGCAGTCCGTCCCATGTGGCTGTATTTACGCCGAACCAGCGCGCATCCGCCGCCCGCAATGTCTGGCGGGCATCCACACCGAGATGCTGCAACGCCGGTGCAGAAGCCGCCGTGATCTGGATGTCGTCCAGATAATAAGTGCTGGAACTGCTTGATGTGATGTTGATCCGCGCAAGGTTGGTCATGTTCGCGGCGTTGAGCGTGGTCAGTGGAATGGTGAACTGCTGCCAGGTATTGGTCGCCAATGCTGTCAGCGTGACGCCCGATTGGTCAACGGTGCCGAGGCTGACATAGACCTGCAACACCTGCCCGCCAGCGGTGCCGCCATCAGCCCAGAAAGTCAGGTTCGTGTAGATCGAAGTGTTGATGGCTGTTTGATGAAACGAAATGCCGCCGGAACTGGTGACACTGATGGAATTGGTGCCGGAATGCACCGGCGACGTATTCACGAAGTTACGAGTGGCCCAGCTCCAGTCCTGAAACCCATTGACGATGTGGTCGGTGTAAATCGGCAGGTTGGCCTGCGCGTGCAGTCCCATGACGGATAAGGAAAAGAACAAGGCGCAAAGCCGTTTCCAAGGGCGGCAAAACAAACTCATGTTTGGATTATAATCGAATTTGGACAAATTAAAAGGGCACCGACTCGAAATGTCGGTGCCCTTGATAAACCGTTCAGGCTTGTCCAGTTATTTTACCAACTGGAAAAAGCCTGCGTTGCCTAGCGGCAGACTGGCGGCGGGAATCGCGCCGAGGGTGTTGGTTCCGGTGGAGTCAGCGTAGGTGTAAGTCACACCCCCGCTGCCCCAGCTGCTCAACAGGTTGCTGGAGGACTGCACTCCCCAGCCGCTCGCGGTTGTATCCCACTTAATCCAATAGGCGGTGCCAGACGGCTGCCAGATGGCTCGGTCGGAGGCATCCTGATAGTATTCGGCAACCTGCCAGAGGTAATTGGCGGTCAGCCCGGGGCCGCTGAAACTGTCATTGTAGTTCGTGCTCGTAATACCCGAGTTTGCATTTGTCACCAAGACTTGGGTGAAGGTGGTGCTCAGGCTGTTGTTCGCGCTCCTGCCATTCTTGAAGACACCAAACTGCACCATCGAAGTGGCCGGGGTGAAGTTGGCCGTATAATTCGGATCGTTGTAAAAGTCCGGCAGGGTGAAACTGTTCACGGAACCGTCAGCCGCCACTATGTTTCCGTGGGTGTTATCAGTGAAGTTCAACGTCCAAGTGCCATTGGCATTGGTCATATTGGGGAAGTTAAAAACAATCTGGTTCGTCGCATTAGCACTCGGAGCATTCGTCTTCCAGTCAATAATGGCAACCACTCCGCTAGGAAGGCCATAAGTAGTATTGGTGGTGATTGTTGTATCGATGTTTGTAATGTAAGTCACCAAGTTCGTTATGAATGCGTTTTGAACGTGCATGCCAAGATAGTCCAGCATGTTATACGGAGCGCCGCTATAGGTTTGATTATAGCCAAAGTCGCTTGCATAGGCGGTCATCGAGTCGCCATTGCAAAGGTAAACATGGGCGTCAAATCCAGCGCCCACGGATGCAGGGGCGGTGGGTGTGCTGCCGAAAGCGGCAGCCGGCGCTGGAAAGTTGGTGAGGGTGAATGAATAGGTCGCCGGGGTCTGGTTGATCCAGAAAAAGTCATAAGCGGCGTTGTCGGCCGATGGCGAGGTGATGCCCTCCTGATCGTTGTTATTGGCGGTTCCATCCGCATCCACAGTCATTTGCACGCCGGCCGGAGTGCCCGGCGTCAAGCCGATAATTTTCGGATGCGACACGGGATTCCAAAGCTGAATGTTGTCAATGTGAAAAGTAATGGGATTCGCCCCGGCAGGGCTCCCAGTGTTTCCCGGAGTGGATTGGATCGCAAACCCTGCGGCGTTTAAGACACCCGAGGACGCACAAGGAAAGTTGAAATGAGTCCATTGGCCAATCATGCCCGCATTAAAATTTACGGCGCCGATCCAGACCCAGTTATAGGGCGAAGCACCGTTGGCTATCATCACCTGGAAACCGCCATATGTGTTTGTCGTGCTCGGGGTAACGCCATCATAATAGACGTCAAATCCAACCGATTGGAACAGGGAAGGATTGAAACCCATGTTAAGCTGCCCACCCTGGTAGCCACTGGGTGTAGCAGATTGGAACTCCACTGAACCGGCCGGGGTGATGCTGACCGGTCCCGCACCGTTCACCGCATTGTAATAGGGTGCGTCCTGGCTGCTGTCCCAAGTGGCGGCCAGGCCATAGTTCTGCCAATTCACGCTGCCGCTGTTGGTAAAACACGACAGCACCGCCGGGTTGGGCACCGGCACAATGGTCACATTGCCAATATAAATTGTCACCGGGCCGGAATAGGCAGAACCCGCCTGCAACTGGAGTTGAAGATGCGCCACATCATTCGCCATGCCGGGAACGGTAAACGTATAAGTCACCCATCCATTGGCTGCCGGCGGATAAATGGTGCCATAACCGGAGCTGCTCCAACTGTAGCTGGCATCGCGAAAAGCCAATTGCTTATTACCGTAGCCGCCGGAGCCGCCGGTGCCGGTTGTGCCGGAGCCTGTTTCAACCATCATTTGAACGGTGACTTGCAAATAGTGGCCGGGAGTGAAAGACACGTTAAAGGCCGGGTCAAATTCATGGGTGGTGACGCCATCAATCACGCCCTTGATGCAGCCGCCGCCGTTGGGGCCGCCGGTTGCCTGCCAAGTATAAACTTCAGTGCCAACGGGATTAAATCCGTCATAGAAGGCGGGTGACTGACTGGTGTCATTGCTAAGTATGATCGGCGATTGGGCCTGGCACAAACCAGCGGAGCCAGCCAGCGCCAGAGCGGTTATCAATGAGGGAATCCAACGCTGTTTTTTTGTTTTTATTTTCATATTACTTGGGGTTTGGTTGTGAGGACTTAATCCGGTTTTGTTTTACAAGAGAAAAGGAAACACCGCATTGCCCGCAGCAGAGCGCGCCAAATGACAATGGCTGGAGATGAACGCTTTATCGCACATTTGTAAAAATGGATTTACAGGATTATAACACGAATGTATCATCATGCATGTCACTAATTTAGGGGACATGAAGTGGATTGTGTCTTTAGACATAGGGTGCAAAATCAGTTATTGGTTCCAAATGCTCCACATTCCTTTGGGGGCGGTGAGAGTTCCGCTTCCAATCGTGTCCCGAATCTGGAGAGCTTCGACATGGCCGTCGTTAAACACGTAATTGAACCAGGACTTTTGCGCTTTATACAAAAGAGCGCCTTGATCCACGCTGTTTTGGATGTTGGGATCCTGTGACTGTGCCGTGGTGTCTATCTGATAGAGTTCCGAGCCGGATCCCTGCGGCCCGATGCAAATACATGTCCAAATGTTGCCCGCGCATTGCTGTCCGCTGGTCTGTTCGCAGAGCAGAATGGTTCCCGCCGGGTTGCGCACGACTGATGATTTATAGCCTGGCGCATCAAAGTTGGGAGTAGTTGCAGTAGTATCTTGCCAGTATATGCCGACGCTCAATTTTCCAGCCAGCTTCAAATTCGGCAGTCCATTTTTGGGATCGCGTTGATAATCCGCATTCGCACCCTGATTCGGGCCAACCCCCACCATGGAGTAAGACCGCAGCGCAAACCAGGGATTGCTGCCGCCCACCCAATTCACCTTGGGGAATTGGTCCGCCGGACATACCAGGATTTTCGGGGCATTGCCGTTAAAAAGAACGCCGCCGCTCAAGTCGTCATACAACGCATTGCCGCCGAGGTATTTGTTGAGGAAGCTATCCCAGGAAATTTGAGTTGATGCTGCTGTGGTAGAACCAGACGCCCAGCCCGCCGGTGGCAGCATATCGTCATGGTCATTGACAAACATGGGAAAGCCGAAGCCGAGCTGGCGCATATTCGACGCGCACTGCGTCCGCAAACCCCTGGACTTGACGGCTGCCAGTGCAGGCAGCAGCAGCGCCGCCAAAATGGCGATGATGGCAATGACTACCAGCAGTTCAATCAAGGTGAAGCCAGACGGCGTTGCCGCGCGGTTGACTTGGCCTTTGTGCGCGGTTTGATTTGAATTCAGGGTGGGAATTTTCATGGACAAGCGGTTCGGTCAGCGGTCAACCAGTTGGATGTGCATATCTTTGGTGATGACATATTTTTTGCCCGCTGGCGGCGGCGGAATGACCACCCCTGCCGTCGCGGCAAAATCTTCAAAGTTGGCGGGCACGCGGCGGTTCCTCACAAGCCATTTCCCCAAGGCGCGTCGCATTCCCGTTAAATCCGGTGCGGCGTTCGTCGCGGCGGCCGCATTGGTCGCCAGCACGACCGGCACCGGCTGGGAATTCACAGCGGAACTCGGCGCGGCTGGCTGCGATACGTCCTGGGTTGTCTGCACCGGCGGAGGCGCGCTGGACGATGGTTTTTCACTTTTCTTGCCGCAGCCGGCGGTAAACACCGCCGCCCCCAAAATGAGCGCGAGACAAAAAGCGCCCGCCTGCGTCAACTGACACCCGGCAAACTGGGCGGAGCCGGAAAACATTTTCATATATTTAATTTTATGCGGCTACTAAACTGCTGGATTGATGGAATATAACCCATGCCCGCCACAAAACAAAGTAGTTAAAATTGGGGACAAGCCATTTCCGCAAGTCTTCCTACACTGCTCCATGCAACCAGCCATTTATTGCCATGCAACTTAAGTTCTTGATCCCCATGATGACCGCCTCATTCACCCTGTTCCCCTTGATGTTCGCCGCCGCGCAATCCGCATCCGGGCCATCCGGCACCAACGACACCACGCAATGGTCCGACATCCGCCAGTTCGGCGTCGAGGGTCGTGGCTGGGACAATACCAAGGCCTTTTACGACCGCCTGCCCGCGAAGGCGGAAGGCCGCGTGCGCCAGCCGGTCTGGGATTTGAGCCGCAACTCCGCCGGCATGTGCGTCCGCTTCGTCACTGATGCGACGACGATTCGCGCGCGTTGGGCGCTTACCGATCACTGGCTTTATCTGCCCAACATGACCGCCATTGGCAAAAGCGGACTCGATTTGTATGTAAAAACCGAGAAGGGCTGGCATTGGCTTGCCGTGGGTCAGCCCACCGCGCAAACCAACGAAGTGACGCTCGTGGAAAATCTCGTGCCCGGCAAACGCGAATACATTCTTTACCTGCCGCTTTATAATGGAACGAAATTCGTTGAACTCGGAATTCCGACCAACGCAATCATCGAAAAAGCTCCGGCATGGGGACCGGGCGTGCGCAAGCCGATCGTTTTTTACGGCACTTCCATTTTGCAGGGATTGTCCGCTTCGCGCCCCGGCATGGTGCATAGCGCGATTCTTGGCAGGCGATTCAACTGGCCGACCATCAACCTCGGTTTTTCCGGCGAGGGCAAAATGGAGCCGGAAATGGCCGGCCTGCTGGCGGAACTTGATCCGTCGGTCTACGTCCTGGATTGCCTGCCCAACATGGTCGCCGATGAAATCAATGAGCGGGTCGAACCTTGCATTCACAAGCTTCGTGCCGCGCATCCCGACGTGCCAATTGTTCTTGTGGAGGATCGCACTCTGCAAAACGCATTTCTGGTTTCCGGTCAAATGGAATACTATCACCTGAAAGACCGCGCCGCATTGAAAGCCGTTTATGAACGCCTGAAAAAATCCGGCGACAAAAATCTTTATTACATCGAAGGCGAACACCTCTTTGGCGACGATGGCGAAGCCAGCGTGGACGGCTCGCATCCCACCGATCTCGGCTTCATGCGCCAGGCCGACATTTTTGCCCAGGTGCTTGGCCCGCTTTTGCCGTCAGAGAAATGACGCGGCTGGCCACATTGAGAGCGGACGGAGCCGCCACGCCCGTTTCCGGCCCGGCCAACCCTGGTGAAAGGCATAACATCAAATCCAACAGTCAAAACCATGTTTCGCAGAGGTCTCGCATGTTTTAGCGACATGACTTGAGGACTGCGAAATACTACCTTGTGGGAATGCGAATCCATTTTTTGCCAGCCGGCGCAATAAGTCTGGCGGCGATTTTTTCAATTATCCCGGCTTTGGGGGCGGACAATCAACCGCTCTTTTCTGATTCCAAACAGCCCCTCGAAACGCGCGTCGAAGATTTGCTGTCGCGGCTGACGCTCGAAGAAAAAATTTCACTCGTCCATGCCGACTCGAAATTCACCACCGCCGCCATCCCGCGTCTTGGCATTCCGCGCCGCTGGATGTCCGACGGTCCGCACGGCGTGCGCGAGGATGTCGGCCCGAACACTTGGGCCGTGGCAGGACACACTGATGATTTTTCGACCGCCATGCCAGCCGGAATCTGTCTCGCGGCGACGTGGAATCCCAATCTCGGCTACAGCGAAGGCGAGGCCATCGGCCAGGAAGCCCGCGAGCGCGGCAAGGACATCATGCTCGGGCCGGGCGTGAACATTCTGCGCACGCCGTTGTGCGGCCGGAATTTTGAATATCTCGGTGAAGACCCGTTTCTGACTTCGCGCATGGCCGTCGGCTACATTCGCGGCGCGCAATCGCAGGACATTTCCTCGTGCGTGAAGCATTTTGCGCTGAACAACCAGGAGTTCGATCGCGGCACCATTAACGTGGAAGTGGACGAGCGCGCGTTGCGCGAAATTTATCTGCCCGCGTTCAAGGCCGCCGTGCAGGAGGCCGGCGTGTGGTCGGTCATGGGCGCTTACAACCAGTTTCGCGGACAGCACTGTTGCGAAAATGATTACCTGCTGAACAAAATTCTGAAGGATGAATGGGGCTTCAAAGGACTGGTCATGTCCGACTGGGCGGGCGCGCATGACACGCGCGAGGCGGCGCTGAACGGCCTTGATCTCGAAATGGGCTCGGAAACAAATTACGACGATTTTTACCTCGCGCAGCCTTATCTCGACGCTTTAACGAACGGCGTGCTGCCGATGGCCGGCCTGGACGAGAAAGCCCGGCGTAATCTGCGCGTCATGTTTGCCACGCACGTTCTTGATCCGGGCCGCAAAACCGGTTCACTGAACACCGCGGCCCACGAAGACACCGCGCGCCGTGTCGCCGAAGAGGGCATTGTGCTTTTGAAGAACAAAAACAATTTGCTACCGCTCAATCCTGAAAAAATAAAAACCATCGCCGTCATTGGCGAGAACGCCACCCGGCTACAGGCGCACGGCGGACAGAGTTCCGAAATCAAGGCGTTTTATGAAATCACGCCGCTCGCAGGAATTCTCAACCGGGTGGATCGTCAGGCGACCGTCACCTACGCCATGGGTTATGATGCACCGGCGGCCAGCCCGCGCAGCACCCGACCCAAAACGGCGGGCGAACCCTTTTCGGCGGCGGAACTGGCCGACCGTGCGGTGGCCGCAGCCCGGGCAGCGGACGTGGTCATCTTCATCGGCGGTCTCAACCACGACATCGGCTTGGATTGCGAAAGCCGTGATCGCAAGGACATGAAATTGCCCTACGGCCAGGACGAATTGATTTCCAAAATTGTCGCGGCCAATCCCAAAACCATTTTCGTGCTGGAAGGCACGATGGTGGAGATGGATTCGTGGCTCGGCAAGGTTCCGGCGCTCTTGCAGGCGTGGTATCCGGGCATGGAAGGCGGCAACGCGCTCGCGCGCGTGCTGTTTGGCGACGTGAATCCGTCCGGCAAACTGCCCTGCACCTTCCCCAAACGGCTTGAAGATTCGCCGGCGCACGAGCTGAATGCGTATCCCGGCACGAACGGCACGGTGACTTACGTGGAAGGCCTGCTCGTCGGCTACCGCTGGTTTGACGCGAAAAGTATCGAGCCGCTTTTTCCGTTCGGGTTCGGCTTGAGTTACACCACTTTCAAATACTCGAATCTGAAACTGGTTGAATCCGACAGCGGCACAAACGGGACGATCGTGACGGCGCAATTTGAGATTGAAAACACCGGCGCGGTCGCCGGCGCGGAGGTTGCCCAGCTTTACGTCCATCAAGACAATCCGGGCGTGCAGCGGCCCGAAAAGGAATTGAAAGGGTTCAGGAAGGTTTTCTTGCAGCCGGGTGAAAAGCAAACCGTCTCCATCACGCTCGCCCAGAATGCGTTCGCGTTTTACGACCCGGACAAAAAGGGCTGGGATGCGGAAAAGGGCCGCTTCAAAATTCTGGTCGGCGGTTCTTCGCGCGATATCGTTTTGCAGAGTAACTATAGCCTCGCCGAAACTGTCTTTGAAAAGGATTGAGCACTGGAAATCATATTTCGGGAGATTATGAATCAATGGAACAAATCTTTCTGCGTCGCGGCGGCAATGCTTGCTTTGTGGCCGCGTGCGATGGTGGCGCAGTCTCCTCCCGGCGAACCGCCGCCGTCGCAACCCTACGTCTGGCGTAACGTGGCCATGGGCGGCGGCGGGTTTGTAGACGGGATTGCCTTTCATCCGGGCGCGAAAAATCTGATGTATGTTCGCACCGACGTTGGCGGCGCATATCGCTGGGACGACAAAAGAAAGGAGTGGATTGCGCTCATGGATTGGTTAAGCCCCGCTCAAGGCAATTACACCGGCATTGAGAGCATCGCTCTCGATCCTTCCGATCCCAACCGTGTTTATCTAGCCGCCGGCACTTACAGTCGGGGCGACGCGGTGATTTTGCGCTCGGACGATCAGGGACGGACCTTCCAGCGGACGGACGTGCCGTTCAAAATGGGCGGCAACGAAATGGGACGTTTCAACGGCGAGCGTCTGGCCGTGGATCCGAATGACGGTGAAATTCTTTTTTTCGGCTCACGTCGCGACGGATTGTGGAAGAGCAGCGACCGGGGCGTGACGTGGGCGAAAGTCGGGAGTTTTCCCAACGTCAGTTCAGTCCAGACCACGCCGCCGGTTTCCAACACCGCCACCAATGCACGTCCGCGTTTTCGGCGCGGTTTTGGCCAGCAGCAGGCGGTCGGCATCGTGAGCGTGGTGTTCGATCCCGCCAGCGGCAGGCCCGGCAGCGCCACGCCGAAGATTTTTGCGGCGGTGTCTACCGCCGAAACTAATTTCTATTTCAGCGCGGACGCCGGCGCGACCTGGCAGGCAGTGACGAACCAGCCAATTGGACTTCGTCCGAATCATTTGGTTTTGTCACCGGACGGAATGTTTTATCTGACCTATGGTCGGGAACCCGGCCCGAACACCATGACCGACGGCGCGGTCTGGAAATTTGACCCGAAGGAAAATGCGTGGACCAATATCACACCACTCAAATCACCCGACGCCGGCGGCATGTTCGGCTACGGCGCGGTGGCAGTGGACGCGCAACATCCCTCCACGGTCATGGTCACGACGTTTGCGCACTGGCATCCGCATGACTTGATCTTTCGCAGCACGGACGGCGGTGCGCATTGGATGCAGCTCTGGCAGGATGACACCGTGTGGGATTATTCCAGTGCGCCTTACACGAAGACACGCTCGCCGCACTGGATGGGCAGCATCGCCATCAATCCGCACAACTCCGACCAAGTCCTGTTCGTCACCGGCTACGGAATCTGGAGTTGCGTCAACGCGACGCAAGCCGATTCCGGCAAGCCGACGCGCTGGATTTTTCTCGATGACGGACTTGAGGAAACCGTGCCGCTCGCGCTGATCAGTCCGCCGGCGGGTGCGCATCTCATCAGCGGGGTGGGTGACATTGATGGTTTTGTGCATGACGACTTGAGTATTTCCCCGGCGGAAGGAACTTTTGCCGGGCCGCGTTATGGCAACACGGAGGATCTGGCGTTCGCCGGAAAAAATCCGCAGGTGATTGTCCGCGCGGGCACGGCGGGAAATCAAAACGTGCGCGCGGCATTCTCGCGTGATGGCGGCGTAACCTGGCAGGAACTGGGAACCGAGCCGCCCTCCGGCAATGGCGCGGGAGCCATTGCCATTTCCGCCGACGCGAAAATCATCGTGTGGACCCCACGCGGCGGCGAACCGTATTTCACAACAAATTGGGGCGCAAACTGGACGGCTTGCGCGGGGCTGACAACAGGAATCCGCGTTGTCGCCGACGCAGTGAATCCGGCGTGTTTTTACGCTTACGACTCGCGTGCCGGTCGGGTGATGGCCAGCACCAACGGCGCGGCCGGTTTCACGGCCACGCTGGCGGTGTTCGCAGCGCAGGAAAACAATGGCTTCGGCTTTGGTGGCGGCGGCGCGACGGTGACCGTGACGCCGGGAGCCGAAAATGATTTGTGGCTCGCGTCCCGCGCGGAGGGTTTGTTGCACTCGACCAATGGCGGTGCGGGTTTCACCAAGATGAAACAAGTGGAAGCAGCCGCCTCGCTCGGCTTGGGAAAGGCCGCGCCGGGGAAAAATTATCCCGCGCTGTTTCTCGCCGGAACAATCGGCGGACTTCAGGCGCTTTTCCGCTCCGACGATGCCGGCGAAAACTGGGTGCGCATCAATGACGACCGGCATCAATACGGTTACATCAGTCACGTCACCGGCGATCCGCGCATTTATGGCCGCGTCTATTTCGCCACCGGCGGACGCGGCGTCATTTACGGGGACATCAGCAGCGGCCTGGTTTTCGGCAAAAATAAATTATGACAAAAACAGTCGTCCGCGCGGCATTGTCCGCGTTTTGCTCCATCCTGATTTTTCCCGCCGTTTCCAAGGCGGGACAATTCACGAACTTTGATGTCTCCATCTACATCCCCATCAGCGTCGTCCGCAATCTGGATGACCCGGAAACCTTGAGCAACCAATGGAACCGCATCAGCAGCCAGTTGAAGGTGGACAAGGTTTATATCGAGGTCCAGCGCGACCGGAACGTCGCCAGCGACGAAACACTGGAGCGCGTGAAGAAGTTCTTCCTGGATCACGGCGTGAAAGTCGCCGGCGGCATGGCGGCGTCCGACGGCAGCATCGGCGGCCAGTTCAAGACTTTTTGCTACACCGACCCGGCTGACCGCGCGTTCATCAAGAGTGCGGCGGAACTGGCGGCGCGGCATTTCGATGAATTGATCCAGGACGATTTCTTTTTCAACACCACGAAGAATGATTCCGACATCGCGGCCAAGGGCGACAAAAGCTGGACACGATTCCGCCTCGATTTGATGGACGATATGGCGGAGAACCTGATCATCAAGCCGGCAAAGGCAATCAATCCCAAGATCAAGCTCGTCATCAAATTTCCAAACTGGTATGAGCATTTTCAAGGGCTGGGCTACGACCTCGACAAGGAGGCGAAATTGTTTGACGGCATTTACACCGGCACGGAAACGCGCGACCCGGAAATCACCGACCAGAATCTGCAGCAGTATGAGAGCTACCAGATCATCCGCTTTTTCGACAACATCGCGCCGGGGCGCAATGGTGGCGGCTGGGTGGACACTTACAGCATCCGCTACGTTGACCGTTACGCGGAACAGCTGTGGGACACGGTGTTCGCCAAGGCGCCAGAGATGATGCTGTTCGAATGGTCGGGCATGTTGCGTTCCATCCCCGCCGGCGCACGAACAAACTGGGCGGATTTGCACACGAGTTTTGATTACAACCAGATGTTGTCAGCATGGTCGTCCAACTCGCCGGCTGGTTCGGAGCCGACGATGGCGCGTGTTGCCGGCTATTCGCTGGAACAGGCGGACATATTTCTCGGCAAGCTGGGCAACCCGATTGGCATTGCGAGTTACAAGCCGTATCAATCCACCGGCGAGGATTTTCTCCACAATTATCTTGGTAACATTGGAATTCCCATTGACCTGCATCCCGATTTTCCGACGAACGCCGACTTGGTCCTGCTGACGGAAAGCGCGAAATTTGATCCCGATATCGTTGGCAAAATCAAAGCGCAACTGGTCGCGGGCAAATCCGTGGTCATCACCTCCGGCCTGCTGCGCGCGCTTCAGGGCAAAGGCATCGAGGACATCGTCGAAGCCCGATACACCGACCGCAAAATTCTCGCGCACCAGTATTTGAGCAGTTATGGCGCGGGCAACGGAACGCCCATTGGCGACGAGAACGCAAGCGACGTGCTGTTCCCGGAAATTGATTTTCTGACGAATGATTCGTGGGCGCTCGTCCGCGCGCTGGCCGACGGGCGGGGCTATCCGCTTTTGTTCATGGATCGCTACTCCAAGGGCATCCTTTACGTCTGGACGATCCCCGACAATTTCAACGACCTCTACCGGCTGCCGGTGGAAGTGACGAGCGCGTTGAAAAATTATGTGATGCGGGGATTTCCCGTGCGCGTGGACGGCCCGGCGCAGGTCGCGCTCTTCGCGTATGACAACGACAGCTTCATCGTCGAATCCTTTTTACCATCCGAAACCAGCTTGAACATTTCCGTCGCCGGCAGCACCGCCAAGCTGCGCAATTTAGTCACCGGCGAAATTCTTACCGGCCAGTCGGCCAACACCAGTGGCCCTGGCCGTCGCGGTGGTCGCGGCGGCGGCGCCGCCGAGCCGCGCATGACTTTCAACGCGCATCTGCCGCCACATTCCTACACGGTGTTCACGGTGGAAAAGTGATTTCAACTCATGAACCCAATAAATTAAGCACACATGAAAATATTATTCAAATACTCGATGCTTGCCGTGGTGGTTTTTGCAGCCGGTTATTTGCCGGCACAGACGATCCAAGCCGCGAAGCCGGAAAAAGTCGCCGATGGCGTGGTTATCCCCGTTGGCGACGCGTTTCTCAAGCTGGAAATCTGGGGGGACAACATTGTGCGCGTGGTGACCGCCAAGGACCGGGTGTTTTTCGCGCACAGCACGCCGGCGACAATGGTGCGCCAGAAGGCGAAGGCCAAATGTAAATT
>Ga0265337_1000513_pt1 | contig 20652 bp, 19 predicted proteins | sample 42122metaG_FD_192441 | JGI IMG/M metagenome (GOLD analysis project Ga0265337, IMG submission 192441) | Rhizosphere microbial communities from Carex aquatilis grown in University of Washington, Seatle, WA, United States - 4-21-22 metaG | ecosystem: Host-associated > Plants > Roots > Rhizosphere >... | reverse complement strand
GGATTGCCCATATCACCGGCGGGGGCATCACCGGGAATCTGCCGCGCGCACTGCCCGTGGGGCTGGACGCGGAAGTGGAACTGTCGACGTGGAGCGTGCCTTCCGTGTTCGATTGGCTGATACAGGAAGCGGCTTTGCCCGAGAGCGACATGCTGCGCACGTTCAATTGCGGCGTCGGTCTGATCGCGGTGGTGGATGCGGCATCCGCGGACGCCGCGATTGCAGCATTCAACCAATCGGGCGAGCGCGCCTTCGTGATGGGCGCGCTGGTTCCAGGCTCAGGCGCCGAACCCGAGGTGCGCTACCGCGGAAATCTTCGATGAGTTCCGCCCGCATGAAAGTGGCCGTGCTGATTTCGGGGCGCGGCAGCAACCTGAAATCGTTGATCGAGGCGTGCGCCGCACCCCATTTCCCGGCCGAAATCGTACTCGTGATCTCCAATGTCACGCGCGCGGGCGGGCTTGAATATGCGCGGACCGCCGGCATTCCCGCCGTCGTCGTTCCGCATCGCGAGTATGCCTCACGCGAGACGTTCGACGCTGCTATCGAAGCGAGGCTGAGCCAGGCAGGCGCGGAATTCGTCTGCCTCGCGGGCTTCATGCGCATCCTGAGCGAGGCGTTCGTACGTCAATGGCAGGGCCGCCTGATCAATATCCACCCCTCGCTGTTGCCCGCCTTCAGAGGCGTCGAGGTGCACGAACAGGTCATCCAATCCGGCGTCCGCATCTCCGGCTGCACCGTGCACTACGTGATTCCTGAGTTGGATGCAGGCCCGCCCATCGCCCAGGCGGCCGTTCCGGTGCATGCAGGCGACACGCCGGAATCGCTCGCAGCGCGCGTGCTCGAACAAGAGCACCGGCTATACCCGCTCGCGCTCAAGCTGATCGCGGAGGGCCGCGTGCGGCTTTCCGGCGGGCGGGCGACGTTCGACGATGTTCCGTCTACGGACGAAATCCTGTTCAACCCGCCGCTGTGAATGACACCCCCCTCCCCAACGCGGGGAGGGGTCAGGGGTGGGGGAACTCACGCCCTATCCCACGATTTCCAGATCGCTGAAGAAGAAGTGGATTTCGTTGGCCGCCGTGTCCGGCGCGTCCGATCCATGCACCGAATTGGCCTCGATGTTCTCGGCGAAATCCTTGCGGATGGTTCCGGCCGCGGCCTTGGCAGGATCGGTCGCACCCATCACTTCGCGGTTCTTGAGGACGGCATTCTCGCCTTCCAGCACCTGCACCACGACCGGCCCTGAGGTCATGAACTCGACCAGCCCGTTGAAGAACGGCCGCGCCTTGTGCACCGCATAGAACGCCTCGGCCTGCGCGCGCGTCAGCCGCATCCGCTTTTGCGCCACGATCCGAAGCCCAGCCCTCTCGAACCGGTCGACGATGGCGCCGGTTAGGTTCCGCCGGGTCGCATCCGGCTTGACGATGGAAAGCGTGCGCTCGACGGCCATGAGGTAACTCCCGATGAAAGCGCGCGCCTTATAGCGGCGGGGTTCCAGCCCGCGCAAGCTTTGCGTCCCGCGGCGCTTTTGCTTAAGACGCGAGCCACGCCATCCAGAGGGGCCCCATGACGCAGCTCAACCTTTCCGTTGCCATCGGCGATTACGACCGCAACCGCCCGCTGATCGACGGGACCGTCAAAATCGACGGCGTCGATCCGGTGTTCATGAAGCTGGTGCCGGAGGAGATCTTCTTCCGCGCCTTCCGTACCCAGGATTTCGACATCTGCGAGCTGTCGCTGTCGAGCTTCACGCTGAAAACCGCGCTGGGCAATTGCCCTTATGTGGGGGTGCCCGCCTTCGTGTCGCGCTGTTTCCGCCACACCTCGATCTTCGTGCGGACCGACCGCATCGCGCGGCCCGAAGACCTGCGCGGAAAACGAGTCGGCGTGCCGGAATGGCAGCTGACCGCGAATGTCTGGGCGCGGGCGATTCTGGAGGACGATTTCGGCGTCAGGCCCTCTGACATGAAATGGGTGCGCGGCGGCATTTCGGACGTGGCGCGTCCCGAGAAGATCGCGGTCAACCTGCCGCCGGGCGTGGAAATGGAAGACGCGCCGGAAGGGGTGACGATTTCCGAACTGCTCTTGCGCGGCGAGATCGACGGCTTCATCGCGCCCCGCGCGCCCGCGCTACAATCGCCCAATATAGGCTGGCTGTTCCGCGATCCGCTTGCGGCGGCCAAGGATTATTTCAAGCGCACCGGCATCTTCCCAATCATGCATCTGATCGGGGTGAGGAAGACGCTGGTCGAAAGACACCCGTGGCTGCCCTTCGCGGTGTTCAAGGCGTTCGACCGCTCGAAAAAGCTCGCGCTGGAGGCGCTCAGCGATGTCGCGGCGACCAAAGTGACGCTCCCCTTCGTCGAGGAGCAACTCGCGGCGGCACGCGAATTGATGGGCGAGGATTTCTGGCCCTATGGCGTCGAACCCAACCGCAAGGCGCTGGAATCGTTTCTCCGGGCTCATCATTCGCAAGGCATTTCGCCGCGCGTGCTGGGGGTGGAAGAACTGTTCCACCCCGCGACCCTGGAATCGTTCAAGATCTGATGCCGGACGATCCATGCTGATCATCGACAATGTCACGGTGCGGATCGGCGGCCGCGTCATTCTCGACGGCGCGAGTGCGGCGATTTCGGACGGCCGCAAGGTTGGACTGATCGGGCGCAACGGCGCGGGGAAGACCACGCTCCTGCGGCTCATCCTCGGCGAACGCGAGACCGAAACAGGCAAGATCGAAATCAGCCGCAGCTGGCGCCTCGGCGCGGTGGCGCAGGAAGCGCCCGCCGGCCCCATGACGCTGATCGATACCGTGCTCGCGGCCGACACCGAACGCACGCGCCTCTTGGCCGCGGTCGAGAGCGGCCACGATCCACTGCAGCTCGGCGAGATTCACGCCCGCCTGGACGAGATCGGGGCCTATGCGGCGCCCGCGCGGGCCGCGCGCATTCTCGCGGGACTCGGATTTCCCGATGCCGAACAGCAGCGGCCGTGCTCGGAATTTTCCGGCGGCTGGCGCATGCGTGTGGCGCTGGCCGCATTGCTGTTCGCAGCACCCGATTTGCTGCTGCTGGACGAGCCCACCAATTATCTCGATCTCGAAGGCGCGCTGTGGCTCGAAGATTATCTGAAGCGCTATCGCGGCACGGTGCTGCTGGTCAGCCACGATCGCGACCTTCTGAACCGAGCGGTCGATTCCATCCTCCATCTGGAGCACGGCAAGCTTACCCTCTACAGCGGCGGCTACGACCGCTTCGTGGAGGCGCGCGAGATGAAACGCGCGCTCGATACCGCCCTGCGCGCGCAACAGGAAGCCGAACGCAAACGCATCCAGGCCTTCATCGACCGCTTCCGCGCCAAGGCTTCCAAGGCGAGCCAGGCCCAAAGCCGCATGAAATGGCTTGAAAAACTGAAGCCCGTGACGCTGGTGGTGGCCGAACGGCTCGCACCCATCACGCTGCCGCAACCCGAGACGGTGGCGCCGCCCTTGATCGCGCTCGACCGCGTGTCGGTGGGTTACATGCCGGGAAAGCCCGTGCTGAGCCACGTGAACTTGCGCATCGATTCAGACGACCGGATCGCTCTCTTGGGCCAGAACGGCAACGGCAAATCGACATTGGCCAAACTGATGGCCGGACGGCTGAAGCCGATGACCGGCGAGATGACGCGCGCGCGCAAACTCAGCGTCGGCTATTTCGCGCAGCATCAGCTCGACGAACTCGACGCGAGCAAGACGGCGCTCGAGACCTTGTGGGCGCACCGGCCGCTGTTCGACGAGACCACCGCCCGCACGCGGCTCGGCGGCTTCGGCTTTTCCGGCGACAAGGCTGACACGAAAGTCACGTCGCTTTCGGGCGGAGAGCGAGCGCGGCTGCTGCTCGCCATCGCGACGCTGGACAAGCCCAATCTCCTGATCCTGGACGAGCCCACCAACCATCTCGACATCGACGCGCGCGAGGAGTTGCTGACGGCATTTAACGAATATGAGGGCGCGGTCGTCCTCATCAGCCATGACCGCCGCCTGATCGAGGCCTGTGCCGACCGTCTGCTGCTGGTCGCCGATGGGCGCGTTACGCCGTATGACGGCGATCTTGAGGATTACAAGCGGCTGGTGCTGTCCGAGGCCAATGGACCGGGGGCAAACGACACCGCGGCGCGCGACGGCAAGTCCGCGTCCAAGGCCGATCAGCGGCGCGAAGCTGCGGGAAAGCGCGTCGCGCTGAAGCCGCTGAAAGACGCTATGGAAAAATGGGAGCGCGAAGTCGCCCGCCTCCACGGCGAGATCGAGAAGCTCGATGCGGGACTGGCTTCGCCCGGCCTCTTCGTCAGGGACCCCGCAAAAGGCGAATTGTTCTCAAGGGCGCGTGCCGAAGCCGCCCGGCGGCTCGAAGCGGCGGAAGCCCATTGGATCGAAGCCGCCGAAAAATACGAAGAGGCCAGTGGTGAGTGAGCTTTGGGTCAGCCCTGCTTTTCCCATTTACCGGAGGCGTCTTCCTTCCAATAGGTGATGTCGTGGCCGGCCTCCTTCGCATTGCGCCACGCCGCGCGCGCAGCTGTGACGGCATCGGCGTCACGACCGTCGAACAGAAGCACGACGCGGGTGAATTTGCGCAAGCGGGGTGCTGCCCAATCAGGCGGCATCGCGCCGCCTGTGAGAAACAGCACCTGCGCCGCATTGGGATTTTCCTCTTCGGTCGTAAGGTAGATCGGCTGGCGCGCCGCGTGGCCCGCGGCGGCGGCGCCATGGGCGAGGAACGTCTGTTCCGAATAGGTCCAGAGATGGGTATCGAGCCCCTCCATGCGCTCGGCCGAACCCACCTGCACCACCGCGCGCCAACCGCGTTCGCGCGTGCGTTCGAGCAGGCCGGGAAGCACGTCTTCCAGCGTGCGGCGTTCGAGATGGTAGAAGAGCGTTTCCGCCATTCGCCATGCGCCAATCGCTATTCGTAATAATCCGTACAGAGACGGTTTAGCACGCGCACGCCCCATCCCGTGCCCCAGGAAGGCGCCAGCGGCTTCTGCTCGCCGTCCTGCCAGGCGACGCCCGCGATATCGAGATGAGCCCACGGCACCTTGTTGACGAAGCGCTGTAGAATCTGCGCCGCCGTGATCGAGCCCGCATTGGGGCCGCCAATATTCTTCATGTCGGCAATCTTGGATTTCACCTGCCGGTCATAGGCGTCACCCAGGGGCAGGCGCCACAAGGGTTCGCCTTCCGCAAGCCCGGCCTTGGTCAACCGCTCCGAAAGCTCGTCATTGTTGCTGAAGAGGCCAGCATGTTCGGTCCCGAGCGCAACCAGAATTGCGCCGGTCAGCGTCGCGAGATTGACCATGAAGCGCGGATGAAACCGCGATTGCGCATACCAAAGCACGTCGGCCAGAACCAGGCGGCCTTCCGCGTCGGTGTTCAGGATCTCGATCGTCTGGCCCGACATGGTCTTGACGATGTCGCTCGGGCGCTGCGCCTTGCCGTCGGGCATGTTCTCCACAAGTCCGATCAGTCCCACCGCATTGACGCGCGCCTTGCGCTTGGCGATCGCGTGCATCAGCCCGACGACCGCGGCGGCCCCGCCCATGTCGCCCTTCATCCCCATCATGGAATTGGCAGGCTTGATCGACAGCCCGCCCGAATCGAAGCAGACGCCCTTGCCGACAAAGGCAAGCGGACCCGGAGCCTTGCTCTGCGGCTTCTTCCTGGCCGGCGAGCGGCTAACCCCGTTCCACTCCATCACCACCATGCGGGATTCGTGCGCGCTGCCCTGGCCGACGCCGAGAAGCGCGTTCATCCCCAGTCTGTGCATCTCCTTGGCGTCGAAGACTTGCACCTTCACGCCCAGCTTCCTCAGCGCCAGCGTCCGCTTGGCGAACTCGTCCGGATACAGAATATTGGCGGGCTCGTTCACGAGGTCGCGGGCGATGAAGATCCCCTCGCCCACCGCTTCGAGCCCGGCCCAGGCCTTCTTGGCAGCGCCGGGTTCGCGCGTCTGCACCACCACCGATTTCAGCGTCGGCTTCTCGTCATCCCTTACCTTGCGGTAATGGTCGAAACGATAGCTCCGGAGCTTCGCGCCGAGCGCCAGATGCGCCGCCATTTCCGCCTCGCCGATCTTCGCCTTGGCGGGCCGGTCGATGGCAAAGCTCAGCGTCTCTTCGCCGCTCGTGAAGAGGCGCCCGAGAACGGTCGCCGACAGACGCTCAGCCGCCGCGCCGTCGAAATTCTCGGCCTTGCCGAGCCCGGCAAGAATGATGCGCGAAGCCTTGAGACCCGCCGGCGCCAGCAACTCCAGGCTGTGTCCGGCCTGGCCCTTGAACCGGGTCGATGCAAGCGCGCGCTTCACCTGGCCGCCCGTCGCCTCATCCACCCTCACGGCGGCCTCAGTGAGCACCCCCCCCTCGCCTATGCCCACGACCAGAGCCAAAGGACCGATGGCGCCCAAGGCCGCGGAAGATGCGGCAAAAGAAATGTTCATGAACCCAAGCTCCAAATGAAAGAATGTGAGAGGGGGGTAGCAGATATCGGACGCGGCCGGAACCCCGCCAATTTTTCCGATACCTGTTGGCCTTTTTCTGATACCTGAATCCCCATGCGGAAGCTCTTCTTCTACATCCTGCGCCAGATCACCGGGCCCTTCCTGCTGTTCGCGCTCCTGCTCACGCTGGTGGTGTGGATGACACAGTCGCTGCGCATGCTGGATCTCGTGATCAACCGCGGGCAATCGGCAGTGATCTTCGCCTATCTCACGATGTTGATCGTGCCGAGCCTGCTGGTGGTGATCGCGCCCATCGCTTTTTTCGGGGCGGCGCTTTACGCGCTGAATAAGCTCAACAGCGACAGCGAACTGGTGGTGATGTGGTCGGCGGGGATCAGCCGGTTCCAGATGGCGCTGCCGCTGCTGGCGGCGTCCGCACTGGTGATGGGAATCACCTATTCCTGCAGCCTCTATCTGATGCCGCTCGGCCAGCGCACCATGAAGGACAAGGTGTTCGACATCCGCGCCGACATCGGCGCGGCGATCCTTCAGGAAGGTGCCTTCACGACACCGAGCGAAGGGCTCACCGTGTTCATCCGCGAACTGGCGCCGGACGGCGAAATCCGCGGCATCCTGGTCCACGACAATCGCGAGCCCAAGCGCCCAATCACCTATCTCGCCGAATCCGGCGTGCTCGCTCAGACCCAGGAAGGCCCGCGCTTGATCATGCAGAACGGCAATATCGAGCAAACCGAGTTGGGAGGCGCACGTCTTTCGGTGCTCAAATTCGACCGCGACGTGCTCGATCTCGACCAATATGCGGGGCCCCAGCGCGCCACCGACCGCGACACCAGCGAGCGCTACCTCTACGAACTGCTTCATCCGCCCGCGGAAGCCGGCGATTCCGTGCGTCGCGGCGTCTATTTCGCTGAGGCGCATAACCGGCTTTCGGCGCCGCTCTATTGCATCGCCTTCGCGCTGATCGCGCTTGCCGCCACCGCCAAGGGGCGCATGGCACGCGCAAGCTACGCGCTGAGGCTATCGGGAGCGGCACTCTTGGGCGCGGCTTTGCGGCTCGTCGGCTACGCCGCACAGGGCTTTGCCGCCAAGAGCCCGCAGTTCATCATTGTGCTTTATCTCCTGCCGCTGTTGGGCCTCGTAGTGGCCTCTGCCGCGCTCGCGGACGTGCCCTTTATCCCCGAGGGTTTACGCCGCTTCTTCCGCGCGCCGGCCGGAGAGCCGGCATGAGTTGGTCGCTCACGATCATGATCTATCTCGCGCGCCGCTTCAGCGTGGCGGTGATAATCGTGTTCGGCGCCTTCGCAGCGCTCGCTCTGTCCATCGACCTTGCCGATCTCTTCAGCCGTACCACGGAACGGGGCATCCCGCCCGACGTGGTGATCAGCATGAGTCTGCTCAAGCTTCCCGACATCTCCCAGAAGCTTCTCCCGTTTGCGATCCTGCTCGGAGCCGTGCTGGCATTCTCGCGTCTTTCGCGCAGCCATGAGCTGGTCGCGACGCGGGCGGCCGGCATTTCGGCCTGGCAGTTTCTGACCCCGCCGCTTCTTGTCGCCGTGGGCTTGGGCATCCTGACGATGACGGTGTTCAATCCGATCTCCTCGGCACTCCTCGCGCAATACACGCGGATGGAGGCGCGCTATGTCCACGGGCAGGCGTCTCAGCTCGCAGTGTCCTCGACCGGTCTCTGGCTGCGACAGGGCGATTCCATGCATCAGTCGGTGGTGCATGCCTTGCGCGTGGCCGATCAGGGCGTGCACCTCGAAGAGGTGATCGTGTTCCTGTATCAGGGCCTCGATCGTTACGCCGGCCGTATCGACGCGGCCTCGGCCGAACTCCAGAACGGGAACTGGCATCTCGTCAACGCCTGGGTCAGCGGACCCGACGGCCTGCCGCAGCACAAAGCGAGCTACGATCTGCCGACCGAGCTGACGCCTTCGCAGATTCAGGAGAGCTTCGCCTCGCCCGACACGATCTCGTTCTGGGAGCTGCCGCACTTCATCTCGACCGCGGAAGGGGCGGGTTTCTCGGCGCTGCGCCACCGCCTCTATTGGTATTCGTTGCTCGCCTTGCCGCTTCTGTTCTCGGCCATGGTGTTCATGGCGGCGAGTTTTTCGATGCGGCTTTCGCGCCTGGGCGGCATGCCGCAGCTCATTCTTGCGGCCGTGCTCTCCGGATTCGGCGTGTATTTTCTGGGCGACGTCACCGGTGCGCTTGGCCAATCCGGGATTCTTCCGACCCCGCTTGCAGCCCTTGCGCCCGCCGCAGCCGCGAGCCTTCTCGGCATGACCTTGCTGTTCCATGAGGAGGACGGGTGAGGCGCAAGGGGGGAACGCGGGGGCTTCTGAAAGAACCACGCACCGTCGCGACGCTGCTCGTCGCGGCTGCGCTGGGTTCTGCGCTGGGCCTTGGAGCGGCCGCGGCCGGAACGGCCGAGCCGAGCCGCATTCTCCTGCAGGCCGACGAGATCACCTACGATACCGATGCGGGGCTCGTCACCGCGCGCGGCCATGTCGAAATCGCCGACGAGACGCGCACGCTCCTGGCCGACCAGGTCACCTATGACCAGAACAACGATCGCGTCAGTGCCAGCGGCAATGTCAGCCTTCAGGATTCTACGACCGGCAACATCGCGTTCGCCGATCAGGTCGAATTGACGCAGGATTTGCGGGAGGGCGCTCTGCAAGGCCTTGCTGCGCTGATCGGCCAGACTGGACGGCTCGCCGCCCAATCCGGCGAGCGCCGCGAGAACCGCTTCACCATCGCCCATGGCGCCGTGTTCACGCCGTGTAGCCTTTGCGCGGATGATAGCGAGCGCATGCCGCTGTGGGAGATCCGCGCCGCGCGCGTCATCCACGACCAGTTGAAGAAGGAAATCTATTTCGAGGACGCCTCGTTCGAATTTCTTGGCGTGCCGGTGCTGTTTCTTCCGTATTTCTCGCAGCCTGACCCCACGATCACGCACTTGAGCGGGTTCCTGCTCCCCGATATCGGCACTGTCGGCACCATCGGCAATTTCATCAAGATTCCCTATTACGTATCGCTGTCACCCTCGCAGGATTTGACGCTCGATCCCTTCATCACCACGCGGGGCGGCACTGTGATGCAGACCGAATACCGCGAGCGCTGGGCCAATGGCGGCATGTGGCTGCAGGGCACGCTCGGCTACGATGCGGGCGCTTCCGGAAAACCGGGAGAAAGCGTGTGGATGAGCAGCCTGTTTGGGTCCGGCCGCACGCCGATCAATGATTCCGATTCCTGGCGCGCCGGTTTCGACGTTCAACTCGCCTCGAACCAGACCTACCTGAAGCGCTACGAGCTTTCCTATCTCGACCGGCTCACGACCGATCTGTTCGCCGATCACGTTGACGGGCGGAGCCGCTTCGCGGCCACCGGCTATTTCTTCCAGAGCATGCGCGATACCGACAATCCGGCGCAAATTCCACTGGCGCTGCCGCTGCTCGAATACACCTACATCCCCGAATACAATGTATGGGGCGGGCGTTTGAAAGCCGACACTAGCGCCCTCTATCTCAGCCGCGACACGGGCACGGACATGCTCCGGGGCTCGGCCGACGTGGATTGGCGCATCCCCTATACGACGGCGAACGGCATGCAGCTCGCGGCCGAGGGATTTTTGCGCAGCGACATCTATTACATCAACGACGCCCTCATGGAGGTCCCGACCGCAACCAAGAATTCGGAGACCATCGGCCGCGCTCTCGGCTACGGGATGCTCGAGTGGCGATGGCCCTTCGTCAGCGATACCGCTTTCGCCAACACCAATGTGGTCGTCGAACCGATCGCCCAGCTGATCGCGGCATCGGGCGGCGGCAATCCGCGCGGCCTTCCCGACGAGGACAGCGCCGGCTTTGAATTCGACATGACCAATCTCTTCAACCCCAACCCCTCGCCGGGGCTCGACCTGTGGCAGGGGGGCCCTCGCACCAATCTCGGCATGCGCGCGACCGCGATTCTGCCGCAAGGGTCGGTCGAGGCGAGTTTCGGCGAGCAGTTCCGCTTCACCACCGATTCCGCGCTGCCGCCGGGCTTGCGCTTGAACGATCACAAGTCGGACCTCGTCGGCCAGTTCAAGATCGACCTGCCGCCCAATCTGTCCCTGACCGAGCAATTCAATATCGACCCCGACGACGGCAGCATCCGGCGCAACGAAATCTATCTGATCGGAAAATTCGGCCGTTCGACCCTCAATCTCAGCTACATCAAGTTGCCGCAGAGCACGGCCGATCCGACCCTGGGCGAACAGGAGCAGATCAACCTCACCACAACGATTCAGGTTTACGGCAACTGGGGCATTTTCGGGGAAGCCAGGCGCGACCTCGCAAAAAATCAGATGCTGGAATCGAGTCTGGGCATCACCTATGACGACGAATGCTTTGTCGCGTCCCTGGGATTCCACCGCCGCGACACAGCCACGCTGAACCTTAAACCCGCCTCCGCCGTGATTTTTCGTCTGGGCCTGAAGACCGGCGCCACCAACCGCTAACGAACCCAGCGCGGGAATGCTTGAAGCGGCGGTCGAAATGGGTAGATTCCCCCTATGGGGTGGAGGCGGGCATTAGCCCGGCGCCAAGGCATCATGCTTTGGGCGCCGTCGTGACCACGCAACCGGAGACGATGCCGTGTCGTATCGCATGAGTTTCATTCTGCGGACGCTTTGTCTGGCCGGAGCAGCTTTTGCTCCCATGGCCGTCATGGCACAGGACGCAGGCCTGCCCATTCAGCCCGGGCTGCTGTCGAACGCCGCGGCCGCCCAGCAGGTGCCCAACGAGCCGGTCCAGGACGCTGCGCCAGCGCCCGCCGCCGCACCCGCAGGACCCGCCCCCGAAGCGGCGCCGGTCCCCGCATCTCCGCTCAACCCTCCCGAGCCCAATGCCGGCAAACCCGGCGAGCGCGTCGTCGTCACTTCGCCGACCACCACGGGGGTCACCGCGATCGTCAACGACTTCGTGATCTCGAATTACGACCTCGATCAGCGTACGGCGCTGTTCGTCGCGACCTCGGGCGTGCGTCCGACGCGCGATACGCTGCCTCAGATTCGCGCCCAGGTCCTGCGCTCGCTGGTCGACGAAGTGCTGGAGCTGCAGGAAGCCACCAAGCACAAGATCGTCGTCAAGAAGGAAGAAGTCGACAAGGCGCTGCAAAACATCGCCGAAGACAACAAGCTCACGGTCGATCAGATCATGATGACCATCGGCCAGGCAGGGGTCACCGCGACCACGTTCCGCCAGCAGGTGAGCGCGCAATTGATCTGGCAGAAGTTGGTGTCAGCGCGCTATGGCACCGACATTTCGGTGACCGAGCAGCAGGTGGACGAGGTCATGAACCGGCTAAAGTCGGGCGCCGACAAGCCGCAATTCCTGGTCTCGGAGATTTTTGTTGCGGTCGACCGGCCTGAAGACGAAATGACCGTCAAGATCAGCGCCGACCAGATCGCAACACAGATTAAGCAGGGGGCGCCCTTCCAGACGGTGGCCGGCCAATTCAGCCAGTCACCTTCGGCAGCGGAGGGGGGCGACATCGGCTGGGTGATCCAAGGCCAGCTGGCCGAAGACCTGGATCATGCGCTTGAGCAATTGCGCCCTGGCCAGATCACGGCTCCAATTCGCGCGGAAGGCGGTTATTACGTGCTGCAGCTCCGCGACCGCCGCGAGCCGGTGGGCACCAACGTGACGCCGGTGAACATTGGCCCGACCGATCCCGACGCGCCGCTCCCGCTGGACCGGCTGCTGATTCCGCTTCCGCCCAATCCCGACATGACGATCCGGGAGCGCGCCATGCAGATCGCCAACAACGTGAAGTCGCAGGCTCGCGCCTGCACCGATCTGTCGCTCGCCCAGGGCCAGCTTCCTGGCACGATCTATACCAAGCTCGGCACCGTCAATCCGAAGGATCTGGCGCCCGAGCTTAGGGAAGCGCTGGCCAAGAGCGGACCCGGGGAAGTGGTCAATCCGTTCTTCTCGCCGGCGGGACTCGAAATCATCATGCGCTGCGACGAGGCCCCGCCCAAGCTGATCGCCTTCGAGCTTCCCTCGCGCGATCAACTTCAGCAGCAGCTGTTCCTCCAGCAGATGTCGATCTACGCCAAAAGCTATCTGCGCGATTTAAGGCGGGACGCCGTTGTCGAAACCCGATGAGGCCAGCGCACACAAGCAGCCCATCGTCATAAGCCAGGGCGAGCCCGCCGGTATCGGGCCCGAGATCGCCGTAAAATCCTTTGCCGCGCTTGGGGGCGCCGTCGATGGTCGTCCCTTGCGGCTGATCGGCAGCCCGGAGGTGTTCGCTGCCGCCGCCCGGTTGTGCGGGATCGCGGAGCCCGATATTTCCGCCGCGGTCATCGATACGGGACAGAAAGTCCGGGCTGAGCCAGGGCGTCCGTCCACGGACAATGCGACATCGGTCCTTGCCGCAATAGAGCGGGGTGTGATCGCCTGCGGCACCGGAGAGGCCGCAGGCCTCGTCACCGCGCCCATCCACAAGGCAGTGCTGACGGCGGCCGGATGGGGTTTCCCCGGCCATACGGAATTCCTGGCGGCCCTGACGGGCCGGGCGCGCGCGGTGATGATGCTCGCATCTTCCGATACCGAGCCGCCCTTGCGCGTGGTGCCGTTCACCATTCACATCGCACTGAGAGAGGTGTTCGCCAAATTGGACGCCGATGCGATCGCAGCGGTCGGCGAAGTGGTGATCGGGGCGCTGGAGCGCGACTTCGGCTGTGCCGCGCCACGGCTTGCCATCGCCGGGCTCAATCCCCACGCCGGCGAGGAAGGCACGATGGGGTCGGAGGACGCGGAAATAATCGCCCCCGCCGTCTCCCGATTGCGGGCGCGCGGGCTGAGCGTGGCCGGGCCGCTTCCCGCCGACACCATGTTCCACGAGGACGCGCGCAAGACCTATGACGCCGCACTCTGCATGTATCACGACCAAGCGCTGATCCCGATCAAGACGCTCGCCTTCTGGACCGGGGTGAACGTAACGCTGGGACTGCCGATCGTACGCACCTCGCCCGATCACGGCACCGCGTTCGGCATTGCCGGCAAAGGCGTGGCGAACGAAGCGAGCATGATCGCGGCCATCCGCATGGCGGCGCAAATCGCGGACAGGCGCATGGTTCCGTGAGCGACGACGGCCTGCCGCCCTTGCGCGCGGTAATCTCCGCCCATGGGCTCAGCCCAAAGAAGAGCCTCGGCCAGAACTTCATCTTCGATCTCAACCTGACGCGGCGCATCGCGCGCGAAGCCGGCATAGCCGGGGCAACGGTCTATGAAGTCGGCCCAGGTCCCGGCGGGTTGACTCGCGCACTGATGGCGGAAGGGGCAGCGCGCGTCGTCGCCGTCGAGCGCGACGCACGCGCCCGGCCGGCGCTTGAGGATATCGCGGCGGCGCGGCCGGGACTGATCGATATTGTCGAGGCCGATGCGTTGAAGCTGGACGAGCGCGCGCTGCTCGAAGCTTTGGGCGTGGTACTGCCGGTGCCGGTGGTCGCCAATCTCCCGTTCAATGTCGGAACGGCGCTCCTCATCAAATGGCTGAGCGCGGACTGGCCGCCCTGGTGGCAGAGCCTGACGTTGATGTTCCAGAAAGAGGTCGCGCAGCGCATTTGCGCGAAGCCGGGCGAGGATGCCTATGGACGGCTGTCGGTATTGGCTGCATGGCGGACGGAAGCACGCATCCTATTCGACGTCTCGCCCAAGGCGTTCGTACCGCCGCCGAGCGTGACGTCTTCAGTCGTGCGGGTGACGCCGCTGGCAACCCCCCGCTGCGAGGCGGCATTGGCCGATCTGGAAGCGGTGACAGCAGCGGCGTTCGGGCAGCGGCGCAAGATGCTGCGCGGCAGCTTGCGATCTCTCGCGCCCGCGGCCGATGCCCTCCTCGAAACGGCGGGCGTTCCCGGTACGGCACGGGCGGAGGAGCTGACACTCGCCCAATTCTGCGCGCTCGCGCGGGCCTATCGCGCCGCAAAGCCATGACCGCGCTCTACGACACCATCGGCAAATCCTACAGGGATTTCCGCCGCCCCGATTCGCGCATTGCGGCAATGATCCTTGACGCATTGGGTGAGGCCGGCACCATCGTCAACATTGGCGCGGGCGCAGGCTCCTATGAGCCGCGGGACCGGGACGTGGTTGCGGTCGAACCCTCGACCACAATGATTGGGCAGCGTCTTCCGAATGCCGCGCCGGTCGTGCGCGCTTCGGCCCTAAACCTTCCCTTCCGCGACAACACCTTCGATGGGGCACTGGCGATCTTCACAGTCCACCACTGGCCCGACCAGATGCGCGGCTTGGCCGAAATGCGCCGTGTCGCCGCGCGCGCCGTGATCCTCACCTGGGAGCCGGTCGAAGGCGCTTCCTGGCTGACACGGGATTATTTTCCGGAAATCTTGGAACGGGACCGGCACCTCTTCCCGCGCGCGGCGGATTTGTTCGGTCGCGCGTTCGCCCACTTGCGGATCGAACCCGTGCCAGTCCCGCACGATTGCAGCGATGGCTTCCTGGAAGCCTACTGGCGGCGGCCGGAAGCCTATCTCGATCCCGGCGTTCGGGGCGCGATCTCACCGTTTGCCACCATGCGGCTCGATTCGGGACTAGAACGGCTTCGCCGCGATCTCGAAGACGGCACATGGCGGCGGCGCAACGGGCACCTGCTGAGCGAAACGGAACGTGATCTCGGTTATCGACTCGTCATAGGATCACGCAATTAGAGCAGTTTACTTTCAGACGGAAATCGTCGGCCCTCGCCCTTCGACAAGCTCAGGGGAGGATTTACACAAAAATCCTCATGCTGAGCTTGTCGAAGCATCAGAGCGCCACAATCTTGCCTGAACGCAATTTGCTCTAAATCGCGGGCTGGCGCGGTTCGGGCCGCTTGTCCTTGTTCAGAATCATGAAGCGCGTGTCGGGGTCGCACTTGCTGTCCGGACAGGTCATGCCCCACGCATAGCTGTCGTAATCGAAGACGAAGATCCGGATCGTCTTGCCAGAAACCGCAGTCAGATCGACTTGATAGGCATCGGGCTTCACTTCCTTTTCGTCGAAGCCGGTATGGAAAACATTATAGGCGTCGTCGAAGTCGTGTCCCTTCACCTGATGGATGTCGACTTTGGTAAAATAAGCCTTGTTGCCCACGTCCTGAGGCTCGCCGTCTATCATCTGGGACGGAATGAACACCAGTCCCGAAGCGTCGGGCATGATCCAAAGCCAGTTATCCTGACTCATCAGCACCTGGCCGATGGGCGTGCAGGCAATCTGGCCCCATTTGGCGAGCGGCATGGGAAGCGCTGTCACGGCGCCGGCCGGCGCTTGCGAGCAGTCGTGGTCTTCCACCGCCACGGCGGGAGACATGAACTTGAGCGGCGCCAAAATCGTCAGCACACTGAACGCAAGCAGCCCGTTGCGCAACCGCATCGCACATCTCCTTTGTCAGTCCTGGGTCAGGCGCCTCACAAAGTCCACCAGCCCGGTTTGTCTCTGCCGGTTTAAACGCTCCGCGGCGACAATGGCTTCAAGCTGGCGTTGTGCTTTCTCGATGTCGTCGTTGATGATCACGTAGTCATATTCCGCCCAATGGCTGATTTCGTTGTGCGCTTCGGCCATTCGACGCGCCACGACTTCGGGCGGGTCTTGAGCGCGGCCTTTCAGGCGGCGCTCCAATTCGGCTCGCGAAGGCGGCAGAATGAACACGCGCACCAAGTTGTCTTTGGCCTCTTGCGCCAACTGCTGAGCGCCCTGCCAATCAATGTCGAACAGCACATCGCGGCCTTGCGCCAGCATGACTTCGACCTCGGCCTTGGGCGTGCCGTATCGATTCCCAAAGACGGTCGCGTGTTCGAGGAAGGCGCCCTCGTTTAGCATCGCTTCGAAACGTTCCGGCGAAACGAAGATATAATCGTGACCATCGATTTCGTTGATACGCTTAGGCCGCGTCGTCACCGAGACGGACATTGCGATCTGGGAGTCGCTCGCCAGAAGCCGCCGCGACAGCGTGGACTTGCCCGCGCCCGAAGGCGAGGAGATCACCAGCATCAGGCCGCGCCGCGCGATTTCGGTCATTCGACGTTTTGCACCTGTTCGCGGAACTGATCTATCACCGCCTTCAAGGCCAGGCCCACATGGGTGAGCTGAATATCGGAGGATTTCGAGCACAGCGTATTGGCTTCGCGGTTGAATTCCTGGGCCAGGAAATCGAGCTTGCGCCCGGTGGGCTCGCGCGCGGCGATAAGGGCACGTGCCTCCTGGCAGTGCGCCGACAGCCTGTCCAACTCCTCCCGTAAATCGGCGCGTGCGGCGAGCAGCGCTACTTCCTGCGCGATGCGGTCCTCGGGCACATTGGAGCCGGGCGCAAGCAGCTCGCCCAATTGGGCCATTATGCGTTCGCGCAACGCAAAAGGCTGCTGAGCGGCCAGCGCGCGTGCTTCGCCGGTCAGCCGCTCGATCTCGCCGATCTCCGAGAGCAGCACCGCTTCGAGCTTGGAGCCCTCGGCCGCGCGCGCGGACTTCAGAAGATCGAAGGCGCCGGCAAGCGATTCCAGCATCGCAGCGTCGCGTTTCATTCGCGCCTCGTCGTCCAGGACCGCATTCTCCTCCTGCACCACCACGCCTTTGAGCGCGAGCAGCCCATCCACGCGGGCTGGCGGCAATCCCGTGTCCTCGGCGACGCGCTTGGCGATCCGCACCGCATCGGCGAGGGCCGCCGCATCGACGCGGAAGCCGCGCCCGGAATCTTCGGCCGATGCCGTGAGCACCACCTGCACCGAGCCGCGCTTGAACCGTTCGGAGGCCAACGTGCGTGCGCCAACTTCAAGCCCCTCATATCCCATCGGCGTGCGGAAGCGGAAATCGAGCCCGCGCCCGTTGACGCTTTTCGCCTCCCAGCGCCAGCGCAATGGGCCGTGGCTGCCGCGCGCATCGGCGAATCCCGTCATGCTGATGAGAGGCAAATCCGGCTCCTGGGGAATCGTGGCGCGGCGATCTTCCGCACGAACGAAAGCCTAGCGCAAGCGGGACGCCTGCGGATCCGCACCCTGGGTCTGCGCCTGCTGGAGGCGGCGCCATTGGGCGACGTTCTTCTGATGCTCGGCAATGGTCTTGGCAAAGACGTGCCCGCCGCTGCCATCGGCGACGAAATAGAGCTCCTCGGATTGCGCCGGATTGAGCACCGCTGCAATCGCATCCTTTCCCGGATTGGAGATCGGCGTCGGGGGCAGTCCCTCGATCTGATAGGTGCTGTAGGGATTGGGCATGGCGAGTTCGCTCTGCCGCAAGGGATGACCGAGCGGCACACCCTTGGTCAGGCCGTAGATGATCGTCGGATCGGATTCGAGCTTCATGCCCATCTTCAACCGGTTCAGGAACACCGCGGCTATGCGCGGCCGCTCGGCAGGGACGGCGGTCTCCTTCTCCACGATCGAGGCGAGCTTCAGCGCGTCGTCCTCAGTCATCAAAGGCAGGTCCGGCTTGCGCCCGGGCCACAATTGCACCAGCAGCCGGGTTTGCGCCCGATGCATGCGGGCGATGAGTTCGGCCCGTGTCGTGCCACGCTCAAAGAGATACGTCTCCGGCAAAAGGCTCCCCTCGGGCACCGTCGGCACATCGCCAGTGAGCACGGGATCAGCTTTGACGAGCGCGACAGCGGCATCCGAGGTCAGCCCTTCGGCGATGGTGATGCGATGCTCGACGACTTTGCGGGCGATCATCATGTCGACAATCTGCCCTTCGCTGGCGTGCGCCGGAAACGCGTATTCGCCTGCCTTGAGCTGCGCGGTGTGCCGGCGGCGAACGACGCCCACACGGAACAGCAGCGCGTTCTCGATAACGCCCGCCTCCTCCAGCGTCTTGGCGATAGCGCCAAGCCCGCTGCCCGGCGCAATCACGATTGTCTCAGGGTTGAGCGCGGGGCCGGCCGCGGCGAAATAATTCTCTTCCCACCACGCCGCCACCGCGAGTACGCCCGCGCCCGCCGCGACAAAGAGAACCAGGAAGAGCAAAACCCGCAACGTCCGCATCCGCTCTCCTCGCGCGCGCGCGCATGCGAAAATCAGTCCGGGGCCGCCAGAACCAAGGTCGCGTTGGTGCCGCCGAACCCGAAGGAATTGGACAGCACCGTCGAGATCGGCATTTTCTTGGCCTTGTGCGGCACGAGGTCGATTTCGGTTTCGACCGACGGATTGTCAAGATTGAGCGTAGGCGGCGCAATCTGGTCGCGAATGGCAAGCGTGGAGAAGATCGCCTCCACCGCGCCGGCCGCGCCCAGGAGATGCCCGATCGAGGATTTGGTCGAAGACATCGCCACCTTGCCCGCCGAATTGCCGAACAGGCGCTCCACCGCGCGCAGTTCGATCTCGTCGCCCAAGGGCGTCGAGGTGCCGTGCGCGTTGATATAGTCGATGTCAGAGGCCGACATCCCCGCCCGCTTCAACGCCATCCGCATGGAGCGGAAGCCGCCATTGCCGTCCTCCGCGGGTGCGGTGATGTGATGAGCATCCCCCGAAAGGCCATAGCCTCTCACTTCGGCATAAATCTTCGCGCCGCGCGCCTTGGCGTGCTCGTACTCTTCCAGCATCACCACGCCCGCACCCGCCCCCATCACGAAGCCGTCGCGGTCCTTGTCATAAGGCCGCGAACCCTTCTCGGGCGTATCGTTGAAACTGGTCGAGAGCGCGCGGCAGGCGACAAAGCCCGCGATGCCGATGCGGCAGATCGCCGATTCGGCGCCGCCCGCGAGCATCACGTCGGCATCGTCGAGCGCGATCATCCGCGCCGCATCGCCGATGGCATGCGCACCCGTGGAGCAGGCCGTCACCACCGAATGATTCGGGCCCTTGTAGCCGAAGCGAATGGAGACATAGCCCGATACCAAATTGATCAATCGCCCGGGAATGAAGAACGGCGAGAGCCGCCGCGGGCCCTTTTCATGGACCAGGATCGAAGCCTGCTCGATACCGTCGAGCCCGCCAATGCCGGAGCCAATCAGCACGCCCGCGCGCTCGTGCTCCTCTTCGGTCTTCGGTTCGTAGCCCGAATCGGTCACCGCCTGCTGCGCGGCAGTGATGCCGTAGATGATGAAATCGTCGACCCGGCGCTGTTCCTTGGGATCGATCCATTGGTCGGGATTGAACGACCCGTCCGTACCATCGCCACGCGGCACATCGCACGCGATGCGGGCGGGGAGATCGTCCACCTTGAAGCGGGTGATTGGCCCTGCCCCGGACCTGCCTTCGAGCAGGCGCAACCACGAGACATCGACACCGCAACCGAGCGGCGTGACGAGTCCCAATCCGGTGATGACAACGCGGCGCATTGCGCTCATAGGCCTGAGCGCCCCGGCCCTGGCCCGAATCTCACGCTCAGCTCTGGGCTTTCTCGATGAACTTCACGGCGTCGCCGACCGTGACGATGGATTCCGCGGCGTCATCCGGAATCTCGATGCCGAATTCTTCCTCAAACGCCATGACCAGCTCGACCGTGTCGAGACTGTCGGCGCCCAGATCTTCAATAAAGCTGGCATTGTCCGTGACCTTTTCGCCATCGACATTCAGGTGTTCGACAACGATCTTCTTCACGCGCTCAGCAACGTCGCTCATATATTCCTAGCCTCTTGATTTACCGCTGTTGTTTTCTGTTGCCACGCTGTTGGACCGGATAAACCCGCTTGTGGGTGCCGGCCAAAGCCGTGGTTGAAAGGTCGCGCTTGGTATCACAAAGTTTCGGCCCATGCCAAACTTTCGAAAGAGCATTTTGTCCCAAAGGCTTAGATCATCGCCATGCCGCCGTTTACATGCAGCGTCTGGCCTGTGACATAGGCTGCTTCCTCGCTTGCAAGATAGACAACGGCTGCCGCCACGTCTTTGGAATCGCCCAGTCTTCCGGCCGGGACGCGGGTGAGGATCTGGGTTCGCTGTTCCTCGGTCAGGGCGTCGGTCATGGCCGTCGCGATGAAGCCCGGCGCGACGCAATTCACCGTGATGTTGCGGCTGGCGACCTCGGCGGCAAGCGCCTTGCTCATGCCGATAAGCCCGGCCTTGGCGGCGGCGTAATTGCCCTGCCCCGGATTGCCGGTGGCGCCGACCACCGAGGTGATCGAGATGATGCGGCCCCAGCGCTTCTTCATCATGCCGCGCAGCACGGCGCGGGAGAGGCGGAAG
>Ga0265337_1000511_pt1 | contig 20654 bp, 14 predicted proteins | sample 42122metaG_FD_192441 | JGI IMG/M metagenome (GOLD analysis project Ga0265337, IMG submission 192441) | Rhizosphere microbial communities from Carex aquatilis grown in University of Washington, Seatle, WA, United States - 4-21-22 metaG | ecosystem: Host-associated > Plants > Roots > Rhizosphere >... | reverse complement strand
TGTTGATGCATTCGGCCCGATGCGGGCGGTGGTGGCGGAGAAGATCGGCTATGGCCTGGGCACCCGCGACAACCAGACGCGGCCCAACGCTCTGCGGGCCGTGCTTGGGGACTCGATAATCGAGGGCCAGGCGCCGGAAGCCGCAGCGGCGGCGCACGATTGGGAGATCGACACAATTGCAGTGCTGGAAACCAATCTGGATGACATCAACGCCGAGATTCTGGGCAACGTCATGGAGAAGGCACTCGCCGCCGGGGCCCTGGACGTCTTTCACACAGCCATCCAGATGAAGAAGAACCGGCCCGGGGTGCTGTTGACAGTGCTGTGCGCCGAGGCCGATGCGGACAAGTTCTCAGAGCTGCTGCTGCGTGAGACCAGCGCGTTCGGCGTCCGCCGCTATGCCGCCGAACGGCGCAAGCTCCACCGCGAGTTCAGGACCGTCCAGACCCCATACGGCAGCGTGACCGTGAAGCTTGGCAAGCTCGATGGCAAGGTCCTCCAAGCCGCGCCTGAGTTCGAGTCCTGCAAGAAGCTGGCCGATCAGGCAAAGGTGCCCATCAAACAGGTCTATGAGACAGCCCTTCGCTCCTTTCCGCCTTCGCTGTTAACATGATTGATCCCGAACTACTGAAGATAATGTGCTGTCCGGAGACCCACCAGAAACTGCGCCTGGCGGAGCCGGCGCTTATCGACAAGTTGAACGGCCAGATCGCCGCGGGCAACCTGGCCAACCGCGCCGGCCAGCCTGTGAAGGAGAAGCTTGAGGGAGGCCTGATCCGCGCGGACGGCAGGTTGCTTTATCCGATCCGGCGGAACATCCCCGTGATGCTGGTGGACGAAGGCATTCCGCTGGCGGACGATACAAAGAGTCCCGCCGTGTGAGGGCACGCGGCCTACAGGGGCTTGCAGGCCGCGTGCCCTCACGCGGCGCGGAGACTTTCGACACCCAGTATAACTACCGTTTTTGCACATATGAAGATTACTCGCATTGGTTTACTGATTTGCGGCGCGTGGCTGACCGCCATGCAGTCGCCCGCAAAAGTGGAGTATGTAGATCCCAACATTGGCGGGGTCGGTTATTTGTTGGAACCCACCCGCCCGACCGTCTCGCTGCCCAACAGCATGCTGCGGTTCTATCCGGCGCGCCGGGATGTGTTGGATGACCAGATCCATTCGTTCCCGCTCACGATCATCTCGCACCGGCTGGGCGAGTTGTTCTGGCTGATGCCTGGCGACGCGGAGCCGGATGCCGACGCGTGGCATCGCCGCGCGGCATACGACCAGGAGAAGACCACGCCTTACTATTACTCGACGCGCCTGGACAGCTCGCTGATCCAGGTCGAATTCACTCCCGCCGCCCGCTGCGGTTACTTCCGGTTTACCTTTCCAGCCGGCAAGCCGTTAGTGCTGCTGGCCAATCGCGGAGACGGAGAGCTGGCAGGGCAGGGAGCGAACGCCGTGGCCGGCAGCGAGCAGTTCCAGGGAATGAAGGCTTACGTTTATGGAGAATTCAGCTCGCCGGTTAGCGTCGCCGACAGCCGCGACGGGGCCAAGTCGCGCCTGGCCATCCGCGCCCGCGCGCCGGGCAAGGTGCTGGAGTTCCGCTATGGCATCTCCTACATCAGCATTGAAAAGGCGCGCAACAACCTGCGCCGGGAGATTCCCGCATGGGGCTTCGAGACCATCAAACGCCAGGCCCGCAATGCCTGGAACCAGAAGCTCGGGCAGGTGAAGGTGGAGGGGGGCACGCCGGACCAGCGCCGCGTCTTTTATACCGCGTTGTATCGCTGCTATGAGCGGATGGTCAACATCACTGAGGACGGCCAGTATTACAGCGGCTTCGATCACAAGGTGCACCAGGACGCGCGGCCGTTCTATGTCGATAACTGGCTGTGGGACACTTACCGGGCGCTCGAACCGCTGCACATGCTGCTGAATCCCGAGCAGGAGGCGGACAAGATCCAATCCTATGTCCGCATGTATGAACAGTCCGGCTGGATGCCATCGTTCGCGCTGGTGTGGGGCGATTGGCACGCCATGACAGGTAATCACTCGGCCGCCTGGCTGGCGGATGCCTGGTTCAAGGGCATTCGCAACTTCGACCTCAAGACCGGTTACGAAGGCGTGCGCAAGAATGCGCTGGAATCGACGATGCTCCCGTGGCGCAAGGCGCCCAAATGCCCGCTGGATGACTTCTACGCCGAGCACGGCTATTACCCCGCGCTACATCCCGGCGAACCGGAGCCAATCTCTCTCGTCGATACCAATTGGGAGAAGCGGCAGGCTGTCGCCCTGACGCTGGACCAAAGCTATGACGATTGGTGCACGGCGCACCTGGCCCGCGAACTGGGCAAGAGCGCGGACTCCAACTTCTTCATGAAGCGGGCGGAGAACTATAAGAACGTGTATCGCGCAGACAAGGGGTTTATGTGGCCGAAGGACGCGCAGGGCAACTGGATTGAGCCCTTCGATCCCAAATTCTCGGGTGGCCCGGGCGCGCGCGACTATTTCACCGAGAACAACGCCTACACCTACAACTGGGATGCCCAACACGACTACAACGGGCTGTTCGACCTGATGGGTGGCCGCCGCGCCGCCGAGGCCAAGCTGGATCAGCTCTTCCGCGAGGACATCGGCCGCCCCCGCTACACCTTCTATTCCGTGTTCATGGACTCCACCGGCATGGTCGGCCAGTACTCGATGGGGAACGAGCCGAGCATGGCCATCCCTTACATCTACAATCATCTTGGTGCGCCGTGGAAAACGCAGAAGCGGGTGCGCCAACTGCTCGAGTCGTGGTTCACCGATACGTTCATGGGCATACCGGGAGACGAGGACGGCGGCGGGATGAGTGCCTTCGTGGTATGTTCCATGATGGGCTTCTATCCTGTGGTGCCGGGCATCCCGCGCTATGAACTTGGTAGCCCCGTGTTCGACCGCGTCACGATCCGCCTGCACAACGGCAAGACGCTGCAACTGGTGTGCAAGAACAACTCGCGGGACAACAAATACATCCACAGCGTCCGTTTCAACGGCAAGCCGCAGAACCGGATTTGGTTCCGCCATGCCGATGTGCTGCAGGGGCTGAAGGTCGAGCTCGATATGTCCGATACCCCGAACACTTCTCTCGGATCTGAGGCAGCCGAGCTGCCGCAATCGAGCATCACCTTCGACCCGAGAACGCTGGCGCAATAGTTATTCCTCGCAATTCGCCTTTCGGCTCAAGACGGGTATTATCTATGGACTGAGCTATGGAAACACACTTTGGAAACTTGGAACAGGCACACAGTCTCATGGCCTCCCAACTTGGGGTATCAGTCACACGCAAGGCGTGATGCACCGCTTTCGCGTCTGGGCGCCGCTGCCGCGACAGGTCGAGGTGCAAGTGGCGGACCGGCGCTGGCCAATGCAGTCAGAGCCTGGCGGTTGGTGGATCGCGGCGGTCGAGTCCGCCGCACCGGTCAGCGACTACGGCTTCGTGCTCGACGGTGACGGCCCGTTTCCCGACCCGCAGTCCCCCTGTCAGCCGAACGGCGTGCACGGGCTCTCGCGGCTGGTAGATCACGCCGCATTCCACTGGACCGATTCCGATTTCCAGCCTGCCCCGCTCTCCGCGGCCGTTCTCTACGAGCTGCACGTGGGCACTTTCACGTCCGTCGGTACCTTCGCGGCTGCGATTGAAAAGCTGGACCACCTGGTGCGACTGGGCGTCAGGCACGTCGAGTTGATGCCCGTAGCCGAATTCCCCGGCAACCGCGGTTGGGGCTACGACGGGCTGGACCTGTTCGCGCCGCACCATGCCTACGGCGGGCCGGAGGGGCTCAAACGCCTGGTGGATGCTTGCCACGCGCGCGGCCTGGCCGTATTGCTCGACGTGGTCTATAACCACCTCGGGCCCTCCGGCAATTATCTCGGCAAATTCGCCCCCTACTTCACCCGGCGCCATTCGACCCCATGGGGCGAGGCGGTCAATTTCGATGGCCCGCACAGCGACGAAGTGCGCCGTTACTTCTGCGATAACGCCCGGATGTGGCTGCGCGATTACCATTTCGACGGCCTGCGGCTGGACGCGGTCGATGCCATTCTCGATACCAACGCCTTCCCGTTTCTTGAGCAGCTTGCCGCCGAAGTCAGGCAGCTCGCGGCGGAACTCGGCCGCCAATTAGTGCTCATTCCCGAGAGCGACCACAACGACCCGCGCCTGCTGTGGCCGCCCGAGCGCGGCGGCTTCGGCCTGGACGCCCAGTGGAGCGATGATTTCCATCACGCCCTGCACGCTCTACTGACCGGCGAACGCGCGGGTTACTACGCCGATTTCGGCACGGTAGCCGACCTGGCCAAGGCGCTCCGCAACGCTTACGTGTATGATGGCCGTTACTCCGGGTACCGCCAGCGGCGGCGTGGCCGGCCGCCCGTCGGGCTAGGCGGCCACCGCTTCCTCGCCTACGCCCAAACCCACGACCAGGTCGGCAACCGCCCGCAGGGCGAGCGGCTCAGCCAATTGGTCAATACTGGCCGGCTGAAGATCGCCGCCGCGCTGGCGCTCACTTCGCCCTTTGTCCCGATGCTTTTCCAGGGCGAAGAATGGGGTGCGAGCACGCCCTTCCAATATTTCACCGACCATCCAGACCACGGCCTGGCGAAGGCGGTCCGCGAAGGCCGCCGCCAGGAGTCTGCCGCCTTTGGCTGGAAATCTGATGATATCCCGGACCCGCAAGCGCCTGAGACGTTTTTGCGCTCCCGCCTGAACTGGGACGAGCTCTCGCGCGAGCCGCATGCCGGCCTCTTCGAGTGGCACCGCCAGCTTATCGCACTGCGGCAGCATGAACCGGCGTTATTGGACGACCGCCTCGAAGCTGTCCAAACGCGCCTCGACGAGTCCGCGCGCTGGCTCGCTATCGAGCGCGGCCCGATCACCGTCGTGTGCCTGGTATCGGAGCACACGCAACGCGTCCCGGTTCGGGCGGGCGAGCAGGTGATCTTGCTGGCTTCAGACCACTCAATTCAAGTGGAGAGCGGCAGCGTAATGATGCCGCCCGACTCGGTGGCCATCTTGAGAACGCGTTGACGCTCCTCCATCCACACCACGCCGGCTTTCAGACTTAGAACTCTTGAGCCGTAACCATGCAATTGAGCAAAGGCCCAATAAACCGCAGAGACGCGATGGACGTAGCGCAGCAAAGCCGCAACCGAACTGCGCGAAGCGTTTGGAGTGCGACCAGCTTGCTGGCGCTTTCGAACGATGCCTCGCGCCCGAAAGCTCCACGCTCCTCGAACCTTGAACTTCGAACCTCGAAAAGCCGGGCAAAGCCACCCAAAGCCACATCAAGGCCAATTGATAGCCAACCGATTGCGACTCTAAAGCCACTCCAAAGCCTCCCCAAAGCCACCTCAATGCGACCCCAAAGTCACCCCAAGGCTACCTCAAAGCTACTCAGGAGAATGCGCCCTTGGTGGAAGCACGGGGCGCACAGGTTTCTCTCAAGGCGGGGATGGTCCGAGCATTGTTTTTGCTTGCCTGCAACAGGCCGAGCGGCCATGCAGAAGATATGCGCCGCAACTCTCTTGCCTTCGTTCTGCCGATTCTCCTCATGACGGGCGCGGTCTGCCCCATTCACCAGGGACAGGCGGCCGAAACGGGTTCAGGCGGGGTCCGCAAGCTCGAGGACCTCGTGATTTATAAGGACGACCAGTTCTACAGCAGCTTTCCTTCGATCGTGCGACGGCCGAATGGGGAGTTGCTGGTGGCCTTTCGCCGCGCGCCGGAACGGCGCCTGTTAGGCGAGCGCTCCATCACCCATACCGACCCGAACAGTTACCTGATGCTGGTGCGCTCGCGCGATGGTGGCAAGAGCTGGAGCCAGACCCCGGAGCTTATCTACGCCAATCCTTTCGGCGGTTCGCAGGACCCTTGCATGGTGCAACTGCGCGACGGCTCGATCCTTTGCTCGAGCTACGGTTGGGCGTTGCTCCAGGCCGACGTGGCGCCCAAGTTGGAAGGCGCATTCCGTCACGGAGGCTTCGTCTTCCTGGGCGGCTATCTGGTGCGCTCCAGGGATGGCGGCCACTCCTGGCAAGGGCCGATCTTCCCGCCGCCGACTCCGGGGGAGACGATTCGCGGCCCGTACGGCCAGCCCGTGCCGGCTTACAATCGCGGCGCCATGTGCCAGGGCAGGGACGGGCGGCTCTATTGGGTGGTCGCGTCCAAGACCTCGACGGTGCCGGGCAAGCCGGGGACGCACCTGCTGGTTTCCGCAGACGGCGGCGACACGTGGGCTTACTCGTGCCTGGTCGCGGCGGACGAGAAGGTGACGTTCAGCGAGACCTCGCTTTACGAGACGCCGAAGGGGACCCTCGTTGCGTTCATGCGCACGGACGGTTTTGACGATCATACCACCGTGGCGCGCTCGACGGATCACGGAAAGAGCTTTCAGCGCTGGGAGGATGCGGGCTTCCAGGGGCATCCTCATTATGCGTTGCGGCTCCCGGACCAGCGCGTGCTGCTGGTTTATGGTTACCGGCATCTGCCATTCGGAATCCGCGCCCGCGTGCTAGACGCCGAGTGCGGTAACCTGGCGTCGGCACCGGAGATTGTGCTGCGTGATGACGGCGGCAGCGGTGACTTGGGTTATCCGTGGGCGACGATGGTGTCGAAACACCGCGCGCTGGTGGTTTACTATTTCAACACTGGCGACGGCACCCGGCACATCGCGGGCACGCTCCTGGCCATTGACTGAAACCCTTTCGTGCTCGGTAGTTGACTCGGGGGGGAAGTTATCCGCTATATTGAAAGGACTTATGAATACGCGATCCCGGCATGCATAACATTGTCGCCAAAGCCCAGCTTAGCCCGAACGTCACCCGCCTGGATGTCGTGGCGCCGCGTATCGCGCAGATCCGGAAGCCTGGGCAGTTCGTCATTGTGCGTCGGGGCGAGGGCGCGGAGCGCATTCCGCTGACCATCGCCGATGCGGATGCCCGCGCTGGCACCATTGCCCTGGTCATTCAATCGGTAGGCAAAAGCACCCAGGAACTGGTCGCGCTGGAGCCCGGCGAAGCCATTACCGACATCGCCGGACCGCTCGGCCACCCCACCGAGCTAATCGAATCGGGCCGCGCCCTCTGCATCGGGGGCGGGGTCGGCACTGCCGTGGTGCATCCCATTGCCCAGGGCCTGCATGACCGCGGGGTAGGGGTGCTCAGCATCATCGGCGGGCGCTCCAAGGAGTGGGTCATCTTCGAGCAGGAGCTGGGACGGCTCGGCGAAGTGACTGTCTGCACCGACGACGGCAGTTACGGGCGGCATGGATTCGTGACTGACGCCGCTAAGGACGCGCTGGCGGCGGGAGGCATTGACATCGTCTATGCGGTCGGCCCGGTCCCGATGATGCGCGCGGTGGTCAACCTGACCAAGCCGCTGGGGGTACGGACGATCGTCTCCCTGAACCCGGTGATGGTGGACGGCACGGGCATGTGCGGCGGGTGCCGTGTTGGCGTTGGTGGCCAGACGCTGTTTGCCTGTGTGGACGGTCCCGAGTTTGACGGGCATCTGGTGGACTTCGATCTACTAATGGACCGGTTGAGCACCTACCGCGACTTCGAGCAGCAATCCCTCGCCGCTTGCAAGGAGGGTGCCTGTAAGATCGGCCTGAAGTGACGCCCCCTGTGTAACCCTTGTAACCCTTGTAACTCATTTAACTTACTCCGCGTGACGCCCAAGCTGTCCACCAAACAACGCCTCCAGATCAACCGCCAGAAGATGACGGAGCAGGCACCGCTCATCCGCAATGCCAACTTCGACGAGGTCAACCTCGGCTTGCCTGAGAAGGTGGCTCTGCTCGAAGCGGAGCGCTGCCTTCTGTGCAAGGATCCCAAGTGCATTACGGGCTGCCCGGTCGGGGTCAGCATCCCGCGCTTTATCGAGTTACTCTCTCAGGGCAACGTGGCGGAGGCCGCCCATTGCCTGCTCAACGACAACGCCCTGCCGGCGGTCACCGGCCGCGTCTGTCCGCAAGAAACGCAATGCGAGATCGAGTGTATCCGCGGCAACAAAGGCTTGCCGGTGGCGATTGGCTACCTCGAACGCTATGTCGGCGACTGGGCGCGCGGTCATGGCAACCAACAAACTCTGCGGCTTGCCCCGCCCAGCGGCAAGAAGGTGGCGGTGGTCGGCTCCGGGCCGGGCGGGCTCACGGCGGCGGGCGAATTGGCCAAGTACGGCCATGACGTCACGGTCTATGAGGCGCTGCACAAGCCGGGTGGCGTGTTGGTCTATGGCATCCCGGAATTCCGGCTGCCCAAGAGCATTGTGGCGGAAGAGGTGGCCAGGCTGGAGAGGGCAGGGGTGAAGATCATCTGCAACACCGTCATTGGCCGGACCTACACCCTGCCCGAGTTGCGCGAACAGTTCGACGCCATCTTCATTGCCAATGGCGCCGGTCTGCCCGTTTTCATGAACGTGCCCGGCGAGAATCTCAAAGGTGTCTATTCTGCCAATGAGTACCTTACCCGCGTTAATCTGATGGCCGCTTATCAGTTTCCCCGGGCCGATACTCCGGTCCTTAAAGGCCAGCGGATTGCCACGGTGGGCGGCGGCAACGTCGCCATGGACTCCGCCCGTACCGCCAAGCGGCTCGGGGCCGAGTCCTCGATCATCGTCTATCGCCGCACCCGCAAGGAAATGCCGGCTCGATCCGAGGAAATACACCACGCAGAGGAGGAAGGTCTCCAATTCGAGTTCCTCGTGGCCCCGGTGGAAGTGCTCGGCAACGAGAAGAAATGGGTCACCTGCCTCAAGTGCGTCCGCATGCAACTGGGTGAACCCGACGCCTCGGGTCGCGCCCGGCCCGTCGTGATCCCGGGCTCGGAATTCGTTCTGCCCTGCGACGTCGTGGTCGTCGCCGTCGGCACGCGGGCCAACCCGCTGCTCACCGCCACCTGCCCCGACCTCAAGCTCAATAAGTGGGGCAACATCATCGTGGACGACCAGAGCATGACCAGCCTCCCGGGCGTCTTCGCCGGCGGTGACATCGTCCGCGGCGCCGCCACCGTCATCCTGGCGATGGGCGACGGCAAACGCGCCGCGAAGGCTATGGACGACTACTTGCGTCGTCCCGCTCCAGTGCCCAACAGAGCCGAGTAAGTCGGGACGAGCTTTAGTCGGGAAAATGTTATCCATGGGGCGGGTATGGTGTGTGTATCACGAGTGTCAGGTGAGACTCCCATGCCATAAAATGCCTCTCGAACTTGCGGCAGTCCGGGGTGGCCATGAACCTCTTCCTGCAGGATGTTCAGGACAAGTTCTTCTGGGGCGACACTCGGCAAGACTTGACCTGATTACAACAAGATTTGAAGCACAAGGACTTTAGTCTGGCGGTCTGATGCCCATCTTTTTCATGCGTGAGAATAGCGTGGTGGGCTTCACGCCCAGGAGTTCGGCGGCGCCATTGGGGCCTTTGATCTTCCAGTTGGCTTTTTTGAGGATCACCAGGAGGTTCTCGCGCTCGCGACCTTCGAGCTCGGCTTCCGTGAGGTATGGCAGTTCAGGCTTTGGGCCAATCCCAGCCGCCGCCCGCGGGGCCGACCGGGTCGGGGCGGCGGAAGACGAAGCGGTCATGGGCAGGTCAAAGTTCAGCATGCCGCCGCGGGCCAGGATGATGGCGCGCTCGACCACATTGCGCAGTTCCCTGACGTTTCCGGGCCAGTGATAACCCTGGAGCCTGGTGATCGCCGCCCTGGTCAACCGGGGTTTCGGGCATTTCAATTCTTTCGCGGACAAATCGACAAAATGCCTTGCCAGGAGCGGGATGTCATCCCTTCGTTCCCTGAGTGGGGGGACGTGAATTGGGAAGACATGAAGCCGGTAGTAGATGTCTTCTCGGAAGCGTCCGGCGGCCACGGCTTTCTTCAAGTCCCGATTGGTGGCCCCGATGATGCGCACATCGGCGTGGCGGGTGCGGTCATCACCAACCCGCTCATACTGTTTCTCCTGCAGAACGCGCAGCAGCTTGCCCTGCATTTCCATGGGCACCTCCCCGATTTCATCCAGGAGCAAGGTTCCGCCATCAGCGGTTTCAAACCGGCCGGCCCGGTCCTTGATGGCTCCGGTGAAAGCGCCTTTGACGTGACCGAAGAACTCGCTTTCGAACAGTTCCCGTGGAATAGAAGCGCAGTTGACCCGCACGAGGGGACCGTCTTTGCGGCGGCTGCGGCGATGAATCTCGCGCGCCACCAGATCTTTGCCGGTCCCGGTTTCGCCGAGGATGAGGACCGAGGCTTCGGTTGGCGCGACCAGGTCGATTTGGCTGACGATCTGCCGCAAGGCGGCGCTTTGGCCGACGAGGTCGCCGAAGGCTTTGGCTTCCACCACCTCCTCCTGCAGGTAGGCATTTTGCAGTTCGAGTTGGGCTTTGAGCCGCTGGATTTCCTCGAAGGCGCGCGCGTTGGCGATGGTGGCCCCAATATGGTCCGCGAAGATTCGGCCCCACGGGCGGGCTTCCAACGGCATATCCTGGCGAGTGAACGCGACGATAACGCCTAAAACCTCGCCTTTGAAAATGATCGGCGTCGCGCTGAATCCATGGATGCGCTGTTGTTGCAACCAATCAAACCCAACCATTTCTCCGGGGTGGTTGTCCAAGTCTTTAAGGAAGCTCTGCTGGCCAGTGACTGCCACCTTTCCGAGGAAGCCTACGCCCAGAGGATTTCGGGCGTTGGGATCATCAAAATGTGGGACCTCCGGCCCGGCATCGGACAGGGGCACGCCTTTGCCGGCAATCAAGTGCAGGCAGCGGGTTTGGTCAGGACAAACCGCGCGGTGCGGGCAGGTGGCGCAAAGGTCGCTTTTGTCAATCAGCCAAACCTGGCCGCACGCGATGTCGGGTCGCTCGACGGCCCGGTGGACGAGTTTCTGCAGGAGTTGCTCCACCGACTGCTCGTGAGCGACATCCAGCAGCAACTGCGCAGCATAGTTAGGGTCGAACCGACTATCACTGGCTGGTTCCATGATGGGCAATACTGCCGGACTCAAGATGATTCGTCCAGCTCAGACCGGACGGTTTTTCGCACGTTCAATATTTCGACCCTTCTGCCTTAGCGCCACAGTACTCGTAATATGCTTTCCATAAGCATGTTATGTGATTCTCGGGTCCGCTGGCACAGACACTGCATAAGGTAATCCGAAGTCGAAACGCAGTCGAGAATATGAACACTAACCAGAACCAAGCAGGGGCCGTTGAGGTAGGGGCGGCGAATTTCGAACTGCAGGTATTGAAGGCGAAGCAACCGGTTCTGGTCGCCTTCTGGGCGCCGTGGAGCCACCCTTGCCAGATTCTTGGGTCGGTTCTGGAGGAGGTTGCAGCCGCTTGCGGCAGAACGGTGAAGATCGTCAAAGTCAATGCCGACGATAATCCCGATCTGAGTCTGTGGTATGAAGTCCAATCGATTCCAACGTTGCTCTATTTCATTGACGGGAATATCCGCGCCAAGGTTGTCGGCACTGCCAGCAAGGAGGCGATTCTAGCCAAACTCGGACCGTCCAGCGCCACTGTATGAAACTGGTATCGAACCGAAAGGAGCACCCTGATGCCGCACTCCAACCGTCAAAGGAATTAGGACTATGAGCGCAAACCCCTCCATCAAGCCGCAGGCGGCGAATACACGCCGAATTGCCGAATCAAAGCCAAACAGACATCTGCTGGACACGATCGGAGCAATTCGGGCCAGCGTTGGAGAGGGTCTCAATGACGACGAACTCACGCGATTGTTACTCAAGAGTGTGCTGCTGACAGAAGCGGGATTTGCCTTTCTGAGTCTCTCCGAAGGCTTTGTGACGCTGAGTGTTCCCGAGCAGGACCTGGCGAGTTGGTATCCAAAGAAAGGCTGGATCACGGCGGGGAAGGAAGGGATTGCCAGGGCGATTGCGGTGAAATACGAACTCTTACTGGGTGAACCGCCCGATGAAACCTCAAGTTTCCTATTCCCGGGTTGCAACTCACCGCACGTTCATCACCATTTGGAACTACGCAACCGTTGGGAAACCATCGTTGTCGCTCACCCCCACTACCTGAAAATCCGTTTGTTTGGCGCGAACTCCACCAGCCGATACGTTTCGGATGCAAAAGCACCGCTTCCGCTAGGCCAGGATTTGCTGCAAGACCTTTCGGCCTTGTACCAGCCGTAACGCTCATCTCGAACACCCTATCCACTCATCCGCAATAAACCGAAGAATCGTAATGCAACTCAACAACCAGACTCTTGATATTCTTGTTAAATGGAAAACTGTCCTGATGGCCCTCGTGTGCGGGTTGTCCATGACCGCCTGCAAACGGCAGGTGCAAGCTCCACCAGCCTCCGTGCCGGAAGTGGCGACCGTGACGGTGGCCCGGCAGCAGGTTTTGCTGACGACCGAGCTGCCTGGCCGGACCTCGCCCTACCTCATTGCGGAAATCCGGCCCCAGGTCAACGGCCTCATCCAGAAACGCCTGTTCACGGAAGGCTCCGATGTAAAGGCCGGCCAGGAGCTCTATCAGATTGATCCAGCGCCTTTTCAGGCGGCACTGGACAATGCAAAAGCTGCCCTTGGCCGGGCGGAAGCCAATTTGCCCGCCCTTCAGTTGCGCGCCGATCGTTACAAGGAAGCACTAGCCGACAAAGCGGTCAGCCGGCAGGACCTCGATGACGCCTCTGCCGCCGTGAACCAAGTCCAGGCGGATATCCAGTATTATCGAGCGATGGTGGAGACAGCCCGCATCAACCTTAATTACGCCCATGTGGTCTCGCCGATTCCCGGCCGCATCGGAACGTCCACCGTGACGGATGGCGCCATCGTGACGGCGTATCAACCCACGGCCCTGGCTACCATTCAGCAACTGGATCCCATTTATGTTGATGTGCCCCAATCCACCGCCGAACTGCTGCGATTGCAGCGTCGCTTGGAGGAGGGGCGGCTCACCCCCGATGGGACAAACGCAAACAAGGTGCAGCTCTTGCTGGGAGACGGCACTACGTATCCGTTGGACGGGACGTTTCAGTTCCGCGACGTCTCGGTGGACCCGTCCACCGCATCAGTGATTTTGCGCATGGTCTTCCCTAATCCGAACGGGGTTCTCCTGCCGGGCATGTTCGTCCGGGCGGTGGTGAAAGAAGGCGTGAGCGCGCAAGCGATCCTGGTTCCCCAGCAAGCCGTGTCTCGTGATTCCAAAGGGAATCCTGTGGCCCTGATCGTAGGGGCCTCAGGCAAAGTCGAGCAACGGATGCTCAGCCTTGACCGCGCCATTGGCGACCAATGGCTCGTCTCCTCAGGTCTGGCGACGGGCGACCGGGTGATCGCAGAAGGCATGCAAAGAGTGCGGCCCGGCGCGGCTGTGAAAGAGGTTTCCTTTGACATCGGCCGCAAACAGGGGGCAGAACCGACCGTGAAGACGGGCCGGCCGGCCTCAACCTCGAATTAACGGAGCCACGCCATGTTATCGAGATTCTTCCTCAAGCGCCCGGTCTTCGCCTGGGTCATCGCCATCATCTTAATGGTGGCGGGCGGGCTGGCGATCCACACCCTGCCCATTTCGCAGTATCCCCCCATCGCTCCTCCCTCCATCGCCATCACCGCCGTTTATCCGGGGGCGTCGGCGGAGACGGTTGAAAACAGCGTGACGCAGATTATCGAGCAGAAGATGACCGGCTTCGACACGATGCTCTACTTGTCCGCGAGCAGTGATTCGTCCGGTTCATCCCGCGTTGAGCTGACCTTTGCCCCTGGAACCGATCCCGATTTCGCCTGGGCCCAGGTGCAGAACAAGCTTCAACTCGCCATGGCGAGCCTGCCGGCGGTGGTGCAAAACCAAGGGGTGCAGGTGAGCAAGTCCACGAAAAACTACCTGATCGTCGTGGGCCTGATCTCGGAAGACGGGAGCATGGATGGCAATGACTTGCGGGACTATGCCCAGTCCACCTTGGAGAAGGTTCTTTCGCGGGTGCCGGGGGTAGGGGAAGTTCAGGAATTCGGCAGCCAGTATTCGATGCGCATCTGGCTGAACCCCGACAAGCTGACCGATTACAAGATGACGATTCAAGATGTGGTCACGGCGCTGCAGGCCTACAACGTGGAAGTGTCCGCCGGGCAGTTTGGCGGGGCTCCGGCGGTTGACGGTCAGCGCTTGAATGCCTCCATCATTGTCCAAAGCATGCTCAAGACCCCGGATGAGTTTGCCGCGATCCCCATCCGCACCAACCCCGATGGGTCCGTCGTGCGGGTGAAGGATGTGGGACGGACGGAACTTGGGACTGAATCGTACGACGTTGAAGTCTTTCACAATGGCAAGCCCTCCGCGGCCATGGCCATCCGCCAGATCGCCGGGGCCAATGCCTTGGACACAGCCAATGCCATCCGGGCCAAGCTGAAAGAGATGAGCGCTTTCTTCCCGGCCGGCATGAAGGTCGTTTATCCCTATGACACGACGCCCTTCATCACAGTGGCCATTGGCGAGGTGGTCAAAACTCTCTTGGAAGCAATCCTGCTGGTCTTCCTGGTGATGTATCTGTTCATGGGCAACATGCGCGCCACTTTGATTCCAACCATTGCTGTGCCGGTGGTGCTGCTGGGGACCTTCGCGGTGCTGGGGATCTTCGGCTTTTCCGTCAACATGCTGACCATGTTCGCTATGGTGCTGGCCATCGGCCTGCTGGTGGACGACGCCATCGTGGTAGTGGAGAACGTGGAACGAATCATGAGCGAGGAGGGGCTTTCACCCCTGGAGGCCACGCGCAAATCCATGGATCAGATCACCAGCGCGTTGATCGGCATCGGGTTGGTGCTCTCGGCGGTCTTCGGTCCCATGATGTTTTTCACCGGGTCCACGGGGGTCATCTACCGTCAATTCTCCGTAACCATCATCGCCGCAATGTTGCTCTCGGTGGTGGTGGCCTTGGTGCTGACACCGGTTCTCTGTGCCACGTTTCTCAAGCCGGTGGAAAAGGGACATGAAGCGGCCGAGGGGGGAGTCTGGTTCCTGCGGCCCTTCTTTCGGTGGTTTGACCGTGTTTTCTTCCAGACCCGGAATCGGTATCTGCATCTGGTGGGCCAGTTCCTGTCCCACAAGTTCCGTTATGTGGCGGTGTTCCTGGTGATCGTGGTGGCGATGGGATGGCTCTTTAGGCGGATGCCCACGGGCTATCTGCCGGATGAAGACCAGGGAATCCTGATGGTGCAGGCCATGCTCCCGGCAAACTCAACCTTGGAACAGACCAAGAAAGTCATGGAGGGGGTTAAAGAACATTTCCTGGAGAATGAGAAGGACGCGGTGGAATCCTGCATGACGATTTCCGGCATGAACTTCGCCGGTCGGGGACAAAATGCGGGTCTCGCATTTGTGAAGCTGAAAGATTGGAAACTCCGCGACCGTGCGGATTTGAGAGTCATTCCTGTGGCGGGCCGGGCCATGAGGGAATTCGCCAAGATACGGAACGCGATGGTGTTTGCCTTTGCGCCGCCGGCGGTTATAGAACTGGGCCAGGCCAAGGGTTTTGATTTTCAGTTGCTGGACCGCGGCGGCCTGGGTCACGCCGGCCTGATGGCCGCCCGCAACCAGCTCCTCGGCATGGCGGCACAAAGCCCGGCCTTGGCCAAGGTCCGGCCCAACGGTCTGGAAGACACGCCCGAATACCGGGTTGACGTGGACTGGGAGAAGGCCGGCTCGTTGGGACTGCCCATCACCTCGATCCACAATACCATCTCGGCGGCCTTCGGCAGCGCGTATGTCAACGACTTCATTCAAGGCGGACGGGTGAAGCGGGTCTATGCCCAGGCCGACGCGCCCCACCGCATGTTGCCCCAGGATCTGGAACGGCTCTATGTGCGCAATAGCACAGGCAAGATGGTTCCCTTTTCTTCCTTTGCGTCCGGGCACTGGACTTCCGGCTCTCCCAAGCTGGAGCGCTTCAATGGCTTTCCGTCCATAAACATCCTGGGTGAACCGGCGCCGGGGAGGAGTTCCGGTGAGGCGATGCAGACCATGGAAGAATTCGTGAAGAAGCTCCCGCAGGGCGTCGGCTACGACTGGAACGGGCTTTCCTATCAGGAGCGGCAGGCGGGTTCCCAGGCGGCTCCCCTTTACGCCTTTTCCGTTCTGGTAATCTTCCTGTGCCTGGCGGCCCTGTACGAAAGTTGGCCCATCCCCATTTCAATCCTGCTGGCCCTGCCCCTGGGAGTTATCGGCGGCGTGCTCGGCTCGACATTCCGCGGCTTTCCTAATGATGTTTATTTTCAGATCGGGCTGTTGACCACCCTCGGTCTGACCACGAAGAACGCCATCCTGATCGTCCAGTTCGCCAAGGCACGGGTAGAAGAGGAAGGGATGGGCCTGCTCGAAGCGACTCTGGAAGGAGCCAAATTAAGGTTCCGGCCCATCCTTATGACCTCGCTGGCCTTCGGTTTCGGCGTCATGCCGCTGGCGTTTGCGAGCGGGGCGGGCGCCGGCGCGCAAAAGGCCATCGGCACTGCGGTGCTGGGCGGTGTGGTGACCTCGACCTTCCTGGTGACCCTGTTTGCGCCGCTCTTCTTTGTGCTGATTGAGAGGCTGCTGGGCAAACGCAAAAAGTTCCAGGCCGCCGCGAGCGCTCAGGCAAATCCATCTGCGAATCAATAACATGAATAGGAACGTTCTCCTTCTGCTGGTTGGAATGGCCATCGTCCCGGTCGGCTGCACCATGGCCCCGAAATATGCCCAGCCCCAAGCTCCGGTCTCTGCCGACTGGCCAACCGGCGCGGCTTACACGGAAACCCGGACGGCGACAAACGCCCCGCAAGCCCTGAACCTGAGCTGGCGGGAATTCATCACCGACGAGAAGCTTCAGCAAGTCATCGAGACAGCCTTGACGAACAACCGCGATTTGCGGATTGCCGCCTTGAACGTGGAACGTGCCCGGGCGATGTACGGCATTCAACGAGCCGAACTATTCCCGGTGGTCAACGCGACCGGCAGCGGCACCAGATACCGTTTGCCCGCCGACCTGGCAAACAACAATGGCCAGCCGATAACCGCCAGCCAGTACAATGCCAATCTCGGTGTCGCGTCCTGGGAACTCGATTTCTTTGGCCGCATCCGCAGCTTGAAAGATCAAGCCCTGGAGGAGTACCTTGCCACGGAGCAGGCTCGCCGCAGCGCGCAGATTCTGCTGGTGTCCTCGGTAGCCCAGGCGTATCTGGCCCTGGCCGCGGATCGGGAGAATCTCGCCTTGGCGGAGACTACCCTCCAGGCGCAGAAGAGTTCCTACGACCTAATCAAACGGCGCCGTGACCTTGGGCTAGCCCCTGAATTGGACCTTTATCGCGCGCAAACGCCAGTAGATAAAGCCCGCCGGGACGTTGCGCGCTTCGTGCAACAAGTGGCGCAAGATGAGAATGCTTTGAACCTTCTGGTTGGCTCTCCGGTGCCAGACGGGTTACTGGCAAATGAGCTGGGCGGTGTCAGCGCTCCCACGGAGATTGCTCCCGGCCTGCCCTCCGGGGTGCTCCTGCGCCGGCCTGATGTGGTTCAAGCCGAGGACCTGCTCAAGGCGGCTTACGCGGACATCGGCGCGGCCCGGGCGGCGTTTTTCCCGCGCATTTCCCTCACGGCCGCAATCGGCACCGCCAGCAGCGATCTCTCCGGACTCTTCAAGTCTGGCTCAGGCGCGTGGAGTTATGCGCCACAGATTGTCATGCCGATCTTTGATGCGCGCACGTGGTCCGCGCACCGGGCCGCCAAAGTGCAACGGGAAATTGCCGTGACCCAATACGAGAAGGCGATTCAGAGTGCCTTCCGGGAAGTGGCTGATGCCCTGGCCACCCGTGGCACCGTGGATCAGCAGGTTTCGGCGCAACAGTCCCTGGTCCATGCCTCCGCAGAAACCTACCGCCTTTCCAATTCCCGTTATGACAAGGGAATTGACAGCTACCTGAGCGTCCTCGATGCGCAGCGGTCTCTTTTCGCGGCACAGCAGGAGCTGGTCTTCCTCCGTCTGGCGAAGGTCGCCAACCAGGTGAACCTCTACGCCGTGCTGGGAGGCGGCTGGGAAACCGAGCGATCGCCTGGTCCCACCGCCATGTCCGGTTCTCCGCCAGCACCCGCGCGCAATTGATTTCCGGGAAGGGCAGGCTGAGTATCTTCACCGGCTACCACCTCGGGACGAAACTATCCTTCCATTAATGGCGGGAAGACAACGTCATTCTGGTCCTGCATGAGAACCCCGATCAAAGCGTAGCTCGCGGGAGGGGGCTGCTCAGTGACCGGAACAAGACTCGCACGGCGATATGACACAATGGAACGGTCCTGGCTACTGCGCGGCAAGCCGGACACTCCCGCACCTCTGCCCGGAACTGGTTAAACAGGCTCCGGGCACCGGGAACCTGGCGCGCCACGTCATGCTCTTTACCGTGTGAGCGTTGGGAGCTAATATTAGTTCAGAATGAATCCGGCCGCCGCGCCATCCATGACATCCCAACAACCCTCGCGAAATGGCGAGCCGGCCGGCACTCAACCGACGAAGCCGCTGGGCGCCACCGAAATCTTTTATCGGCGGCTGTTCGAGGAGGCGGAGCCGCCGGACCCGGGTTTGGCCGCCCCCCCGCGCGGCAACGAAACGATCCTTGTGGTGGAGGACACGGGCTGGCTGCGGGAAGTAATTCGGCGCGGGCTCCAGGCTTTTGGCTACACGGTGCTGGAGGCCGCTCACGGCGAGGAGGCCATTCAGTTGGCCGAGACGCACCAGGGAACGATCCACTTGCTTCTCTCGGATCTGGTATTACCAGGCATCAGCGGACGCCGTTTGGCCGCGCGATTAGGCGCTTTGAAACCCGGCATCAAGCTGTTGTATATGTCGGGTTACCCGGCTGAAACGGTGGTTGAACACGGTGTGCTGGACCCGGGGACCGCTTTTATCCAAAAGCCGTTCCCACCCGGCGCCCTGGCCAGGAAGGTGAGAGAAGTACTGGACGGATGACCATGTTCCCTGCGGCCAGACAAGCGGCGGGACTCCTCACCATCGACGAATGCGGTAGAGACAGACAATTAGCGGATTTACAGGAGAACCAACTGCTCTCCCGCCGGCTCGCGTAGCGTGGCGACCCCGAGGCCAAGCAGCCGCAGGGGGCGCGAGACCAGCTTCTCCCGGCCCAAAAGGAAACCGCCCAACCGGTAGATGTCACCGGCTTCGGTCAACGGCTCCTCGACGGTGATCTGGCGGGTCAGCGTGGTGAAGTCGCCGTAGCGCACTTTCACTTGCACGGTGTGGGCGCCGAGCCGGCGGCGCTTGAGCCGGCTAGAGATGTCGGCCGCTTGTTCTCGCAGGCAGGCGCGAAGGACTTTGCGGTCTTCGGTATCCTGCAGGAAGGTTTCCTCGCCGCTGATGCTCTTGATGTCATCGCCCAGCTCTAGCGGGCGGTCGTCCTGGCCGAAGGCGAATTGCTTCAGCTTGGGCCCGAAGGAGCCGACCAGCGCCCGGAGGTCGCCGGTGTGGTCCTGCAGGTCACCGACGGTGCGAAGCCCGGCCTGGTTGAGCGCCTGCTCGGTCACTTTGCCGACGCCATAGAGGGCGCGCACGGGTAGCGGGCGCAGGAACTGGATCTTGTCCGCTTCGGTAATGAGGGTCAGCCCGTCCGGCTTTTGGTGGTCGCTCGCAATCTTGGCCAGCAGTTTGTTGGCGGCAATGCCGATCGTGGCCGTCAATTGCCGCTCGGAGTGGATGCGCTGCTTCAACTCTCTCGCCAGCGGGACGGAGTTGCGCAGGGCAGCGTCCGTGTCCGCCGCCGGATAAATGGCCGACAGGTCGAGGTAGGCTTCGTCGATCGACATCTGCTCGACTACGGCCCCGGTGGCGGCAGCAATCCGCATGATGTGCTGCGATTCCTCCCGGTAGTGGTCCATGTGGGGGCGCACGAATACCCCTTTGGGGCAGAGCCGGCGCGCCGTCACGCTGGGCATGGCCGAGTGGACGCCGAATTTGCGCGCCTCGTAGCTGGCGGCGCACACCACGCCGCGCTGCGTCGGCGGCGCCCCGACAATGACCGGCTGGCCGCGCAGCGCCGGGTTGTCCCGCTGCTCGACTGAGGCGTAGAACGCATCCATGTCCAGATGGAAGATCACGCGGATCATTGCGGGCAGGAGTCTGCCATAATCGACCGGAGGGCAGAAGCCTCGGGTTGCCCATTGCTCCCGGAGTGCCTCACGCAAAGGACGCTAAGGACGCAAAGGAGCAACCAAGTTCGGGTTCTCTCTTCCTTTGCGGCCTGAGCGTCCTTTGCGTGAGGCAAGGCGCACGGCTGCGGCGCTTGTCGCGTGACGTTGTGGCGGTGGAATGGTCTAATGCTCGAATGATCAGAACGTGCATCGCCCTCTGCCGGCTGCGGAGACCTTTCAGGTGGCCGGGTGGTGCCGTGCTCGCGGCCGCCGTTCTTGCGGTGATTTGGCCGAGCCGCGTTCTTGCCGGCGACCCATCCGCATTGCCCGTCGCACCTGTCGGAAATGTGACCACGGTGCCGTTGGAGTATCAAGAGACGCGCTTCCAGTTTCTGTTCCGGCATGTGCCTGTGGAGCGCCGATTGGTGCCGTTCCCGAAAGAGCCGGCGTTGGCTCACGGCCCGGTCGTACGCGGGGTGTTGAAGTTCGGCGGCAACCCGAGCA
>Ga0265337_1000509_pt1 | contig 20691 bp, 19 predicted proteins | sample 42122metaG_FD_192441 | JGI IMG/M metagenome (GOLD analysis project Ga0265337, IMG submission 192441) | Rhizosphere microbial communities from Carex aquatilis grown in University of Washington, Seatle, WA, United States - 4-21-22 metaG | ecosystem: Host-associated > Plants > Roots > Rhizosphere >... | reverse complement strand
GCAGCTTTTCCGGTTAAGCCAGTGGTTATTAGCCATTGGCAGTCATCCCCGCGGAGAAGGAGAATCGTTCGCCGTCCCTTGAAAGTTCGATGGTGGCATAATTTGGAGCACCGGGCACCGGCCCGGCTCGAAGATGACTTCCCATCCAAACTTGCCGGGGCGGTGCCCGGCGCTCCGTTTAGGCAAACCATGTCACTGCCAGATTTCCGGTTGTGCTGCGCGCGGCGATTTCGCAGGATAAGCCATTCAGTTTATGACCATCGGACCCGTCACCAATTCGCACCGGGAAATCAGCGTCACCGAGCCGGTCAGCCCGGCGCTGGAACGGGTGAAGACGATGCTCTTCAAACCGTTCGACCCCGGCAAATGGTTCACCATCGGCTTTTGCGCGTGGCTGGCGTTTCTCGGCGAGGGCGGCGGCGGCGGAATCAACTCCGGCTTCAACAACAACGTCAACATCGGCAATCAAAATCAGGCCGGCGAGAGTTTCCGGCATGGCTACCATCAGGCGCGGGATTATGTGCTGAACAATCTGGCCTGGATTGTTCCGGCGGCGGTGGCGGCGGTGCTTTTGCTGCTGGCGTTGTGGCTTTTGATCTTGTGGTTGAGCAGCCGGGGCAGGTTCATGTTCCTGCACTGCGTGGCGCTGGACAAGGCGGAGGTCAGCGAGCCGTGGAGCCGGTTTGAGCGCGAGGCGAACAGCCTGTTCTGGTTTCGCGTCGGGCTGGGGTTGATCGGGATGGTGCTGATGCTTTCCATGCTGGCGGTCATGACCGCGGCGATTGTGCGGATGGTGCTGCACGGTGAAGCGGACGCGGGAGGCATCATGCTGGCAGCGGGATTGTTCCTTTGCTTCCTGCTCGCGGCGATTGTCTTCGCGCTCATCCGCAAGTTCACGATGGATTTCGTCGTGCCCATCCTTTTCCTGCGCGGCGGGAAATGCCTGACGGCGTGGAAGGAATTCTGGGGACTGCTGGCGGACAACGCCGGACTGTTCACGCTTTACATCCTGTTTCAAATTGTGCTGGGCATGGCGATTGGCATCATGGTCCTCGGCGCGATTATCATCACCTGCTGCATCGCGGGCTGCCTGATGATCATTCCCTACATCGGAACGGTGTTGTTGCTGCCGGTGCTGGTGTTCAAGCAATCGTATCCACTCTACTTCCTGCGACAGTTTGGACCGGGCTATGATGTGTTCCCGCCCGCATCCCCTGCTCCGCCGGTGACAGGATTACAACCGCCGCCGCGCGGGTTATAATTGGCGCATTTTAAGTCTGGACTAATAGAGTAGTCCGGCATAGTATTGAACCCTATGACAGGACTATTGAACCTATCCACGGCCAAGCTGAAACGCATTATTGCCTTGAAGCAACAAATCGAGAAGCTCTCGGCCAAACTAGAAACCTTCGCCGGCGGTTCGGCGGCCCCCGTTGGAAGACCGCCCAGAAAGAAATGGACCATGAGCGCAGCCGCACGTCGGAAAATCTCCGCCGCCGCCAAAGCGCGCTGGGCAAAGGTCCATGCTGCTGCCAAACCGGCCAAGAAGAAACGTACCATGAGCGCGGCAGGCCGTGCAAAAATCGCCGCCGCCGCGCGCGCGCGCTGGGCGAAGGTTCGCGCCGCTAAAAACAAGTAATCCCGCGCGGCCCGAGCCGTGTTGGAACCAGACTGCCGGTATTTGTAGCGGGGGTATTGTTTTGTAATTCCCGCTGGAGGGTGGCTTTATAGACATGCCGCGTCGGTCATAGACCGCCGCTACAACCTAACTCCATCAATATCACCGGACTTTGTTGTTTTTTAGGAAGGACGGAACACAATCGCGTCTGTGTCAGCGACCTCCGGCAAAGCCGGAGGCTTGACGGAGGTGGAGCGGCTCGAAGCCGCAGAGCCCTTCGGGCGTCAACCGACTCGCTCCTCTCAATCCCCGGCTTCAGACCTCGTCTCTCTCGCCCCGCGAGGCACGAGCGGGGAGAGAGCCGGAGAGAGGAGTCCATTCAATGATTTTTAGACCGCGCCTCCTCTCCCCGCCCCTCTCCTCCACTTCGCGGAGGAGAGGGTGTTCATCGCCGATCATCCCGCGGAGTTCGCGCCCAAACGGTCCATTCCAGGATCTGTCAAACGTCGGGAGTCCTCCGGCATGGCCGGAGGATTTCCTGCGAATTAACCAAGATGGGAAATCATTCGCGTCCATCGGAAGTTTAGATCAACCCATTGCCGAACTTTGCTGGCGTTCCGTCCGGTTTCGTGGTTTGTTAAGCCATGCCAAAGCCAGAGCGCACGCCGCACCGGATTGAGCTGAACCTGCGGGAAATCGGGCAGCTCTTCAACACGATGGACCCCGCGCCGTTCCCGGAAAAGGACCTGGACGGGGATGCGGAGGAGTTCATCCTGAGCTGGGTGCGGGAATTTCCGCTGGACGAGCCGGTCGTGCTCGTCGTCCATTTGAATGAATTTCCCGCCGACCAAAATCCGCAGTCGGCCATCGAGCAGGGTGTGCATCATTACTTCGCGTATCGGGCGCGGCTGAACCGGATGGAGTTCAGGCGGCTGCTCAAGGATGGCCGGCAAAGCCTGCTGATTGGGATCGTTTTCCTCGCGGCCTGCCTGACGGCGGGCCACGCCATCGGCGGCGACGCGTCCGGCACGTTCCGCAGCATCGCGCGCGAAAGCCTGACCATCGCCGGCTGGGTGGCCATGTGGCGGCCGATGCAGATTTATCTCTACGACTGGTGGCCGCTGCGCCGTCGCGGCAGGCTCTACGAAAAATTGAGCCGGATGAAGGTGGAAGTGCGCAAACGAACTTGACCATCTGCGCCGGCTGGTAAAAAATCGGCGTGGCAATGGAGTTTGCCATCCCGCATGGGAAAACCGCCTGACCGTTTCAGCGCTGATGACTCCTACGAATAAAACATTCGCAGGAGTATTATGATCGCATATCTCTGGGTGGCAATCGGCGGCGCGGTCGGCAGCGTGGGACGTTTCTGGCTTTCCGGCCTCGTCGCCAATCGCTTTGGCGAAACCTTTCCGTGGGGCACGCTCGTCATCAATGTCACCGGCTCGTTCGTCATCGGCATCATCGGCGCGCTGGCCAGTCCGGAAGGCCGGATGGATTCGCAGTCGCGCGCCTTCGCCACGCAATTTCTGATGATTGGCGTCTGCGGGGGTTACACGACGTTCTCCTCGTTCAGTTGGCAGACACTGCGGCTCTTGCAGGACCGCGAATGGCTTTACGCCGGCGGCAATATCATCCTGTCCGTCACCCTCTGCATGATCGCCGTGTGGCTCGGCTACGCCCTCGGTTCGGCCATGAGTTCAATGAAAGGAAATTGATATGCAAATCCCAAACGACGCGGTCCTGTTGCGAATCTTCATCGGCGAAAGCGACCGTTGGGAACACAAACCGCTTTACGAAGCCATCGTGCTCAAGGCGCGCGAAATGCACCTGGCCGGTGCCACCGTGTTGCGCGGGCAGATGGGCTTCGGGAAGACCAGTCACCTGCACACGACAAAAATCCTGCGCCTCTCAATGGACCTGCCGCTGATCATCGAAATCGTGGACAGCGAGGAAAAAATAAATTCCTTCCTTCCGGTGCTGGACAAAATGATTGGCGGCGGTCTTGTCACGCTCGAAAAAGCGAAGGTGTTGCATTACCGCTCCGGCGATACGGCGAATCCATGAACGAATTGCCCAATCAAATCTTGTCGCTGCTGAAAAGCGGCCGGCCGCGCGAAATTGTTTTGCAGGAGACGCACACGCCGGAAGAAATGGGTCGCGCCATCGGCGATTTTCTGAAATGCTGAACGCATGGAAATTCCCTTTCCGATGCCCGAAAAAAAGCCGAAAGTAATCCTGCCGCCGGTTGCCGAACCGAAGGGCATTTCCACGGCGGAAGTTTCGGCCATCGCACAACAACTCATTGCCAATGTCGAAAAAGTCATCGTCGGCAAGCACGAACAAGTCGGGCTGGCGGCGGCGGTCTGGCTGGCGGAAGGACATCTGCTGATTGAAGACGTTCCGGGCGTCGCCAAAACCATGCTCGCGCGCGCGATGGCCCAAAGCGCCGGCTGCACGTTCAAACGTGTCCAGTGCACGCCGGATTTGCAGCCGTCGGATGTTCTGGGCGAGAATTATGTTGACCAGCAGAGCGGGCGGACGGAATTTCGTTTCGGCCCGCTTTTTTCCCAATTCGTTCTCGTGGACGAAATCAACCGCGCCAGTCCGCGCACGCAGTCGGCGCTGATCGAGGCGATGGGCGAAGCGATGGTCACGGCGGGCAACGTCACCTACCGTTTGCAAAAACCGTTCATGGTGGTGGCCACGCAAAATCCCATCGAGCAGGAAGGCACCTTTCTTCTGCCCGAAGCGCAAAAGGACCGCTTCCTGATGCGGATGAATCTCGGTTATCCATCGCTGGCCGACGAAAAGCAAATCGTCGAACGTTTTCAACTGCGCCATCCCATTGACACGCTCCAGCCGGTGACGACGCCCGACCGCATTTTGAAATGCCAGGAAGCCGTGCGCAAAGTGAGCATGCCGCCGGAAGTCTGCGATTACATTCTGAAAATTGTCCGCGCCACGCGTGAGCATCCGGCGTTGCGGCTCGGCTCAAGCCCGCGCGGTTCGCTGGGATTGTTTCGCGCGGCGCAGGCGATGACGGCGATTGACGGGAAAGATTCCGTCCCCGCCGGATTGGTGAAAGCGCTTGCCCAAAAAGTTCTCGCTCACCGCCTCATCGTCCGGAAGGAGGACAAATGGCAAAACGCAAACGCCGAAGACGTGGTCGCGGAAATCCTTGCGCAAACACAGTTGCCGTAATCGCATAATCGTCACGCGGGAAAACAAGCGCGTCATTGTGAATCGCTGGCGGAACATCACGGAATTTCTCGCGCTGCGGCGGAACACGTCGCTGCTGCTCGTCGCGCTCGTGCTCGCCGGCACGGGCGAAAAACTCTGGCTCGGCTTCGCACCTAAATACATCGAGACGCTCGGGGGCGGCATTTTAATCATCGGGGGTTTCGACGCGTTGCAAACATTTCTCGGCGCGATCTACGCCTATCCCGGCGGCTGGCTGACGGATCATTGGGGACAACGCCGTTCGCTCCTGTTGTTCAGCGTCATTTCCATTGCCGGTTATGTTCTGGTTCTGGTCTGGCAAAGCTGGCTCGCGCTGCTGCTTGGCTCATTTCTATTTCTCGCGTGGAGCGCGCTGTCGCTGCCGGCGACATTTTCCGTCATCGCCACGTCGCTGCAAAGCAACCGGCATACGATGGGCGTCGGCGTGCAATCCATGATCCGGCGCGTGCCGATGATGCTCGGCCCGCTCCTCGGCGGCTGGCTGCTCACGCGCTTTGGCTGGACAGACGGCGTGCGTTACGCGCTGGCGTTGTGTATCTTGATGAGTTTGCTGACGGCGGCATTTCAGTGGTTCATGTTCGAGCCGGACGCAAAAAGCGGAGCGCGGGTGTCCTCACCCGCAGCACGTCCGAACATTTCAAACGCTGCGGCTGGGGACAGCCGCGCTCCGGTAATTACATTTCTCACCGTCGTCAAATCCTTCACGCCCGCTTTGCGCGAACTGCTCGTCAGCGACATCCTCATCCGCTTCTGCGAACGGATTCCGTATGCGTTCATTATCTTGTGGGCCATGGATTCCGGCGGTCTGACGGCGCAGCAATTCGGTTATCTCGTCGCGTTCGAAATGGTCACGGCGATGCTCTGCTACATTCCCGTCGCGCACCTCGCGGACAAATACGGACGCCGACCGTTCGTGCTCATCACGTTTGTTTTCTTCACGGTGTTTCCGGTCACGCTGTTGTGGGCGCACAATTTCGCGTGGCTGGCGCTGGCGTTTGTCGTGCGCGGGCTGAAGGAATTCGGCGAACCGGCGCGCAAGGCGCTCATCATCGGCGAGGCGGCGCCGGAACTGCGGGCGCGGACTTACGGCGCGTATTATCTCATCCGCGACTGCACGGTGACGACCGGCTCGTTCCTCGGCGCGTGGCTGTGGTATATCAGCCCACGGGCCAATTTCATCGGTGCGGCCATCTGCGGCGCGCTGGGAACAATCTGGTTCTGGTGGTTTATCTACCGGAAGAAAAATAATTAAACACGCAACTTAGCTCGGCAACAACGGATTGAATCCTGCGATGCGAAAATGTTCACCGTGTCCGCTGAATTTGCTTTGTTGGATGATTTATAGCTTTCTCTTTTTTAATCAGCAATCGAACGGCTGCATGATAGGTCGCCAAGTAGAAATGGAAAATCCATGAATACCAAATTGCCGCGTCATAATTGGTCTTCTGCTTTGGGTCGTGATGGCGTATTCCAAAGTTATTAGCGAGGTCAAAAATTGCCGATTCATCTTTTCGGTCCAGCACCGCGCCAAGATTTTTAGTTTTCGTTAGCCACTCAAAAACATCGGCGAGCTCCCTGATGGCTTCTTTTTTCTCTGCCAAAGACAATTGGCGATTGCGCCACTTTGCAATTGCATTTCGCACCTTGCTATCAACGTTTTTCTCATCGTAGGGGACAATTTCAGCGTCCAAAATGTGTTGCAGCCCATCCGTGCCTCGCGCCCACACTATCCCGTTTTTATTCAATTCGAATCCAGTCTTGTAATCGGTGAGAAACGCATTGGCATTATTCCTAAATTCTTCCTGCCCTACTTTTTCATCGTAACTGTCATAGTCGTAATAGTTGAACCCTGAATCCGTCGTCTTTGAAACCAATTCTCCAGGTGCGGAAACATGATCATAGAGGAATTCAAGCGCATCGAATATATGGTCTTCTGTGATGATTTCTTGCGACCATTGCGTAATCGGAAATGGCTGAAAGTTCAGCGCAACTGCCGCTTTGTATTTAATCCCGTGGGGAAGATCATTTTCCGTGATTCCGGCCTTACCCTTGAAATAATCTTTATCACGAAACAGGAGATAAAGGTTTTGAAGTTTCCAATAGAGCTCTTCAAGCGTAAGATTCCCCGGCTTGGTTCTTGAACTGTAATAGCGGCGTGTCATTCCTCGCCTATTCAGCAATTAACATCTGTTCAAAGCAACCAAATTTCACTTTTGCCAATTCAAGACACGGATTGGAAATTCGTGCAAATCCGTGCAATCCGTGTCAAAGTTTTCACCATGACGCGCCGAAAATCCACCAAGTCAGCCGAGCTCAAGGGCAACATCAACCACAGCGTCTGCCGCTGGTGCTATGACAAAATCAAAGTGGACGACCTCTGCGCCGCCGGCAAAGAAATGGGCCTCGTCGCCATTGACCTGCTCAACCCGCCCGAGTTCGCGACCGTCAAGAAGCACGGCCTGACTTGCTCAATGGTGAGTTTCCCGACGATTGACGGTCTCGGCGGCATCACCAAGGCGTGGAACCGTGTCGAACATCATGACAAGCTGGTGCAAGCCTACACGCAGCGGCTCAAGGAAACGGCGGACGCGGACTACGAGCGTTTGATTTGTTTCTCCGGCAACCGCGCCGGTCTCGACGATGAAATTGGCCTGGAGAATTGCGCCATCGGCTTGAAACGCATCCTGCCGCTGGCGGAAAAATTGAAGGTGACGCTGTGCATGGAATTGTTGAACAGCAGGCGCGACCATGTGGATTACCAGTGCGATCATGTCGCGTGGGGCGTCGAACTGGTAAAGCGCATCAGTTCCGAACGGTTCAAGCTGCTCTACGACATTTACCACATGCAAATCATGGACGGCGACGTGTGTGATACGATCCGCGAAAACCATCCATACTTCGACCACTACCACACCGGCGGCGTGCCGGGCCGGGCGGAGATTGACGAGACGCAGGAGCTGAATTACGCGCGCATCATGCAGGCGATTGTCGCGACCGGTTTCAAAGGCTGCGTCGCGCAGGAATTCGTTCCCAAACGTTCCGACGCGATTGCTTCGTTGCGCCAGGCGGTGAAAATCTGCGACGTGTAACCAGTAAAATAGCTTCAGCCCGCGTCCAACATTGCGGCAGCCGGATAATTTGGAACGCCGGGCACCGTCTCGGCTCGAAGGTGACTTTCAATTCAAACTTGCGGAGGCGGTGCCCGGCGTTCCGTTCAGGCAGATTGTCCCACTACCCACAATTCGAACCACGGAAAATTATTCAATAAGCCGCTCTTGCTTTTTGGGGCGCAAACTGGATAATCGCCTCATGTCCAGCCCGCTTCTCACCATCGAGCATCTGCGCGTGGATTTCCCCGAAGTGGTTGCGGTGAATGATTTGTCGCTGACGGTCGGAGCGGGCGACGTTTGCGGGCTCATCGGCCCGAATGGCGCGGGTAAGACGACGACGATGCGCGCCATTTCCGGTTTGCAGGAATGCACGCGCGGCTCGGTGAAGCTCGACGGACACGAACTCGCTCGCGAGCCGGATGAATTGAAGAAGCGACTCGGCTTCATGCCGGATTTCTGCCCCGTCTATGAACAACTCACCGCTTCGGAATTTCTGGATCACTTCGCCCGCGCCTACGACGTGCCGCATCGCGCGCAGCGCATCGGGCAATGTCTCGAACTCACCTGGCTCACGGAAAAACGCGACGCGCTCTGCGAAGAACTGTCACGCGGGATGAAACAGCGGCTTGTGCTCGCCAAAACACTGCTGCCCGACCCACAGGTTTTGCTGCTCGACGAGCCAGCCAGCGGCCTTGACCCACTCGGCCGCATCGAGCTGCGGAAAATTCTCTTGCAATTGCGCGACGCCGGGAAGGCCGTTTTGATTTCGTCGCACATTCTCACGGAGCTGTCCGGCTTCTGCAACACGGCGGCCATCATGGAGCGCGGCAAACTGGTCATGTTCGGAACGATTGCCGACCTCGGCCAAAAAATGGCCCGGCGCCGCATGTCCGTCAAATGGCGCGCCGACGGCGACAAGGCGCTGGAAATCTTGAAAGCCGCGAACGTAAAATCCCTCGAAGCCGACGGCCCCGGCGCAACTTTTGATTTCGAGGGCAGCGCCGACGCGCTGGATGGGTTGCTGAAAACGCTCGTCATGCAAGGCGTTCGTGTCTGTGAATGGCGCGGCTCCGGCGATGATCTCGAACAAATCTTTCTGCAATCCGGCGCGAAGGAATTAATGTGAACCTGAACGACAATCCCATTTTCCTGACGCAAAAGCGCCTCGTCCACCGTGCGGGCGTGCTGGCGGCGGTTTTGATTGCCGCGCTCATCGGCGCGAGCTTGCTGTCCGGCCTCATCGCCTATCTCGCCGACCCGATAAATTTTGATTTCCGCTCTCCGCAGGACGCAGGCAAGATGTTTTATGGCTGGGTGATTGGCGTGGAAATTCTGGTGCTGGTCATCGGCGGCTTCAGCCGGATTTCCAACGTGCTCGCCAACGAACGCAAAGCCGGCCTGTGGGACAGCAACCGCCTGACGCCGCTCCAGCCGTGGCAGCTTGTCACAGGCTACTGGTTCGGCGCGCCGCTGCGCGAATTTTACATGGCCGTCGTGCTTGCCGGAACCGGCCTCATCATTGTGCTTTTGGGAAGATTGTCGCCGGCGCTCTGGTTCGGCACGCAACTCCTGATTTTCAACACGGCGCTCTTTTTCGGGCTGCTCGCCGTTTTGGCCAGCCTCGTCGCGCAACGGCCGCAGGGCGCGTTTGTTTTTCTCCTGCTGTTCTTTTTCCTCCAATTTCCATCGTTTACCATGCCGAAATTCCTGTTGACGAATTTTCTGCTCCCGGTTTACGGCATCATCAGTTTGTTCCGCGACGCCGGTGGTTCCGGCAATGATTATTCCATGCGTGGTTGGGACGGTTTGCCGGAGATTTTTGGGCTTCCAATCTATCCGCTTCTGTTAAGCCTGGTCCTGCAATTTGTCATCGGAATTTTCCTGTGGCGCGCAGCACGGAGAAAAATCGCGAACCCGTTTCAGCCGCCGCTGTTCCGCTGGGAGGCAGTGGCGTTGTTCGCCATCCTCATCGCCACCCAACATGGTTTGATGTGGGGGCTGTGGCGCGGGCAATTCCCGACGCCATCCTCCAGCGGAGACGGATTTTACGAACGCGACTCGCTGCTCTCAATCGTGCAATGCGGCACGATGCTGCTTGGACTTGTCGTACTGGCTTTCAACAGTCCGCAACCCGAACACGTCCGCGTGGAGGCGCTGCGGCTCGGATTCAAGGATCTCGGCGCAATCTTTCCGCGCAGCGCGGTTTCGCTCGCGTTGGCCCTCACCGCCGTGGCGGCGGCGGCCTTGTTCACGCAATGCGCCTTCTCGTTCGCCGACTCGTGGGAAACTTATGCCGTGGCCGTCGGCAATCTGCTCGATTTCCTCCTGATTTTTGTCTTCCTGCTGGAATACTGCCGGCTGCGCTTCAAGCGCCGCGCGCTCGGCTTCGTCGCGCTGTGGCTGTTCGTCCTCTGCATCCTGCCGTTTATCCTCGCCGGGGTTTTCACCACGACGGCGCTCGGACGGCTGTCGCTCCTGTCGCCCGGTGTTCTGGCGCTCACCAAGCCGGATGGCGATGAATTGAATTATTTGCTCGGCATGGTCGCGGCCCATTTCGGCATCGTCATCATCTGCTTTCTCGCGTGGCAGCGGGAATGGAAATGCCTGCTGGCAAAAACCACTTCCGCCACGTCGGTGCAATAGCCAGGCGGTTTCCCAAACCATCCTGCTGGCGGCCAAAATTGAATTGTCCTCTGCTCCTTTTCGCGGCAAGCTGTGCGTCTATGCAGCAGGTCAACCTCGGAATGATTGGCGGCGGCACCGTGGGCAGCGGTGTGTTCCGCGCACTTCAGCTCAACGGCGGCCTCCTGTCGTCGCGCATCGGCGTCAAAGTGGCCGTCCGCAAGGTCGCGGTGAAGGCGTTTGACGAACCGCGTCCCTACGAAATTCCCCGGGCGGCCATGACGACCGACTGGCGGGAAGTGGTCAATGACCCGGACATTCATGTCGTCGCCGAACTCGTCGGCGGCACGACTCTGGCAAAGGAAATCATTTTGTCGGCGCTCAAGCTCGGCAAGCCGGTCATCACCGCGAACAAGGCGCTGTTGTCCAGGCATGGCGAGGAACTTTTCGCCGCGGCGAAAAAATCCGGCGCGAACCTTTATTACGAGGCCAGCGTTTGCGGCGGGATTCCCATCATCAAATCGCTGCGTGAAGGCTTTGTCGGCAACCGCATCACCGCGCTTTACGGCATCGTCAACGGCACCTGCAATTATATCCTCACCCGGATGAAGCTCGAAGGCGCGGATTTCGATGCCGTGCTCGCCGACGCGCAGAAGCAAGGCTACGCCGAAACGCCGCCCGACCTCGACATTGACGGCTGGGATTCGCAGCACAAGATTGGCATCCTCGCTTCGCTCGCACACGGATTTTGGGTTAACCCGGAAAAAATCCACGTCGAAGGCATCCGCCACGTCAGCGCGCTCGATATCAAGTTCGCCGGCGAACTCGGTTACACCATCAAGCTGCTCGGCATCGTCAAAAAACTGGAAGGCGGTTGCCGCGTGCAGGTTTCGGTTTATCCGACGCTCATTCCGAACTCGCACGTTCTCGCCAGCGTGAACCATGTTTTCAACGCCGTGTTTGTCCGCGGCGACGTGGTTGGCGACACGTTGTTTTACGGGCGCGGCGCGGGCAAGGACGCCACGGCCAGCGCCGTGTTGAGCGACCTCGCCGACGCGGCGTTGGATTTGAAACTCGGCACGCCCTGTCGAGTGCCGCCGTTCGTGCCGCATGAATGCAAAGGTGCGGTCGCTCCGATTGAGGAAGTCGTTTCGCAATATTTCGTCCGGCTCAACGTCGTGGACAAGCCCGGCGTGCTGGCCAAAATCGCCGCGATTTTCGGCCAGTCAGACATCGGCATTTCCTCGGTCATCCAGCCCGAAGGCCATGAAGGCGCAAGCGTGCCGCTGATTTTCATGCTCCACTACGCCTCGAACGGCGCGGTCAGCAGCGCGTTGAAAAAGATCGGCAAACTGCCCGTCGTCAAAGGCAAACCCGTGATGATTCGGGTGGAAACTTTCGAGTAAAATGCCTCCGCTTCTCTTTCGCAGCACCAACGGAAAATCGCCCGCCGTCAATTTGCGCGGGGCGTTTCATGCCGGGCTTGCGCCAGACCGCGGACTTTATCTGCCCGAAAGATTTCCGCAGCTCACGCCGGACGAAATCGCTGCGTTCGCGAAATTGCCATATCACGAAATCGCCTTCCGCGTCCTGTCGAAATACACCGCCGGCATCATCCGGGACGATGAACTCGCCGCGATGTGCCGCGATGCCTACAACTTCAGCATCCCGCTCGAAAAAATTTACGACCGCGTTTTCCTGATGCGGCTGGACCAAGGCCCGACGGCGTCATTCAAGGATTTCGCCGCGCAGATGATGGCGCGGATGTTCGGACGTTTTCTGCGCGATGACGGCCAGCAGGTGACCATTCTCACCGCCACCAGCGGCGACACCGGCTCGGCGGTCGCGCACGCGTTTCACAAAATTCCCGGCGTGCGCGTCATCGTGTTGTTTCCCATCGCCGAAGTCAGCTTGAGCCAGCGCAAGATGATGACCACGCTGCGCGACAATATCCGCACCATCGCGGTGGACGGAAAATTCGACGATTGCCAGGCAATGGTCAAACACGCCTTCGCCGATCCCGACCTGAAACATATTCCGCTTTCGTCCGCCAATTCCATCAACATCGGCCGCCTGCTGCCGCAGAGCGTTTATTATTTTTACGCCGCGTCGCGCATCGCCAAACCCGGCGAGCCGATGGCCTTTTCCATTCCCAGCGGCAACTTCGGCGACGCAATGGGCGCAATCGTCGCGCGGGAGATGGGTTTGCCGGTGAAAAAAATCATCGCGTCGGTCAATGCCAACGACGAGTTCCCCCGCTTTCTCGCCAGCGGCCGCTACGAAAAAATTTCGCCGTCGCGCAATTCGGTTTCCAACGCGATGAATGTCGGCCATCCGAGCAACCTCGCGCGGCTCGTGGCGGTTTACGGCGGGCAGATGGATGAGACGGGCAAAATCCACAAGCAGCCCGACCTCGCCGCCATGCGACGCGATTTGTTTTCCACCTCGGTTTCCGACGACCGCACACGCGCAGCGCTGAAAAGTTTCTGGGACAAATATCAAATGCTGCTGGAGCCGCACGGCGCGGTTGCGTGGCAGGGATTTCTCGACTGGCAGGCGGTTGAACCGCTCGGCGACGCGCCCGCAGCGATCATCGAAACCGCGAACCCGGCGAAATTCCCGGAAGAAATTCACAAAATGATGACTTGGTCGCCGGACGTTCCGCCCAAAATGGAAGCCGCGTTGAAATTGCCGGAAGACTTCGACCAGATGGGCGCGAATTACGAGACATTCAAGGCGTATTTGATTCAGCGCCACGCGGCTTGATTACCGGCGCTTTTCTGATAGTCTGCGGGCCTTTAATCACATGGCTTTAATTGTCCAAAAATACGGCGGCACCTCGGTCGGCAACACCGACCGCATCAAAAACGTCGCCAAACGCGTGGCGGAATATTGCCAGCGCGGCGACCAGGTTGTCGTCGTTGTCTCGGCGATGAGCGGCGTGACCGACGGCCTCATCAAACTCGCGAAGGACATCGCGCCGCTGCCGAGTGAACGCGAGATGGACATGCTCCTCGCAACCGGTGAACAGCAGACCATCGCGCTTACGGCCATTGCGCTGCACACGCTAGGCGTGCCGGCGGTTTCAATGACGGGCGCGCAAGCCGGCATCACGACCGATGGCGTCCATACCAAGGCGAAAATCCACGACATCACGCCGAAGAAAGTTCACGAGCACCTCAAGCAGGGCAAAGTCGTCATCGTCGCCGGTTTTCAAGGCGAGACGCCTGAAGGCCAGATCACCACCCTTGGCCGCGGCGGTTCGGATTTGACGGCGATTGCCCTCGCCGCAGCGCTCAAGGCCGACCTTTGCCAGATTTACACGGACGTGGACGGCGTTTATACCACCGACCCACGCATCGTGCCGACGGCGAAGAAGCTCCAGGAAATCTCCTACGACGAAATGCTCGAGCTCGCCAGCCTCGGTGCGAAGGTGATGCAGAGCCGCTCGGTTGAATTTGCCAAAAAATTCGGAGTCGTGTTTGAAGTCCGCTCCAGCCTCAATGACAACCCAGGAACGATTGTGAAAGAAGAAACGAAAAACATGGAAGGCGTCGTCGTGCGCGGCGTCGCGCTCGACAAAAACCAGGCCAAAGTCACGCTCGTCGGCGTGCCGGACAAACCCGGTGTGGCCGCGAAAATTTTCAAGGCGCTAGGCGACGCGGCGGTGAATGTGGACATGATCATCCAGAACATCAGCCACGGCGCCGGCACACCGTCCACCGACATTTCCTTCACCGCCGACAAGCCGGATTTGCTCAAGGCGCAAAAGGTAATCGAAGGATTGAAAAAAGACGTCGGCTACCGCGACGTCATCACCGCTGAAACAATCGGCAAGCTGTCCATCGTCGGCGTCGGCATGAAATCGCACACCGGCGTGGCAGGCAAATTGTTTGAAACGCTCGCAAAGGAAGGCGTGAACATCGGCATGATTTCCACAAGTGAAATCAAAATCTCTGTCGTGATTGACCTCGCGAAAGCTGAACAGGCGGTGAAGGCCGTCCATGCGGCGTTCATCGGCTGACCGGACGGCGGAGAATGGGCGCGTTGAAGATCTGGTGCCAAATTCGGCGCTTGACCGCAAACCGCCTTCGCCTAACGTCCCTCCGGTGAACCTTGACGAAAATCGTTTCACGACTTCCGCAGGGCTGCCAAAGCCTGATCCCGCAATTCACGGGAAATCCACGACCACTTGGTTTGCCCTTTATGGATTTTTATTCATTTCGATTGCAGTGTCAGCCTATGTGGCGGGCGTGTTGCTTGGGCCGATACGATTATTGCTGCTGGATCCCCCGTTCTTTCGCCGGTTGAATGAAGACCTGGTCTGGTATAGCGGCGTTCCGCTGGTAATGGGATTTTTGCTCATCAGTTGGGATTTGTTCCGGAACGTCACCCGGATTCGTCAGGCAAAATCGGTTCGCAACGACCCGCCGGCCAACCGCTTTCTGACCGTCGCACTGACCGCCTACAACGACGAACGCAGCATCAGCGGGGCGGTCCAGGATTTTCGCGCGCATCCGCTGGTGAAGCGCGTGATCGTCATCAGCAACAACAGCAAGGACCGCACGCTGGAACTGGCCGAACAGGCCGGAGCCATCGTGTTCAACGAGACGCGGCAGGGTTATGGCGCCTGCGTGCATCGCGCGTTGCGGGAGGCGCTGAAGTTTGAAGACACGGAGATGACCGTGCTGTGCGAAGGCGACCTCACTTTTCGCGCGCTGGATCTGGACAAATTTCTCGCCTACATTCCGCACGCGGACGTGGTGAACGGCAGCCGGATCGTCGAACAGCTTCAGGAACGCGACACGCAATTGTCGTTGTATATGCATTACGGAAATCTGTTTGCCGGAAAAGTGCTGGAACTGAAACATCTAGGCATGGTGTCGCTCACCGACGTGGGCACGACGTATAAACTTTGCCGCAACTCAACGCTGAGGAAATTGATGCCGCAACTGGATCCGCACATCAATCTGGAATTCAACGCCTATTTTTTGGATGTGGCGCTGAAGGCGGGCCTGCGGATTCTGGAATGTCCGGTCTGTTTTTATCCACGCGTAGGCACGAGCAAGGGCGGCAACCTGAACAATCGCATCGCTACGCGGCTGGGGTTGTCCATGCTGGTCGGAATTTTCACGGACTGGAAAGGCTTCACCCATGACGAATGACGTTTATCACAACACGCGCTTCACGCCGGATCCGCGCCGACGGGTGCTCTGGCAAACGCTGGTGGCCGGCGTTTTTCAAAAACAAATTCCGCCGGACGGCGTGGTGCTGGAACTGGGCGCGGGCTACGGCGAATTCATCAATTCCGTCAAGGCCCGCCGCTGCCTGGCCGTGGATCAATGGCCGGGGATGCTCGCTCATCTCAATGCCGGTGTGGAAGGTCTGGTCACCCGCATCACCCAGCTTGAAGGCGTGGCGGATGATTCGGTGGATTATGTTTTCAGCAGCAATTGCTTTGAGCACGTTTCACAATCGGAACTGGTGGACTGCCTTGCCCAACTGCGCCGGAAGATGAAGTCGGGCGCGATGCTCACCATCGTGCAGCCGAATTTCAAATTCTGTGTGCGCGAGTATTTTGACGACTACACGCATGTCTCCATCTACACCGACAAGGGGCTTTGCGATCTGCTGGCCGCCAACGGATTTAAGATTGTTCGTTGTGTGCCGCGCTTCATGCCATTTTCCATCAAAGGTTTCCTGCCGGTGCATCCGTGGCTGATCCGGCTTTACCTGATGAGTCCGTTCAAGCCGCTGGCCAAGCAAATGCTCATCAGCGCGACTCGATGACCACCACACTTTCATCTCCTGAATCCAATTGGAAAAACAAACTGCGCCGTCATCGGAATCTTCTCACCGGCCTGCTGCTCATGCTGGCGGCTTGGGCAATTTATCTGCCGTCGGCGCGGTATGGCTTTGCCTATTACGACGACGTGCGGATTTTGCTGAATCATCCCGAATTATACGGACAGGCTCATCTGTCGGCCGATTTTCGGGAAATATTTGTCACAAGTTTTCCCCGCGAGGAACCTCTGCTGCTGCGAGATGCTTCGTGGGCGCTCGACAGCCGCATCTTCGGATTCGGCAACGCGTTTGGCTATCACCTCGGCAACGTGCTGCTGCACGGAGTGGTCGTCGCGCTGATGTTTGCATTTTTACTGGGAACAACACGGCGTTATGGCTTTGCACTGACTGTTTCAATCACCTGGCTGGTGCTGGCGATTCACACGGAGCCGGTGGCGTGGATCATGGGGCGCAAGGACATTCTATCCACGCTGTTCATGTTGCTTGCACTGTGCGCGCAAACGCGACGTCTGGCGGCGGAAAGCAGCAATTGCGCGCGGTGCGGATGGTATGCGGTCACGCTGGCCTGCTTCATGTGCGGCCTGTTTTCAAAGATCAGCGTGCTGACATTTCCGCTCGTGCTTTTTCTTCACGCCGTTTTTTTACCTTATTCAAGAGGCGAACGCCCGTCCAACGCGCCGTTCTTGTGGGGCCGCAATTGGGCGCGAGAAATTTTCCTGCTCATGCCGGGACTCATGGCGAGCGTTCTAGTCTATAAATGGTATGGCCGGATGCTGGCACAGATGGGCATCTTTGATCGTGGCTACACGGCGCATGGCCTGGCTCATCTTTGGAACCTGCTCATGGTTGACCCGCTGGCGCTCTGGGTTTATGTGCAGCAGACATTCTTGCCGTGGCATCTCAAAGTGCTTTATGCCTGGCCTGCGCTGCAATCTGCATATCCAATTTGGCAGATTGTAGTCTCGCTGGGAACCATGACAACAATCGTCGCGGCCGGCATCTGGTTATTCCGCAAACACAAGGATGTTTTCTTTTACTACGGCGCATTCTTTGCGCTCATGGTTCCCTACCTGAACCTGCAGTTTATCGGCATCTGGGTGGCTGAACGATATTTATATTTCTCCGCATTTTGTCTTCTGGCTCTGGCCTTGTCCCGGGCCGCCGCCGTCTTGCGTCACGCAAATCCAGTGTCACGCATCGTCGTGCTGACATTCGGCGTGATTTTTGTGGCAGCCAATGTGTTCCAGAAACTTTCGTATCAGACGGCGTGGCGGAACGGCGAAACTCTGTGGCAGTATCATCTCACCTTGCCGCAACCCAGCCCGACGGCCTATGCAAATCTAGCCGCATATTATTATGCCGATGCCACGGCAAAACTGGGAACGCCACAAATGGCCGTGCCGATGCGGAAAATGGCGATTGTGGTAGACGCGGGTCTGGCGCAATTCTGGCCCGACCGCCGGCAACCGCCGCCGCCGGAGGCTTATTTCCTTTTCTTCCTGCAATCCATTGTGCAGGAGGTGAACGGAGAGCCGGAAGCAGCATTGGCGAGCCTGTTGACTGCCGACCGCCTGCATCCAGAATTTGATTCGACCGATCTCAATCTGGCGCGCCTGTATCGCAAGCTCGCCAAAGCCGCCACAGATCCGAAGCTAAAGGAGACGTATGCCCGTGCCGCCCAAGACAGGTTCGCAGAATATGTCGCCATCGCCTTCCGTAATCGTCCCGCGCCGCCGGAAGTGCAAAAGGAGTTCGCGGACATAAAAGCGGAGTATTCGGCTCTGTCTCAACCGGCCAGCGCAGACTCGAAGCCAAATGGGAAATAGCGTGCTGCTTGTCACAGCCTGAACACGGCTATATGTGTGTCTTCATAGACCGGCGCACCAAGCATTTTCTGATACTCGTGCCAAAGGCGATCTAAACCGGCTGGCGGCGGCGCGACTTCCGGTAATTGAGCCTCGAAGCGTTTGTGCAAGATCACATATTCCACTCCGCGCCCGCGCATCGCGGATAAGTCGTCCATGGAAACCAAGTTGCGAAACCGAATCTGCGACGGGTCGTGAATTAGATTCAAGACCTGATCAACATAAGTGTTGCCATAAATGTTGCCGGGCGCCAGACCGCTGGCAAGCTTCATGTCAGTCGTGTAGCCGACAATCACCGGACGATGATGGAACCGCTGGTAGTAGTAGAGCGGATTGAAATGATCGCCAATCAACATCGGATACTCGACAATCGGGCGCGTGCCGGATTCCTCCGCGAGCAGGCCGTAGAATGGAGATACTTCATCCATGCGGATTGTCGTGGTCAGTGTAAAATCAGCGGGAGTAAAATCGCTATGGAAGGAGCGCTGCCAGTCAATGCGTCCATAGCATTGCTGGTAGGCGCCGTGACTGGTGAAATTATTTGGCGCAACATAGGCTTGTGGCAGCGGCCCGGCCAGAGCCAGGGCCGTCACGGAGGCAATTGCTGTCAATATCTGAAGCGCCGGCCGTAATTTCACGCGGGCGGCAATTGCCTCCAGCGCGGCTTGAATTCCGCATGCCACGAGCAGAAGGCTGACCGGCACGAGTGGAATGCAATAACGAACCAGCAGAAGCGCGCTTTGGACAGAGTCGGGCCGCGAGAGCATGAGAGCCAGCGCGTGCAGCGGATAGAGGCTGACGAGCATTCCGCCAAACCACGGATTGCGACGGCATTGCTCAATTGCACCCACGATGAACGCGCACCAAAACAGTGCGGCCAGCACGGGCTGTCCCGTGCCGCTGATGAGCAGCGCCACCCGCGGCAATGACTGCCAGCTGAATGTTCCCTTCAACGCGATGTTGAAAAACGTGCCGTGCAGAGAATGAATCAGCGCGGGCAATGATAAAATGGCGGAGAGCACCGCCACGGCCAACGCCGCCAGAATCCATTGCCGCAACGAAGGCCCGGCCACCGCGCCGCGCGGGATGCCCGACCGATGCTTCCAAATGCAAAAAACAAGTGTAGTCAGCACAGGTGCAGCCACCGTGACGACCGCAAATAAATGAAAATAAATTGCCAGCACACTCGCGCCGATGAAGAGCAAAGCTGGTCGCAACCCGCCTGATTTCATCCAGCACGCGGCCAGAAGAATCGCGGCGAAGCCCAGCAACGCCACTTCACTGTATGGCCGGCTGATGCGGCTGTAAAAAACCAGCACGGGAGAAATGGACAGCAAAAGCGCCAGCAAAACGGCGCGCCGCGTGCCAACCAGTTTCCGGACAATCAACGGACAGATTAAAACGCACAACAGCCCGCAGACCAGCGAAGGCAAACGCAGCAGCAATTCAGACCAGCCGACAGTTGCGCCTAGCAGCCATGTGTAAACATTGAGCGGAATGCAAGTCGCACCGGGAATTGAGAAATGGGTCAGCAGCCACCAAGGAGACTTGCCGATAACGTAATACAAGCCGTGCCATTCGTCATCAATGAGAACCTGATCCACCAGCAGATACAAACGCAAAAAGAGGCCGATCAAAAATGCCAGCGCAAGCGCAAGCGCAAAACTGGAATCGCGGTTCCACCGCATCGGAAACTTCATCCGGGGAGATTAGGTCAAAACTGCATGAAGTGGCAACCTCGTCATCATTTGCACGCCGAAAAATGTTTGACCCATCAATCAACCAGCGTTAGTTTAATCTTCGTGAATTACAACTTAAACCTGCTGCTGAACGCGCTGCTTCGCCGCGCGGCGGTCGGGTTCTGATTGCATTCAAAGATTTATCGAACCCCATCGCCAAAACCGGCGGTGGGGTTTTGTTTTGCCAAACGAAAGCGCCGCTGCCACAACTGAAAGACAACATGCACAAAAATCCGTCAGAAAAATATCGTTCGTTCCAACACGCGCCGAAATTGCCCGACCGCCAGTGGCCCGGCAAACAAATCGAACGCGCGCCCATCTGGTGCAGCGTGGATTTGCGCGACGGCAACCAGGCGCTCGCCGTGCCGATGAACGTTTCGCAAAAACTGGAATTGTTCCAGACGCTCGTGAAGACCGGCTTCAAGGAAATTGAGGTCGGCTTTCCGTCCGCATCGAACACCGAGTTCACCTTCAACCGACGGCTCATCGAGGAAAAACGCGCGCCGGACGACGTGTCGCTCCAGGTGCTCGTGCAGGCGCGCGAGGATTTAATCGAACGCACCATCGAGTCGCTCGTCGGCGCGAAGAGAGTCATCATCCATATGTATAATTCGACCTCACCCGCGCAACGCCGCGTTGTGTTCGGCAAGTCGAAGGACGAAATCAAGGCCATCGCCGTCAATGGCGCGCGG
>Ga0265337_1000508_pt1 | contig 20699 bp, 18 predicted proteins | sample 42122metaG_FD_192441 | JGI IMG/M metagenome (GOLD analysis project Ga0265337, IMG submission 192441) | Rhizosphere microbial communities from Carex aquatilis grown in University of Washington, Seatle, WA, United States - 4-21-22 metaG | ecosystem: Host-associated > Plants > Roots > Rhizosphere >... | reverse complement strand
GACTTTTCTCGCGTGGCTCTGCCTCGGCAACATCCTTTACGTCGGCTGGGTGGCGATGCGGCAGAAGGACCTGAACCTGCTCATCGGCAATTCCAGCGTGGCGCACATGGGCTTTATTTTCCTCGGCATTGCCAGCCTGAACCTCATCGGAGTGACCGGCGCGGTGCTCATCATGATTGCACACGGCTTCCTGGCGGCGCTGACGTTCGCGTTGAGCGGCTACATTTACCAAAAGACCGGCACACTGGAGATGAGCAAGCTGGGCGGGCTTTGCCGCCAATTGCCGTTCATCGGCACGGCGCTGCTGATGGCGGCGCTGGCGGGCTGCGGTCTGCCGGGATTTGCGAATTTCGTTGGCGAAGTCACGGTGTTCTTCGGCGCGTGGACGGTGTTCCCGCTCGTGACCGGCCTCGCACTTTGGGGCGCGCTGCTGATTGGCGCTCTCTACATGCTGCGCGCAATGCGAAACGTCTTGCACGGCCCGCTGCCGGAAAAATGGAATTCCCTTCCCGACGCATCGCATGTCTGGCGCAAGCTGCCTTACGCGCTGCTGCTGGCGAGCCTGTTCGTGTTCGGCGTCTGGCCGCGTCTGCTCACGGACAAAATCACGCCGGACGCGGAGAAAATTGTGGCGATGGCAAATCCCGTTTTGGAAAAGCCGGGCGTTGTTGCCATTTCTGACATTCACAATCCACAATCCTCAATCCGTAATTGATGAACGCCTCCTCCATCACGCTTGAAATTTGCGTAATCGCCCTCGGCGTCGTCCTGATGCTGGCGGATTTTTGGATGCCCGCCGAGCGCAAGAAATTTGCGGCTTACGCGGCGATCGCGGCGCTGGGCGGGCTTTTGCTCATCAGCCTGGGCGACAATGGCGTTTGCAGCGTGTTCGGCACGGCGTTCAACGGCGCGTTCGTCGAGGATGCGCTTGCTCTGTTTTTCAAACGCTTCTTCCTCGTCGCCGCCATCCTCGTGCTGTTCATGTCGGCGGAATTTTCCGACCGCATCGCCGGCGGCATCTCCGAATACTACTCGCTCATCGTGTTCGCGCTGGCGGGAATGTTGTTTGCCGCGTCGGCCAACGACTTCGCGATGCTGTTCGTCTCCATCGAACTCATCACCATCACGTTCTACGTCCTTGTCAGTTTTCAGCGCGGGAAAATTGCTTCGCTTGAAGCAGGCGTGAAATACCTCATTCTTGGCGCGCTGTCGTCGGCGTTCCTGGTTTTCGGCATCGCGCTGGTCTGGGGAACGACCGGCAAGTTGAACTTCGCCGAACTCGCGGCGGTCGCGGCGCAGTTTGAAACCAACAAACTCTTTCTGCTCGGCGTGCTGTTCGTGATGGTTGGACTCGGATTCAAAATCGCGGCGTTTCCATTCCAGATCTGGGCGCCGGACGTGTATCAAGGCGCGCCGACGCCGACGACCGCGTTTCTGGCAGTCGGTTCCAAGGCCGCCGGATTTGTTTTGCTGTTGCGCGTGCTGTTCACCGCTGTTCCAGCTGTCACGGCGCATTGGGCGGATTTGCTCATCGTGATTTCCGGCATCACGATTCTTTACGGCAATCTTTGCGCGATTCCACAACGCAACCTGAAGCGGTTGCTCGGTTATTCCAGCATTGCGCACGCAGGCTATTTGCTGCTCGGCGTGGCGGCATTGAGCGCGAGCGGGCAGGCGGCGGTGATGTATTATCTGGCCGGCTATCTGTTCACCGTGCTGGCGGCGTTCACCGTGATCTGCCTCGTGATGCGGCAAGCGGGCGCGGAAGACATTTCCGCGCTGGCGGGCTTGAACCAGCGCTCGCCGCTGCTGGCCGCGACAATGACACTGGCGATGGCATCGCTGGCAGGCATTCCGCCGCTGGCCGGTTTCTTCGGGAAATTCCTGCTGCTGAAATCCGTGATTGAAGCCGCCCAAACCAGCCACAATCACGGTTATTATTGCGTCGCGTTCACGGCGCTGGCAGGCGTGGTGATTTCGCTCTACTACTATTTCGGCGTCATTCGTGCGATTTACTGGAGCAAGGAGACGCCGGACTTGTCGCCGATTTCACTTTCGGCTCCGGCCAAGCTCTCCATCTGGGTCTGCATCGCGGGCATGTTCTGGATTGGTTTGTTCCCGAACACGGTCTTGAATCTCGCCAACGAAGCCGCGCAGGTGTTCAACCGGTGATTCCTCAAACCGTCCTCATCTGAACGGCGTCCACGATTTCGGTGCCGACGGAAATCGCGCCGATGATGACAACCGTGTCGCCTTGGTTCAACCGGCCCTGATCCGCCATGTTTTTCAGTGTCGTTTCAATCGTGTTCTGCGGATTGATGAAATCGAACTCCGTGACGAACGGCGTGACGCCCCAGCATAACGTCAATTGACGGGCCGTCTTCTCGTTGTCGCACAGCGCAAAGACCGGCGAGTAGCGCGGGCGCATCCACGAGGCGTAAGTGGCCATGTGGCCGTGCCTGGTGAAAACGAGCAACGCCGCGGCCTTGAGCTCGTTGGCCATCACGACGGCGCTCTTCACGAGTTTCTGCCGCGCGCTGGTCAATTCTGCCAGGTCGTGAAATTGCGCGTTGCCGCTGCGTTCGATGCGCGTGGCGATGCGATCGAAAACCTCGATGCACTTGAGCGGATATTTGCCGATGGTCGTCTCGCCGCTCAACATGATGGCGTCAGCTGCCTCGTAAATCGCGTTGGCCACGTCGGTCACCTCGGCGCGCGTCGGCATCGGCGACTCGATCATGCTCTCCAGCATGTGCGTGGCAACAATGACCGGCTTGCCGTGACGCAGACACGTCTTGACGATGCGCCGCTGGACGATGGGCAGTTCCTCGTAGGGAATCTCAATGCCTAGATCGCCGCGCGCGACCATGACGGCGTCGGATTCGCGCACGATGGATTCCAGGTTCGCCACCGCCTGCTGGTCCTCGATTTTGGCGATGACGAGCGGGGGCATCTTGCCGGCCTCAAACAATTCCTTGAGCTGGAGAATGTCGCGCGCCTCGCGCACAAACGAGAGCGCGATGAAATCCACGCCGAGTTCGAGGCCGAGTCTCACGTCCTTGATGTCCTTGGCGGTGAGCGCGGGCAGGCTGACCTTGACGCCGGGCAGGTTGATGTGGCGACGGCTGCCGAGCGTGCCCTCGGTGAGGACCTCGCACTCGACCTTGTTGCCGGCCTTCGCGAGCACCTTCATTTCAATCGCGCCGTTGTCAATCAGCACCACGTCGTCCACGTTGATGTCATTGATGAAATTCTCGTAATTCACGTCCACGGAATGCTCCTCCAGGTCGCGCTCGCCGCGGACGGTGAGGATGAATTTCTGGCCGGGCTGCAAATCCAGCGGCACGCCGATGTCGCCGGTGCGGATGGCCGGCCCCTGCGTGTCCATCATGATGCCGAGGAACTTTTTGCGCGCGTCGGACTGGACGCGGATGTCGGCGACAACGCGGCGCACCCAGTCGTGCGGCGCGTGCGACATGTTCAGGCGGAAAATATTCACGCCCGCGTCCATCAGCTTGCCGATCATTTCGGCGGAATCCGTGGCCGGGCCGAGCGTGGCGATGATTTTCGTCTTGCGGAGGTTGCCCCGTTGCATGGTTGAAAGGCTAAAGGCTGAAGGCTGTAGGCGAAAGTCTAAAGCGCCTGACTTTGAATTTTGTCCTTTAGCCTTCAGCCTTAATTCTGCGCTTGCCATCCCGCACGACGGCGGCCATATTGTGCGGACAAATTTATGGCAGACACTGCAAACAAATATCCCGAGAACGTGGCGGGCAAATACTACGTGGACAACCAGTGCATTGACTGCGACCTGTGCCGCGAGACCGCGCCGGACAACTTCAAGCGCAATGACGACGGCGGCTACTCGTTCGTCTATAAACAAGCCACCAGCCCGGACGAAGAGGCCCGCTGCAAGGAAGCCAAGGAAGGCTGCCCCGTCGAAGCCATCGGCGACAACGGCGCCTAGATTTCAGGACCAACCAAAAAGGCGCGAAGTTTCAGCTTCGCGCCTTTTGCATTTTAATCCCGCCTGCCAGGACCCCGGGCCAAATTAAAGATTACGCGGATCGTCCGGTATATCCTTTGACGCGAATCTTTACCGGGCCGGTGAATGTTTCTCACTCTCCTCGGAGGAGAGGGCCGGGGTGAGGACGGTCGTTAAATCTAACTTTTTCCCGCGGATTTCATTGGGCGCGTGTATTCCGGCAATGGATGCGGTGCGCGGGCCTGCAACTCATTGAAGATCGCATCGCGGATGACTTGGGCATTACGGCGCAGATGCGAGTTCCAGAAACGCAACGTCTTGATGCCCCGCGACTGCAAAAACTTTTCCCGCTCCACATCATGTTTGCGCTGGTCGGGAAAACCGTGCCGGCTTCCGTCCAGTTCCACATTCAATTCCGCTTCCTCGCAAAAGAAATCGAGATGGTAAATGCCGATGGGATGCTGGCGGCGGAATTTGCAGCCGCTGAACCGCCGTCCACGCAACCAACCCCAGACAAGTTTCTCCGCCCACGTTTCTTTTCTGCGAAGCTGGCGGGCACGTTCACTGTCGGCCATGACGTGAATTTAGGGAACGGAGATTGAACGGGAAAGTTAGTTTTTTAGCCCGCCCTCACCTGTGTCCTCTCCCCCGGGGAGAGGATTTGAGCAACCACAGTCTCTGTGATTCGATTGGCCGTTCGGGAAATCCAGCCTCACGAGTTATCAAGGGGACGGCGAACGTTTCTCCCTCCTACAATTCTTCAACCGCGCCAGAATCCAGACCCGCTTCAAGCGGTTCCGATTTGGCGGTTGACATCGCACTTCCGGCGTGGCTCAGTTCTCGCCATTAGGCATCACCGGGCGTATGGACCAGGAAACATTTTCGAAGCTGGCGGCGACGCTGCATCACTGGCATGGAAGCGCCAGCGAAGTGGCCGGATTCATCATGGCTGCGCTGCTTCTCGCCGGGGTCATCTGCGGGCTTTTGCTCACGCGCTGGATTTTTCGCGGCGGCTTGTCGCGTTGCGGATTTCAAGTGAGGAGACAAAATGACATCAATGCCATGTAAAAAGTCGCCGGAGCCAATTCGGATTGACGCTTGCCGTTTTTCGCACCGTGGCCCAGCTTTAGATCGTTATGAGCAAATTAATTAGGCTTTCAAAATGTCCAATAGTTACAGCCGCCGTTTTCGCTGTTGTCGTTGCGCATGGCCAGATTTTTACCGCTAATTTCTTCACTGGAACGATTGGGGAATACAACCTCAACGGGACGCCAATTAACACTGCACTAATTACTGGTCTTGGCGGAGGAATATATGGACTTGCGGTGAAAGAGAATGGAAATCTACTTGTGGCGAATTACTATAGCGGAAAAATCGGCGAATACACGACTTCTGGTGTAACTGTAACTAATGCTCTTGTTACGGGATTGAACAATCCCACGGGTATCGCCGTGGATGGAAGTGGGCACTTGTTTGTGGCTGAAAGCGGTAATAATGTCATATCAGAATATACAACTGTGGGAGCAATCATAAACGCCTCTCTGATTTCTGGCTTGGGAGTTTCTTGGGGGCTTGTTGTGACTAATGGATACATATATCAAATGAACGGTTTCGATCGCGAAGGTTCCATAGGCAAGTATACGACCGACGGCACAATGGTAAACCCAAGCCTTATCACGGGCTTAAACAGCCCGGTAGGACTTACTTTAGGCACAAACGGAAACTTATATGTTGGAAGTGCAAATGATGGAACAGTTGGAGAGTATTCGACATCTGGAACGACAATTAAATCCAATCTTATTTCGGGGCTGGGTGGAGTTCATGGGCTCGCATTCGACGCGAAGGGAGATTTGTTCGTGGCAAATTGGCCGAACCCATATTTAACAAGTGCGAACATCGGTGAATACAATTCTGCCGGAACAGCAATAAACGCTAAATTAATTCAGGGTTTGGGCGGCGTGGAAAACTTGGTGGTAATAACAACTCCGGAACCAACACGACTGACTATAGTTCTTTCCGGAACAAATGCTATTTTGACATGGCCGACAAACGCATCTTTGTTCAATTTGCAATGCGCGACAAACCTCATTGCACCAGTGGTCTGGACGGTGGTTAGCGGGCAATACGCTGTGACCAATCCTATCTCAAGCTCACAAATGTTTTATCGGTTAAGTCAATAACCGCATTAAATTGGATATCGTTAGCAGCATTCATAAAGTAAAGGGGTCAGTCCTTAGTAATTTGCTCAAGCCGCCGTGGAGATGGCCGGCTCCATCGGCAGTGAGACGCGGACGATGCCGTGCTGGCCGGTCTTGGGCGGGATGATTTCCAGATGGCCGCGATGGGTCTCGATGATTTTCTGGCTGACGGTCAGGCCCAGCCCCAGCCCGACGCTGCGCGTGGTAAAGAATGGCGACGGCGCTTTCCCGGCGGCCTCGGCGGTGAAACCGGCGCCGTTGTCCTGCACTTCAATCTGCACATTTTGCCCGCCCTCGCTGTTGGTCCCGGTTTGCAGGCGCACGCCAATCGTCGGGGTCTTGGGATTGGCCTGGAGCGCGTTGAGCATGATTTCGGCCAGCGCGTGCTTGAGCGCGGCGCGGTCGCCGGTGATGACGATGGATTTGCCGCCATTCTCGCATTTCAACTGTGATGCCTCGGCGGGCTGGTGCTTGCGCGCCTCCTGATAGGCGTCCTCGACCAGTTTTTCGACGGTGAACACCTCCCGGTCCAGTTGCCCCTCGCGCGCAAGGAACCGCATCTGGCTGACCAGGCGCGTGACGCGCTTGACGCTGTCGGCCATCGCATGGTCGAGCGATTCGCGGAATTCCTTGTCCTTGAATTTTTCAGCGAGCAACTGCTGGTGCGTGGAGAGCGGGACCATGGCGTTGCCGACTTCGTGCGCGAGGCGGTCGGCCATGGTCTTGATGAGGCGCAGGTTGGCGGCCTCGACCTCCAACTGCTGCAACTGCTCGGTCTGCGTGAGGTCGTCGGCGGTGAGCAGCGCCGAAACCGGCACGGTGGAGTCGCCCCGTTGAAACGGCACGACGCTGATGCTGTAAATGGTGCCGGGCGAATTTTCCGGCTCGTAACGGAACGGCCCGATGGCCGCGCCGGTTTTCAACACCTGGTAAATCTTGGCGCCGAGCGCCTGCGGCATGTCGCTGAATTCCAGTTCGCCGGTGCGCAGGTTTTTGCGGCCAAAATGGCGGCGCGCGGCCTTGTTGGCGTGGAGCACCTTCAGGTCGCGCCCGACGACGATGCAGGCGCTGCTCAATTCGCGCAGCACGTCGGTCATCATCGCGTTGTTGCCGGCAATCTGGTTGTGCAGCCAGATGTTGCGGAGGGCGAGGCCGACCTGTTCGAGCAGGTGGAAAATGAGTTCCAGCTCGACGTTCACGAGCGGCTCGCCGGTGACGCGCCCGTCAAAGACGGCGACGCCGGCAATCGTCCCGCGGTCAGGGATGGGCACGGCAACCTGCGCGCTCAACAGTTCAAATTCCTTTTGCGTCTCAATGTCGGCGCGCGCCTCGTCGCTGTCGCGGCGGAGAATGCGTCCGAGCCGGGCGAGCTGGCCGCCGATCCCGGAGTCCAGCGACAGTTCAAAGTGTTCGAGCAGGCCGGAGGAAAGGCCGATGGCGGCCACGGCGCGGAGCTGGCGGCCGTCTTCCGGTGAAAGCGCCTCGGCGAGCGGCGTGACCGGATGGTTGAGGAAAATGGCGGCGCGGTTGACGCTCAACGTTTCGCGGAGGAACTGCAGGAATTGTTTCAACATCGCCTCGGCGTCCAGCGAATGCGTCAGGATGGACGAAAAATCGCGCAGCATGTCGAGGGTTTGCGCGGCATTGACGAACCGGCCTCCGGGAGACGTTTCCGCCGCGCGAAGCGCGATCTGCGCCGCAATTTGCGCCGGCAACGTCATCGGGGCGCCGCGCTGGACCGGCGCGTTCCACAGGCGTTCCAGCAATGAATTCAACAGCCGCCCCCGGACGGGCTTGGTCAGCACATGGGTGACGCCGCGCAGGAAGGCTTCTTCCTCCCATTCGGACTCGCTGTCGGCGGTGCAGGCGATGATGGGCAGTCTGGAGTTGCGGCGGCGCAGCCGCTCGATGGCCCAGATGCCCTCGGCGCTCATCAGGTCAATGTCGAGAATGCAAGCGGCGGCGAGATTGTGCGCGAGCAGCGGTTCGGATTCCTCAACGCCAAGGCGGTGGACAACACGGTATTGCTCCGGATCCAGACCGGCACGAATCGTTTCCGCGAAATCCGGATGAGCAGACAGAACCAAAATGGTTTTCATCAGTTCCTCAACAGACCAAACAAACTTTGCCCAAGGCCCGTCGCCGCTCAAATCATTCCACAACTTTTGCCCGCAGGTCAATGGAAACTTGAAACGTCGAAGCCGGCCTTTTTTGCGCGAAGCCCCGCAAAATCCGTCAACCGCCTGCGATCAGCTTTTGCCAAAGCTCCCCGTTCAACAGCGCCTTCTGCAAAAAATCAGCTTCGTCGGGCGGCGTCACGGCGCGTTCGGGCTGCAGCGGCAGCCGGAGGGTGAAGGTCGTGCCCCGGGCTGGCTGGCTGGTGGCGTCAATCTTCCCGCCATGATGATGGACGATGAAAAAACAGGCCATCAGATTGATGCCGTATTCGGACGGCACGCTGTCACGCACCACGAACGGGTCGAAAACGACGCGCAGCGCGTCCGGCGGCAGGCCCGGCCCGTTGTCGGTGATTTGCACGACGATTTCCTGTTTTGCACCGCCGCCTTCCAGCTCCGCCGAGAACGTCACGCGGCTGCCGGCGGGCAGCGTGGCCAGTTCCTCCTTCAACAACAGCTCAAACAGCCGGCGGAATTTGGGCCTGTCCACCTTCAGCGCGGGCAGCGAATCGGAAATCCGGTTTTCGACGTCAATCCGGCGCGCGGCAAACGGGTCGTGGAGCGTGGCCAGCGCGTCGTCCACGATCTGGCGCAGGGACACCTCGTCGGCAAAGGGCGCGGAGGGATTTTCGGACGCCGTCCAGAGGTCCTTGAGCAGGCTGTTGATTTTTTCCATCTGCGACTGGACGTTCTGGTGGTAGTCCTTCCAGAATTCGGGATTGCGCAGGCCGTTCGTGCTTGTCCGTTCCTCGGCCATTTTTTTCGGCGCGAGATCGAGGAACGTCTTCACCGCCACGAGCGAGTTGCGGATTTGATGGCTCAAACCGGCGGCAAGCAGGCCGAGGCTCACGATGCGGTCGGCAATCATCATGTTGCGCAGCACGGACATTTTTTCGTGAAGCAACTGGTCGCGCTCGGTTTGCACCATGAAAAATTCCAGGCCATGCCGGAGGGTGAGTTCAAACTGCGGCGGGTCCCACGGCTTGCTGACGTATTTGTAAATCGCGCCGCTGTTGACGGCGGCAATCGCGGCCTCGAAATCAGAGTAAGCCGTGACGAGGATGCGCAGGATGCGCGGACGCAAGTGCCGGGCGCGTTCGAGCAGCCAGACGCCCTTTTCGCCGGGCATCCGCTGGTCGGTCAGCAGCAGGCCGATTTCGTCGGCGTGCTTTTGCAGCAGCTTGAAGCCGTCCTGCGCGCTGGAGGCGGTGAGCACGCGGAAATCGTCGCCAAACGCGCGCTCGAAATACTTCAGGGATTTTTCCTCGTCATCCACGTAGAGGATGGCGAATTTTTTATAGTCGTAGAGATTTTCCATGTTCAGCCTTCAGTTCACAGACTGATTTGCCCGGACGGGAAATTCCAGCGTAAATTCGCAATATTTTCCAGGCTCCGTTTTCACCGAAATTTTGCCGCCGTATTCCTGCATGATGCTGTAACAGATGCTCAAGCCCAGGCCCATGCCTTCGCCCACGTCTTTCGTGGTGAAAAACGGGTCAAAAATCTTGTCCAGATGTTTCGGGTCAATGCCCACGCCGTTGTCGCGGACGGACAGGATGCTTTGTCCGCCCTCGATGCGGCCTTCAATCCAGATGGCCGGTTTTTCACCGGTGGCGAAGGATTTTATTTTCAGCGCGTCGAGCGAATTTTGCAGCAGGTTCACGATCACCTGGATCAGCCGGTTTTTATTGGCCAAGAGGGTCTGGTGTTCAGCGAACTTCTGTTCAATTTGCACCGTGTCGCGCCACTCGTTGCTCAAGAACCGCAACGCCGGCGTGACGACCTCGGCCACGGGCACCGGGTCCAGCTGGTCGGTGTTGGGATGCGTGAACATCCGCAAATCGGAAACAATGGCCTGGACACGCTTGAGGCCGTCCTCGACATCGGTGAGGACCTCGGCGTAATCCGCCTGCTGTTCCAGCGCGAGGTGTTTGCCCTTTTTGCGGAGGGTGAACAGGCCGGTCGTGGCGAAGTTCAGCGGGTTGTTGATCTCGTGGATGATGCCGGCGCTCATGCGGCCCAGCGACGCGAGCTTTTCGGATTGCACCAGTTGCATCTCGTTTTCCTTGAGTTGTTGGAGGCTCGCTTCGAGCGCCTTGCGGCTCTTGTCGAGTTCGCAGCGGGAAACAAACTCCCGAATCCGCACGCCGCTGTGAAAATATGTGCCTGCGATGATGGCAATGCCGGAAGAGGACAGGAAAAACAAACCGTTTATGAAAAGGCGCTCGTCAAACTCCGCCGGAGAAAACAGGCAGGCGGCCACATATAGCAGCAGAACCAGCACAACCGAAACGATGCTTTGCCAGATCGGCCAGTCCAGCACCACGGCGAGCACCATCAGCACCAGCGTCAGCCCCGCGTAATAGGGCGACGCCGTTCCTTCGGTCGCATAAACCATCCACGCGATGGTCGCCGAGGGAAGGAACAGCAGGATGAGGCCCTGAAAATGATAAAATTTCTTTCCGAAATTTGTCGCCAGGACGAGATACAACACCGCCATCAGAGCCGAGCAAAGCAATCGCAAAAGTAAAAATTGGAGCGCCCAGGGCCAATAAACATAGAAATCCAAACCGCCGAAGAGCGGCACCAGCACAATTCCCAAAAAGCATCCCAGCCGGGTTTTGCGGATGGTGATTTCCTGATCATACTCCCGATAAGCGGCGCGAAATTCCTGGGGAATGGATTGCATATCATTCCGGTTTTCGGATGTGCAGGAACAGATTCACGGAAGTCGGTTCCGCGATCACGCGGGTCATTTCCCGGCAGCGCCCGGGAACGAGCGACATAATTTCGCGGCTGTTCCGGTAAATCAACTGCCAGTCCAGGATGAATTCGATGAAATGGCGGAATGGCTTCGTGTCGGTCATGTTCGCAATCAACATCAGCCCGCCGGGCGACAACGAATCATGCCACATCTCCAGCAGCGCGCGGCAGGTGTCCGGCGCGAGATAATCGAAAAGCCCCGCGCAATAAATCAGGTCGAATTGTTCCGCGCCGTCGTGTCTGCGCTGCGTGCGTTTCAAAAGTTCATACACCGAAATTTGTTCCGTCCGGATCGGGGTGCGCCGGGAATACCGGCGCTTGGCCTCGACCAGTTTCTGGCCGGCATGAAGCAGGGTTTCCTCGTTGAAATCCATCAACAAAAAATCCGCCTGGTTGCTCAACTGCGTTTCCTTCAAAAAATCCTGCACTTCCCGCGCCGGGCCGCAGCCGGCATTCAGGATGCGCGCGATTTTTCCCGCGCGGGCGGCGCGGGCGGTTTCGTTGAGAATATGTTCGCCGAGATGGGCTACACGGTTGCGGACGGATTTTGCAGGCCACTGGCTGACCAGCAGCAGATGGATCAACTTCTCGAAAAGCGAGCGGCCCTCCGGCTGGTTCCGGTAAATCATGTTCATCATCTCGTAATCGCCCGCATAGCCGATGGGCTTGTGATAGGTGCGGTGGCCGAAGGGGGAACCCAAAAATAATTTATGCCAGTGCTGCCGGACAAAATCCTGGTGCGCACCGCGCGCTTCCGGCGGCAGCGCGCAAATAATTTCTTCAAACCGCTCGTGCTGGCCGTTGAAGGCGGCGATGATTCTGGGCGCGACGGCATCCAGAATGGCGCGCTCCTGCTCCTGCCTGTCGCCCGGCGTTCCCATGCCGAATTCCAATTGCTCAAGCCAGTGCCGCACGCCGGTGAGGTAGGATTGGACATCGGTGACGAGCACCTTGAACTCGTTTGAAATGCGGTAATTTTTTTGCCACGCCTGGAAAAAAGAATCGTAGGCCTTTTCAAGATTGGAAGGAGATTCCGTGGGTGGCAGAAAGAACGCCGTGTCCGGACCGAGATCATCCAGCTTGGCCTCGCAAATGAGCGACCCGCCGGCATGAATGACGCTGCTCACCACGGCCCGCCCGAAATAGATGACGCGATTGCCGCTGGTGATTTTGAAGTTGGCCAGCACTTCCGAAGTCCGCAATGCCGCCGCGAGATTGTCGGCCTCGAAAGTCAGCGCATGGCGCGTCAACCGCGCGAGCCTCGCGCGCAATTCCACGCCCTCCGCCGTCTGGAAAGCGACTTCGTTTTCCACGCCGGTTTGAAATGATGAGGCGATCTGCGGCCGGACTGCCTTCTTTTCGATCCGGCGAACCGGGCCGCCCGGGCCGCCGCTGGCTTTGATAACAAGGCTCATCTCACGGCAGAATGGAACATTTTTCACGCCAAAACAACGGCGATTATTTCTCGACCAAGTCAAACTTCCGCAGCATGGACGCGAGAGTGGCGTTGAATTCAGCGGGTTTCTCCAGCATGGGAAAATGCCCGACGTTCTCCATCAAGACGTAATCCGATTGCGGCGAAAGCGAGCGGACGTAGGTTTCGTAACCGTCATTCCACCACGGACTCCGGACGTTGATGACGAGAACGGGCGCGTTGACTTTCCGCAAAATCCAGTCGGGTTGGTCCGGGCCGAGCATTCCCAGCATCGCGCCCAGCATGACGTGCTGGGGTGTGGCGAGCATTTCGGACATGACACGGTCGCGCAACCCGTCGGTGCCGGGAACGGGAAAAAAAGTGCTGATGAATCCCCTGGCGTGATCCAGATATTGCGGCGACCCGAACGGACCGACCAGCGCGCGCGCCTCGGCGGGCGTGCCGGGAGGCCGGCGGAGCAAACCTTCCACGGAAACCAGCGCGGCGATCTTCTCCGGCGTTTGATGGTAAACGCGGCAGAGGGCCGCTGCGCCCATGCTGTGGCCGATGAAGATGGCCTTGTCCACATGGGCGTCGCGCAACACCGCGAGCACGGCCCCGGCAAAAAAATCCAGCGTATAAGCCGTTTGCGGTTTGTCGCTCCGACCGTGGCCGGGCAGATCAATCAAAACGAGCCGCGCCTTTTCCGCCAGCGCCGGAACCTGTTCGCGCCAGAAACCGAGATTGCCCGCCCAGCCGTGGACGAAAACGATGGTGCGGCTCCCGTTGCCGACAGTGACGTAATGAATCCGGTTCGCACCGACGGAAACAAAATGCGGTTGGGCGTCAGCCACGCTTGCGAAGGGAGCATTGTTGGTCATGCCAGAGATTCCTTCTCGTTTACAATCAGCAACTTGATGCTATGCGGTTGAAGCCGAATCCGCAAATAGTTAGTTTTTGCGATTTCCACCGGGATTAAAAGTGCAATCCCACGGTTACGATTATGGCGTGGCTGATGAAATGATAGGTGCCGTCGGCGGATTCTCCGGCGAATTGGCCGGGTGTGGTTGACGGGGTGCTGCCATTGACTGTGTGGGGGGGGCCATAACCAAACTGATAGGCGACATCGAAATTGAAAGTTTCCCCCTTGAACCCGGTTCCGATGCTGAAAAAATGCCGGTCCAAGTCCGCCGCCAGCGGGGTGTAATACTGGTTCGGCACGGAGTTCTCGTTGAATGCGTAGCCGCCGCTCACATGCCAACCGTTGTCAAAATACCGCGTCACACCGAACTCATACATCCAGCTTGCCTGCCAGCCTAGGTTCACCGGAATGAATTGATTGATGCCCCTTGGCTTCGTGGATTGGTTGATGGTGGTCGAGCCGAAGCTGCTCCAGTCCGTGCAGTTCGCGTCAAATTCCAGGTTCCATTTGGGCGTCGGGCGGTAGGAAACGCCCAAAACCGCAGTCAACGGAAATGTAAAGTCCGCCTGCGCGGGAACGTGCTGGTCTGGTATCTGGTAGAGATACTCGGATTCCGTTTCACCATTCAGTGTGAAAGCCGCCGAACTGCGGAACGTTGCGCCGATGGAAATTTTCTCATGCGGTTGCCAGAGCAGGCCCAGATTGTAACCCACATTCCAACCGTCCCCGGAAAAACGAAAGAAATTGGGCGGCGTTTGGGAGAATTGAAGGCCCTGTTCCATATCCAAGTTCGCATAGTTCACCATCAAACCGCCGCCGATGGACAGGCTGGGCGACACCTTCAACGCCACCACCGGATTGATCGTCACATAAGTCAGCTTGCCTTGGGTGGCGATCGTGCGGAAACCCGTGTTCTGCGGCCAGTTCATATTCCCGCCAAAAGGCGCATAAACGCCCAGGCCAAAACTCAACGGAAGTTTTTCCGGAGTGAAGGTGTAGAAGAACTGGGGAACCGCTGCGAGGTCATCTGAACTGTGGAAAGTGTTGCCGCCGCCCGGGGGACTGTAGCTTGGGTCAAGATAAATTCCATAAACGCCGGCCCGAAGATTATTGCCCTGAAGCTGTGTGATGCCGGCGGGGTTGTAATAAATGGCCGATGGATTGTCAGCCGTGGCGACAAACGCCTCACCTCGCGCCGTCGCAAAGGCGTCCTGGTCCGGCAGTCCGAAGCCGTTCGCAAAAACTTTTCCGGCCGAAATTCCCAAAATCAAAACCGCCAGGAAAAGTCTCAATGTATTCCGTCTGTTCATTATCTCTGACTTGCCAATTCAAAACGCTGAACGAAAACCGCAACCACACGCATATTTAAGCCAGCAGCTTACCTATAGTTTTGCATCGTGCCAGCAAATACCCGCCTTCGCCGGACCCGCCCCGTCTTTACTTTCGTTCGGCATGCGATAGGCTGGCAGCGTGAAAAGTTTGATGCGGTTCACGGTTGAAATTCTATTGCTTGGGTCTGCCATTTTTCCGGCACAAGCCGCATTCAAGGGGATGTATATTTTTGGTGATGGCCTTTCCACCACGAACGACAACACAGGGGGCTCGTCATCTTTCTACGGCCAACGCTATTCCAACGGGCGGGTTTGGGTTGAGGTGCTGGCGCAGCGGCAGGGGCTGACCATTAGTAATAACTTGTCTGGCTTCGATTGGAGCAGCTCCGCCTTGGTGACGAATGTCCAAAACTTTACCATCTCGCCAGCAATTGCCACTAACGCGCTCTTTATCATCTGGGTCAATAACTCCGATTTGTATGACGAGACAGAACTCGGCGATACAAATATGACCGAATGGATGAATGCCATTGACCAGTCCCAGACGAACCACTTCAAGGCTGTCACAAACCTTTATGCCAAGGGCGTCCGCACTCTGATTATGCCGAACGCCGTGGACGTTTCCACAATTCCGCTTTTTGACGCCTACCCTAACACAAATTTCATTCACCAAAGATGCATTGATTATAATATCGCTTTTTCCAACACCGTGAGTCGGGCAGTGTCATCCTGTCCCGGACTTAAAATTTATGTCCCGGACTTTTTCGCACTGCTCACCAATGTGCTGGCGCATCCTGCAAACTATGGATTGACCAATGCGCTCTTCAATGGACGGAGCACCAGTGCGGCGCAAACCATTTCACCTTTAACCGTCACGAATAATCCGGGCACAAACTACATCTATTGGGATGCGACAGACCCGTCCGCTAAATTTCATGCCGTGATTGGCGATGTCGCCCAGCAACTCATCTCGCCGGTGCAGATCAGCGGAATCACAGCGTTCACCGGCAGCAACCGGCTGGACTTGGTGAACGTGCCGGTCGGCCTGAATGGTTTCGTGGATGGCTGCACGAATATGGCGACGTCGAGTTGGTCGAACGTGCAAAACATCACGAGCACAAACAACGTGCAATCGGTCTTTGTCCCGGCTACCGGGCCTCTGCAATTTTACCGGCTGCGTTTCCCTTACGCATGGTCTTTCCCGTGACCTGCGAAAATCATTCACGCGGCTGAAACTGCGGCAAAAGCCGCCATCGACCACGATTGGGGCTTGGAGAAATTGTCAGACCGATTTAGTTCGGATACACTTTGACAATGTCGGCCAATTCCTTGCCGGTGGTTGCGGCAATCCATTTGCCAGTTTCATCCAAAACCCCCAAAAACCTGAATCCATCACATTGAACCCAATACGCTGCGTTCGACTGTGGCACAAATGTAGCTGCGCCATACGTGTCATTCGTTTTATGCTGTAAGCAGCCGATTATCTTCATTGCCACGAACCCGAACGTGACTATTGGCAAAACGCGGCTAATCATAAATTGTCAGGCTATTCGCAATTATTGTTCAAAATTAAAATCACGACTCGGGCTATCACCATCTTGACTTCTTGTTCTGCTTTAGATAAGCTCGCGGCGTGAAAAGTTCATTTCAGTCGGCAATCGTTGTTTTGCTGTTCGGACTGGTTGTTCTTCCGACACACGCGGCCTTCAATTCGCTCTATGTTTTTGGAGACGGCCTTTCTACCACGACCGACAATACATATCCTTCACCATCTTTCTACGGCCAACGTTATTCCAACGGCCGTGTGTGGGTGGAGGTTCTGGCGCAGCGGCAGGGATTGGTTTATGACGCCTCCAAAAACAATTCCTATTTTGACCACAACAGCGCCATTACGATTGCGGATGTCAAAAATTTCGTCCCGCCATCGGATGTCGCGAACGATTTGTTCATCGTCTGGGTTTGCAACTCCGACACTTATGATACCGCCACGGCCCCAGTCCCTCCGACCTTTGCCCAATGGCAGGCCGCCGACGCACTGTCGCAGGCAAACCATCTGCAAATCATCACCAACCTTTACGCCAAGGGGGTTCGCACCTTGGTCATGCCCAATGCAGTGGACCTTTCCAAGGTTCCGTTTTTTGATGCCAGTCCTTTGGCGCCCACCATGAGCGCCGGATGCGTTGACTACAATGCCAAGTTGGCCAGCACCATCGCCCAGGCAAAGGCCTTGTGTCCCGGTCTTAAAATTTACACCCCTGACTTCTTCACCTTGCTGAACAACGTGCTGACGAATGCCGCAAGCTATGGATTGACCAATGCGCTCTACAACGGACGGAGCACCAGCGCGGCGCAGACCATTCCATTCTTAACCGTCACGAATAATCCGGGCACAAACTACATCTATTGGGACGCGACGGACCCGTCCGCGAAGTTTCATGCCGTGATAGCGGATGTCGCCCAGCAAATCATCTCCCCCGTGCAAATCAGCGGAATCACAGCGCTTACCGGCAGCAACCGGCTGGATGTGGTGAATGTGCCGGTGGGCCTGAATGGCTTTGTGGAGGGCTGCACGAATCTGACGGCGGGTGACTGGACGACTGTGACCAACGTCGCGAGCACAGCCACCGCGGTGGCGGTCTTTGTCCCGACGCCCCCGCCGCTGGGCACCACCAAGACCAATGTTTCAGGGGCTTTTGCCTCTGCGGATGGCCCGTTCCCGGGGCCGGGCGGAACGGTGGTGGTAACCGCGTTGGAGTTTTACCGGCTGCAATTCCCCTACGCCTGGTCGTGGCCGTAATTCAACGGAAATCACTCACGCCGCCGAAACGGTAGCCGGGTTGCTCTCGACAAGACCTCATAACCCCAGCGCAGCATCCGCTCCGTGGTTTCCCAGCCGATGCACGAGTCGGTGATGGAAACGCCGTAGCGCAATGCCTTCATATTTTGTGGAATCGGCTGGTTGCCTTCGTGAAGGTGGCTCTCCACCATCAGGCCGATGAGCGAATGCGTGCCTTCAATTCTTTGTTGAATCACGCTGCGCCAGACATCCTCCTGTTTTGCGAATTTCTTTTCCGAATTCGCGTGGCTGCAATCCACCATCAGCACCCGCGGTAATTTTTCGGAAACCAGTTTCTGTTCCGCCGCGCGGATGCTGTCCGCATCATAGTTTGTCTTCTCGCGCCCGCCGCGCAACACGACGTGCGTGTGCGGATTGCCCGTCGTGCGCACGATGCTCGTCGCCCCGTCCTCGTTGATGCCCAGAAAACTGTGCGGATGCCGCGCCGCCCCCATCGCGTCAATCGCCACCTGCAAACTGCCGTCCGTGCTGTTCTTCAAGCCGACCGGCATCGAAAGGCCGCTCGCCATTTCACGATGCGTCTGCGATTCGGTCGTGCGCGCGCCGATGGCCGCCCACGAAATCAAGTCGGCGATGTATTGCGGAACAATCGGGTCGAGAAATTCCGTCGCCGCGGGCAAACCCATGCCGGTGATGTCGAGCAGCAGCTTCCGCGCAATTTTCAAACCGGTCTCGATGTCCTGCGAACCATCCAAGTGGGGGTCGTTGATCAATCCCTTCCAGCCGATGGTCGTGCGCGGTTTCTCAAAATAGACGCGCATGACGACTTCCATTTTGCCGGCAACTTCGTTTCGCAAGGCGTTCAGCCGTGTCGCGTATTCGAGCGCGCCCTTTTCGTCATGAATCGAGCACGGCCCGACGACGACGAGCAGGCGCGGGTCTTCCTGCCGCAAAATGCGGATGACCCGTTCGCGACTGTGCGCGACCGTCGCGTTGACGGCGTCGGGCGTCGGCGCCTGCGCCTTCAACTCCCGCGGCGTCAGCAGCCGGACGATTTCCTTGACGCGTAAATCCTGGGTGCGAAACATGGAAACCAGTATAGCGCGTTTTTGTTTCGCGGAAAGCCGAAACGCAGGCATTGGGCGCGCCGCATTGGGGGATGCTGAAGTTTGAGATTTCTCTGGATGTTGGAGCCTGGAATTTGGAGTTTATATCCATGCGCATCACCGGCGGCAACGCAGCGCGGCGGATTTTGAAGGTTCCGAAGGGACTCGACGTCCGCCCGACGCCCGACCTCGTCAAACAGGCGGTCTTCAACTCGCTTGGCGCACGGGTCGTCGGCGCCCGCGTGCTGGAACTGTTTGCCGGCAGCGGTGCGTTGAGCCTGGAATGTTTGAGCCGCGGCGCAGCTTCGGCAGTTTGCGTCGAGAGATCGCATCGTCATGCGGAATTCATCCGCAGCAACGCAGCCTCGGCAGGTTACGGGGAAGTTTTGGAAGTGAGGACACAGGATGTCTTTTCCGCGATGAACCAGCTTGCGGAAAGCGGCCGGCAGTTTGATTTGATCCTGGCCGACCCGCCTTACGGTGAAAAAAATGCGAACCGCCGTTCCACCTCATTTGCGCAGCAACTGCTCGACAATCCAAACCTGCCGAAACTGCTCGCGCCCGGCGGAAGGTTTGTTCTTGGCCACACCAAGCGCGACACGCTGGAACTCGTCGCGCCGTGGGCGGAAGTGAAAATGCTCAAACACGGCGACAGCGTGATGCGGTTTTTGGAAATTGCAGCAGCGGGCGTGGGTCCGCTCTGACTTAAAATTTGGGCCGACTGGCGTCAGCCGCTACGAAGTCTCTCCCACCGCTTCGCGGATCATCTCCTTGAATTTCTCAACGCCCTGGTCAAACGCGGCGGAAATCGGCAGCAGTGAAACTTTTTTAATCTTCTTTTTGAACAGCTTCAGATTTTTCCCGGCAACCGCCTCGTCCATTTTGTTCGCCACGACGAGGCGCTCTTTTTCGAGCAGAGCCGGATTGTAAAGTTCCAGTTCCTTGAGCAGCTGTTTGTAATCATCCCACGGCGAGCGGCCGTCGGTGCCAGCCATGTCGAGCAGCAGCACGAGGACTTTGCAGCGCTCGATGTGCCGGAGAAATTCGTGGCCGAGGCCGACATTTTGGTGCGCGCCCTCGATGAGCCCCGGCACGTCGCAAACGGTGAGCCGCTTGAAATCGGTGGCGTATTCGACGATGCCAATCTGTGGATGCAGCGTGGTGAACGGATACGCCGCAACCTTCGGTCGCGCCTTGGAAATGGCCGTGAGCAGCGTGGATTTGCCGGCGTTCGGATAACCGACCAGGCCGATCTCGGCCATGATGCGCAGTTCGAAAAGATATTCGCCCTCCGTGCCGGGTTCGCCCGGTTGCGCAAAACGCGGCGTTTGCCGGCGCGGGGTGGCGAAGTTGCGGTTGCCGAGACCGCCGCGCCCGCCTTTGCATAAAATGAATTGCTGCCCGTGTGTGGTGAGGTCGGCCACCAGTTCACCTTTTTGCGAATCGCCGGCGGAAAATTCCACCGCGGGTTCCTTGCTCAAATCAATTTCCCGCGCCTGCACGCCGCCCGCGCTGCGGATGAGCGGTCGCTTGCTCGCGCTGGTTTTGAAAGTTGGCTTTTCATTTTCGTCCCCGTCCCCGTCCCCGGTCTGCTTTGTTTCGATGGGCGGCGTGGTGTCCGCGAGCCGCCACACGAGCGTGCCGCAGGGAACCTTGATGATGAGATCTTTTCCGGCGTGACCATCCATGCCCTTGCCCAGGCCGTGCCCGCCGCCCGGGGCGATGAGGCGCGGCTGATAATACTGAGCGATGAGATTGTTGAGGTCGTGGTCGGCTTGGAGGATGACGCTGCCGCCGCGCCCGCCGTTGCCGCCGCTCGGCCCGCCCTTGGGCACAAAGGCCTCGCGATGGAACGCGACGCAGCCTTTGCCGCCGTGCCCCGCCTTCGCGTAAATTTTTATTTCGTCAACAAACATGCGCCGAATTTACGTTTGGTGATTTACGATCTGCGATTTTTCAAACACGACAAATCATCAATCATAAATCGCGAATCATAAATAAAAAAGGCG
>Ga0265337_1000506_pt1 | contig 20742 bp, 15 predicted proteins | sample 42122metaG_FD_192441 | JGI IMG/M metagenome (GOLD analysis project Ga0265337, IMG submission 192441) | Rhizosphere microbial communities from Carex aquatilis grown in University of Washington, Seatle, WA, United States - 4-21-22 metaG | ecosystem: Host-associated > Plants > Roots > Rhizosphere >... | reverse complement strand
GCCCGCCGCTGGGGCGAGCCCGCCGACTTCGGCGGCGTGGCCGTCTACCTGGCCTCCGACGCCTCCAGCTACCACTCCGGCGACAGCTTCGTGATCGACTGCGGCTATACGATTTTCTGACCGTGTCGCGCCCTCGTGCTTCGACAGGCTCAGCATGAGGGCCTCACCCTGAGCTTGTCGAAGGGCGAGGCCCGAGCGGCTTTCCGCTTCCATCCGAGGAGTTTCCCATGTCCCGCAACAAAATCGCGTTGATCGGCGGTGGCCAGATCGGCGGCACGCTGGCCCATCTGATCGGCCTCAAAGAGCTCGGCGACGCCGTCCTGTTCGACATCGTCGAGGGCCTGCCGCAGGGCAAGACGCTCGACATCGCGCAGTCCGGACCGGTGGAGGGCTTCGACGCCAAGTTCAAGGGCACCAATTCCTATGCCGATATTGCGGGTGCGGACGTCGTGATCGTGACGGCGGGCGTGCCCAGGAAGCCCGGCATGAGCCGCGACGACCTTCTCGGCATCAACCTCAAGGTCATGAGCGCGGTCGGCGAGGGCATCAAGGCCCATGCGCCCAACGCCTTCGTCATCTGCATCACCAATCCGCTGGACGCGATGGTGTGGGCGCTGCGCCAATTCTGCGGCCTGCCCCACAACAAGGTGGTCGGCATGGCGGGCGTGCTCGATTCCGCGCGCTTCCGCCACTTTCTCGCCGAGGAGTTGAACGTATCGGTCGAAGACGTGTCGGCCTTCGTGCTCGGCGGCCATGGCGACACCATGGTGCCGATGCCCCGTTTTTCGACGGTGGCGGGCATTCCGCTGCCCGAGCTCGTCAAGATGGGCTGGATCGCGCAAGCCCGCCTCGATCAGCTCATTCAGCGCACCCGTGACGGCGGCGCGGAAATCGTCGGCCTGCTGAAGACCGGCTCGGCGTTTTATGCGCCAGCCTCTTCGGCCATCGCCATGGCGGAATCGTATTTGCGGGACAAAAAGCGCGTGCTGCCGTGCGCGGCCTATGTCGACGGCAAATACGGGCTCAAGGATGTCTATGTCGGCACCCCGGTGGTGATCGGGGCGGGCGGCGTGGAGCGCATCGTCGAACTCGATCTCACCGCAGACGAGCGCGCGATGTTCGACAAATCGGTGGATTCCGTGAAGGGACTGATCGACGCCTGTCGCAAGCTCGAACCTCGGCTCGGCTAGTTGCGCAAGATCATCCGCCTTGCGGCCTCGCTGATGCTGTTGGCGGCGGGAACGGCAGAAGCCGCTCCCGCGCCCTTGTTCGCGACCTTGCGGGTGACCGTCCAGGGTGTGACGGGAAAGGGCGGCACGCTGATCGTCGGCGTCTATGACGAGGCGACGTTTCCGTCCGTCCCCGATGCGCCGCTGTTCAAGCGCGAAATCGCAAAGGTTGCAGGCGACGCGGCAGTAATCTTCGATCGCCTGCCGCCCGGTTCCTATGCGCTCAAAGCGCTCCAGGACGTGAACGGCAACGGCAGGGCTGAAGCCGGCGAGCCGCAAGGAATTTCCAACGGCGCAAACCCGGCCGATTTCGATGCCGCCGCGATTGTACTCGAACCCGGCCCGAACATGGCGCTCGTGCGGCTTAAGTAAATTCCCATACGTGCCGGACATACAAGGCAGCGCCGCTTCTGTTAGGCTCGCGATCTCAAACGAGGGCCATGGGCCCGCGGCAACAGAGTCGAGCTGAGCATGCAAATCCGAGTCGGCTATGAGCTGATCTACGATTGCCCCCAACCCACTCCCATGATTCTCACCTTGAACGTCCATGCGACGCGCGCAACCGACATCGTCGTTCCCGATGTCATGACGACCGATCCGCACGTACCGAGCAGCGCCTATCATGACGGGTACGGAAATTGGTGCACCAGGATCGTTGCACCCGCGGGGCGAATTCGCATCGCCAGCACCGGCGTGGTTCGCGATTCCGGCATGCCCGACGAAGTCGCCCCTGGAGCCTGGCAGCACTTCGTCCAGGACCTGCCGGAGGAAACCCTGCTTTTTCTATTGGGCAGCCGATATTGCGAGACGGATCGTTTGTCCCAGGCGGCTTGGGACCTGTTCGACCGGGCGCCGCTGGGCTGGGGCCGGGTTCAGGCGATCTGCGACTTCGTCCATCGTCACATCGCCTTCGGCTATGAGCACGCCAATCCCAGCAAGACGGCCGAACAGGTGTTCCGGGAACAGCGGGGCGTCTGCCGGGATTATGCCCATCTCGCCATCGCGTTCTGCCGCTGCATGAACATTCCGGCGCGCTATTGCACCGGCTACCTCGGCGATATCGGCCTGCCGCCGCCCTATGCTCCGATGGACTTCGCCGGTTGGTTCGAAGCCTACCTCGGGGGGCGGTGGTACACGTTCGATCCCAGAAACAACGTTCCCCGGATCGGACGCGTGCTCATCGCCCGCGGGCGCGATGCGGCCGATGTGGCCATCAGCAGCACGTTCGGTCCGAATATGCTGGCCGGCTTCAAGGTCTATACCGACGAAGAACCCGCGATCGGTTGAACCGCAAATGACCTTCAGGGAATCGGAACCACGTCGACGCCAACCTCGATCAAATGATCGCCGCCGCCGGTCACGATGCCGCTGACGGGCGCCACATCCCAATAGTCGCGGCCCCATGCAACGGTGATATGCCCTTCCCCCGGAATCACATCGTTCGTCGGGTCGAGGTCCACCCAGCCATATGGCGGCGCCCATACGGAGAACCAGGCGTGGCTCGCATCGGCGCCGACCAGCCGCTCCTGTCCGGGCGGGGGCTGGGTGAGCAAATAGCCGCTGACATAGCGCGCCGGCAAACCGAGCGAGCGCATCATGGCGATTCCGACATGGGCAAGGTCCTGACAAACGCCCGCGCGCATCTCGAATACGCGATCGACCGGCGTGGAGGTGTCCGTCACGGTCGTGTCGTAGCGGAAATCCGCATGGATGCGCGACATAAGATCGATCGCACCAGCCAGTACCGGCCTGCCCGGTGTGAAGCTTTCGCGCGCATAAGCGGGAAGGTCGACCGTAAACGTGGTGAGCACGGAATCGAACATGTATTGAACCGCCTCATGGGTCTCGGCTTCCATGCTCTCGAGAAGGGCATGGGTGTCTTCCCAAGGCATACTTCCGTCGGGATCGCGTTCGGGCGGCTCGCATGTGGAAACCCGGCTTTCGGCGACGATATCGAAGATGGAATGAGGTTCGTGCAACGCGAGCCATTCGATCGGATTGCCGAAGAAATCCGTCCGGCTCGTCTGCACGGCCGATCCCGGAGATATCAGAAGCCTGAAGGCCTTGCGTTCCTGGGTGGCCGTTTCGCGCGGCGCCAGATGCACGAGATGGCGCGAATGGGACACATCCTGCATGTAGCGATAGGTGGTGCGATGCCGGACGCAGTAATCCATCAGATGGTCTCCCGCCGAGCGGCCCCGGCGCGGCGCGCCGTAGCGTGCTGGAAATAGGCATCGGCGATGGCATCGGAAAGCCGGGGCATGATGGCTTCGACCGCGAGCGTCAATGCGCTCAGCGCGACGCGCTTTCCCGTATCGTCGCATGCGGCAAGCTTGAGCGGGTCGGCGTTCGCAATAAGATACCGCGCCTCGTCGACAACGACCTTTGCGAAGTTCTTTCGCTGGACGGGCGTGATCTTGGGCAGGCTCAGCACGTGGCGGAGCACGGTCGCCACCTGGAATCCGGCGGAGCGCGGATTGCCGGGATCGAGCAGCAAGAGATCGATAGCGGGGGCCGCCTGAAACCGGTTCAAATAGCGATAGCGGTACGTCATCGCGCTGTCCGCGATTTCCAGCGCATGCTGAATATGTTCGATCTCGTTTTCCTGGGTCGAAAGCATCTGGCGAACCAGCCAGGAGGCGTGGACCGCCCGTTCGATTCGCCGGCCGGTATCGAGGAAAAGCCAATTGCTGCCGCGCGTCATGTTTTCCGCGGACAATCCGGAGAGCGCCGACGCACGGCGGATCAGCGCGTCGAAATAAGTACGCATCCCGGCCGAATCGAAATCACGCCGCAGTTCGGGAACCGCGTCCGTTGCCGTAAAGGCATGAATCGCGCGCCAGGTGTCGAACGACAGGCGGTCGCGCACCGACCATGCGGTACGCTGCACGGCTCGCAGCAGCCGCTGCAGCCCTTGCGGGGATTCAGGCCCTACCGCCAGATCGTGCAGTTCGGCGGCGAGGCGTGCCGTATCGCCCTCGGCGGCTTGGGAAATTGCCGCGACGCTTGCCTGACCCTGCGACAGCAAAAGTCTGCGTGCCAATTCACTCGCTGCCGTGGCGGTTGCCGTCATGGCGGTGTCATCGCCCAGGCGGCGGACCACCGCACGCAGGATCCGAACCAGGGTTTCGGCGCGCTCCGCATAGCGGCCGAGCCAAAACAGATTGTCCATGGCACGGCTCGGCGCCTCGTCGCCGATCCGGCGAATGGCGAGCGGGACATCGCTACGCTTGAGCAGGCTGAAATCGTCGACCGGCCCGCTCGACAGCACCCATGTGTCCTTGCTTGCCGCACCGGATTGCATCGACAGCGCGCGCACCGTTTCATCCTGAGCCACGCGCGTCAGGGCGCCCGGCATCACCACATATCCGCTGGGCGTCCAGGCCGCGAATACACGCAACGACGCGGGCTTCGCGGTCAGCGCTCCGCCTTCGAATACGGGTGCCAGCCCCAAGGAGGCGATGTCCTGCACGACGAAGCTGGCGCCGCGATATTCCATGCGCGACGCGAGGCTAGAGATTTCGGCTGCGCTCAACTCCGACCCGAGCCGCGCCGAAGAGCCTCGCCAGAACAATTGGCGCGCGTCGAACGTATCGCGCACGACGACATTGCGAAGACGCGCCATCGCTTCCTCGCGGCCCCAGGACGTGCCGCACCAAACGGTAGGAACGTCGGGAATTGCGAGATCTTCGCCGATAAGGGCCCTCGCCGCGTTGGGCAGGTAGGCATTCATGCCCGGCGATTCGATGACGCCGCCACCCAAGGCATTCGCGAGCACGACGCCGCCGGCGCGCGCCGTCTCCGCGAGACCCGGCACGCCGAGGGTCGATTCCGCCCGGAATTCGAGGGGGTCGCAGAAATCCGAATCCAGCCTGCGGAAGACGACAGCCACACGTTCCAGTCCGGCCAGCGTCTTCAGGAAGACCTGGCCGTCGCGCACCACGAGGTCCTGACCCTCCACCAGCGATAGGCCGAGATAATGCGCGAGATAAGCATGCTCGAAATAGGCTTCGTTATAGGGTCCCGGCGTGAGGAGCACGGCCCGGCCCTCTCCGCCTTGCGCCAGGCCCAGAACATGTTCGCGATAGGCATGGAAAAAGGACGCCAGCCGCTCCACCTGAAGATCGCGGAAGAGGTCGGGAAAGGTCTGACTGATGACGATGCGATTTTCGAGCGCGTAACCGATGCCGCTGGGCGCATCGGCGCGCGAGGACAGCACGATCCAGGACCCGTCCGGCGTGCGCGCCAGATCGGCGGAATAGAGATGGACATGGACCCCGCCCGGTGGCTCCACGCCCATCAATGGCCGCAGGAATTGCGGATGCCCGAGCACCAGATGCGGGGGGATATGACCTTCGGCGATAAGCGTCTGCGGCCCGTAAATATCCTTGAGCAGCAGATTGGCGAGATGGGCGCGCTGGGCGATGCCCGCCTCCAGGATCTTCCAATCGGAAGCACCGATCACGAACGGAACGATGTCGAGCTGCCAGGGCCGCGCGTGGCCGCCGGCCTCGTCGTAGACGTTATAAGTGACGCCGTTGTCTTGAATCATGTCGCGGGTGGAGGCGAGCCGGCCCGCATATTCCTCGGCGCTCATCTGCTCGCAGGTGCGCGCGACCCCCTGCCAATGCGGCCGCAGGGCACCCGACTCGTCGAGCATTTCGTCGTAACGAGCGACCGCGGGCGATTTTTGCGCGCGCACCTTCAGCGAACCTGGATGTTTGGTTTGAGACAAGGTCGCGCTCGATTCGTCCGCCTAATGGTATCGTCTCAAATCCAGCGTGTGCGGGAAGTTGGCGTCAATATCCGTGTGCTTGGGTTCAAACATTCCACCTGTAAACCCGAAGGATTCGAAGCGCGCAAGCCTCCGTCCTTCCGCTTCGTACGCGTTAATTGGAAATACCGAGTAACTGCGGCCCCCGGCATGTGCGACATGATAGCTGCAGCCGCCAAGCGACCGCTTGCGCCAGCCGTCCCACACCTCGAACAGCAGCGGAGCATGGGAGTGAATCGTGGGGTGAAGCGAATGCGCCGGGCTCCAGGCGCGATAGCGCACGCCTGCGACGCCCTCGCCGAGCGCGGTTGCGCGCATGGGCACGATGCGGCCGTTAACCAGGATAACGTGGCGCCCATCCGTCAAACCCGATGCCTTCACTTCGATACGCTCAACGGAACTGTCCACATAGCGAACCGTTCCGCCGGGTGCACCTTCTTCGCCCATCACATTCCAGGGCTCCAAGGCCTGGCGCAATTCCAGACGCACGCCGTCATATTGAACGGTGCCAATTTGCGGGAAGCGAAACGCCCAATGCGGCCGGAACCAGTCCGTCTCGAAGGGAAAACCGCTCGCGTTCAGATCGGCGATCACATCTTCGAAGTCCGCCCAAACGTAATGAGGCAGCATGAATTTGTCGTGAAGAGCGGTTCCCCAGCGCACCAGGCCATTGCCATAGGGCGCGTTCCAGAAGCGCGCGATCAGCGCCCGCAGCAAAAGCGCCTGCGCCAGACTCATCTCGGCATGGGGCGGCATTTCAAAGCCGCGGAATTCGACCAGGCCCAGCCGCCCCGCCGGACCGTCCGGCGAATAGAGCTTGTCGATGCAGATTTCCGTGCGATGCGTGTTGCCGGTCACATCTATCAGCAGATTGCGGAAGATCCTGTCCACGAGCCAGGGCGGTACGGAACCCTTGCCGCGATCCGGCACCTCGCCAAAGGCGATCTCCAGTTCGTAGAGGCTGTCGAGCCGGGCTTCGTCCACACGGGGCGCCTGACTGGTGGGCCCGATGAAGAGGCCGGAAAACATATAGGAGAGCGAGGGGTGATTCTGCCAAAAGCCTATGAGGCTCTTGAGAAGATCGGGCCGCCGCAGGAACGGCGAGTCGACGGGGTGCGCCGCACCCACCACGATGTGGTTGCCGCCGCCCGTCCCGGTGTGGCGCCCGTCCAGCATGAATTTCTCGGTGCCAAGGCGCGCGGCGCGGGCTTCCTCGTAAAGCGCGGTGGTGATTTCGACCTGCTCGCGCCAGCTTCTCGCCGGATGAATGTTCACTTCGATGACCCCGGGATCGGGCGTGACCTTGATGAGATTGAGCCGCGGATCGTAAGGCGGCGGATAACCTTCGATGTGCAAGGCGGTATCGAGTTCGGCGGCGGCGTCTTCGACGCAAGCCAACAGGTCGAGATAGTCGGCGGCGGTCTCGGTCGGCGGCATGAACACGCACAGACGTCCGTCGCGAGGCTCCACGGTCAGGGCGGTGCGGACGTTCGAGCCTTCGAACGGGGCCTGTTGTTCGATATTGCGGCGCCGGGCTTCCCACGCTGCGTCGCGCAACCCGCCCGACAAATAGGGCTGACGATAGGAATCCGCGCTCGGCAGCGGCGGCAAGTCGCCAAACGGATCCTGAGGCACGACGAGGTCGCGCTGGCCCGGCGCCAGCCAGGGAAGCGATCCGAGCGGCAGCCGAAATCCGACCGGCGAATCGCCGGGCACAAGAAGCAGCCTTCCGCTCCGCGTCTCCCAGCGTCCGGATCGCCAGCGCCGGCCATCGGCCGCGTTCCAGCGCTGTACCGGCAGGACGAAGCCGGCGGGCTTTCTCAAACCCCGCTCGAACACACGGGCGAGCCTGGTGCGTTCTTCCGGGTCCTCGATCTTGGAATCGAACGGATCGGCATTGGCGGGAAGTGCCCGTTCCTTAGCCAGATAGTGCCAAGGGTCCTCATGTGCCGGCATCGCGTAATCGGGATTGATATCGAGCCGGCGCGCGATGCCATGCACCAAATTGCGCGCATCCTCCAGGCTCGGCGTATGATCTGTTTGCTCCGCCGCGATACGGGCGGGATCGCGCCAAAGCGGCAAGCCGTCCCCGCGCCAATAGAGCGAGAACGCCCAGCGCGGCAGGCTTTCGCCGGGATACCATTTGCCCTGCCCGTAGTGCAGCAAGCCGCCGGGCGCGAAGCGCTTCTGCAGGCGGCGGATGAGCGTATCGGCAAAGGCCCGCTTGGTGGGTCCGACCGCGGCCGTCGTCCATTCCTCGCCTTCCATATCGTCGATCGAGATGAAGGTCGGCTCCCCGCCCATGGTGAGGCGAACGTCGCCTTCGGCGAGAACGGCATCAACCTCATCGCCGAGCCTCGCGATGGCGCGCCATTGCGCGTCGGTATAGGGCTTGGTCACGCGCGGCGGTTCGACCACCCGCTCAATGCTCATGGCAAAGTCGAATTCGACCTCGCATTCTTCGAGTTCGCCGCTGATCGGCGCGGCCGCGGTGGGATTGGCGGCGCAAGCGAGCGGGATATGGCCCTCTCCCGCGAACAGGCCCGAGGTCGGATCGAGCCCGACCCAGCCCGCGCCCGGCAGATAAACTTCGCACCAGGCATGCAGATCCGTGAAATCGATGTCGGTGCCGGACGGCCCATCCAGCGACTTCTGATCCGGCTTGAGTTGAATGAGGTAGCCAGATGCAAACCGGGCCGCGAGGCCAAGATGACGCAGCAGCTGCACCAGGAGCCAAGCCGAATCCCGGCATGATCCGGAGCGCTTTTCCAGCGTCAGGTCGGGCGCCTGAATACCCGGCTCCATTCGGATGAGGTAGCCGATGTCCTTCTGCAGGGCTGCATTCAACGCGAACAGGAAGGCGGTCGCGGGCTGTTCGGCGCGCGGGATGGCTTCGAGATAGTCGTGGAAGCGCGGGCCGCATTCAAGCCTGCGAAGATAGGGCCGGAGATCGGCGGCCAATTCCGGGTCGTAGACGAAGGGAAACTTCTCCGCCGAGGGCTCCAGGAAAAAGTCGAACGGATTGATCACGTTCAACTCGGCCGTCAGGTCGACGGTGACCGTAAGGACCTCGGTCTTTTCCGGCACGACCACACGCGCCAGCCAATTCGACTGCGGGTCCTGTTGCCAGTTCAGGAAATGCTCAGCCGGTTCGACCTTCAGACTGTAGCTGAGGATCGGCGTGCGGCAATGCGGGGCAGGACGCAGACGAATAGCCTGCGGCCCCAATCTCACCGGGCGGTCATAACGATATCCCGTGACGTGGTGGAGGGCGACCCGAATGCTCATTGGGAAATTATGCCGCAACTGCGAAATATCTGCTACTAGCCTTTCGCAAATGCAAAATTCTTTCTGGAGTCGTGCTTGCCCGAGCCCGCCTGCCGGTGTTTTGATGGATTGTTGAGCCTTCGTCTGGCATGTGCATTGCACGCTCATGCCGGGAAACGCTGTTGTGGCTGGCTCAGCCAATTCATTGGGCCGGTAGACCAAAAGAGACCGAAGGATGGATAAACCGCGCGCGGCTGCTGGGCCCTCTGAGGCCGTCGGACGTCAGGCCGTGGAGCGCCCGCCTGCAGCCCCACGCACCAAGACGTGGAGCGATGCCGAAATCGACGAAGTGAAGAGTGCGGTGCTGGCGAAACTCGCGCTTTCGGTCGGAAAAGACCCGGCTCTGGCCACCGAGCGCGATTGGTTCGTCGCGACCGCGCTGGCCATTCGGGACCGCATCATGCACCGCTGGCTGGCAAGCGACCGCGACAGCAATGCCAAAGGCCGCAAGCGCGTCTACTATCTCTCGCTCGAATTCCTGATCGGGCGGCTTCTTGGCGATGTCCTGTGCAATCTGGGCCTGGCGGAGCTGTTTTACGCTGCGCTCGGGGATTTGGGCGTCAATCTCAACGGGCTGAGAAACTCCGAGCCGGATGCGGCTTTGGGAAATGGCGGCCTAGGCCGGCTTGCCGCCTGCTTCATGGAGAGCATGGCGACGCTGCGCATTCCAGCCTGCGGTTATGGCATCCGCTACGATCATGGCCTCTTCCGCCAGGTTATTCGCGGCGGATGGCAGCAGGAATACCCGGAGGAATGGCTCTCCTTCGGCAACCCCTGGGAGTTCGCCCGGCCGGACGTGAGCTATGACATCGGCTTCGGCGGCCGCGTCGAAACGACCACGTGGCCTGGCGGCGCGCCGCGATCCATCTGGCATCCCGGCGAGACGATCGAAGCCGTGGCCTATGACACCCCTGTCGTGGGGTGGCGGGGCAAGCACGTCAATCCCTTGCGCCTATGGTCCGCCCGCCCGGCCGATCCGCTGAGGTTCGACGCGTTCAACAGCGGCGACCATATGGGGGCGTTTTCCGAGCAGGCTCGCGCCGAAGCCATCTGCAAGTTTCTTTACCCGAACGACACGACGCCGACCGGCCTCGAACTCCGTTTGCGTCAGGAATATTTCTTCGTGTCCGCTTCGCTGCAGGATCTGGTGCAACGGCACGTCAAGACATATGGCGACCTGCACCTGTTGCCGTCGCGCGCCGCCATTCAACTCAACGACACGCACCCGAGCCTCGCAATTACCGAATTGATGCGCATCCTGCTCGATGTCCATGGCCTCTCCTGGGCCGAAGCGTGGCGCATCGTCGGGAGCACCTGCTCCTACACCAACCACACGCTGCTTCCGGAAGCGCTGGAAAGCTGGCCGGTGTCGCTGTTCGAAAGCATGTTGCCCCGGCACATGCAGATCATCTTTCTCATCAATGCCGAACATCTCGAATCGGCCAAGCGCGAGGTCCCCGATTCGCCGCACTTCCTCTCATCGGTTTCCTTGATCGACGAACACAGCGGCCGGAAGGTGCGCATGGGGCACCTCGCCTTCGTCGGTTCTCATCGCGTCAATGGCGTATCGGGGCTGCATACCGATCTCATGCGCAAGACCGTCTTTCGCGATCTGCACGTGCTTTATCCGGAACGCATCGTCAACAAGACCAATGGGATAACCTTCCGGCGCTGGCTGCTGCAGGCAAACCCCGGCCTCGTCGATGTTCTTCGGACCGTCTGCGGCGACGCCGTTCTGGACGATCCGATGAACCTGCTTCGTCTCGCCGATCACGCCGGCGACCGCGCGCTGCACGCACAAATCGACCACGCAAAATATCGCAACAAAGTGGCGCTTTCGCGCATCATCGCCGATCGCCTCGGTTTGCGCGTGAACCCCCATGCGATGTTCGACGTGCACGTCAAACGGATGCACGAATACAAGCGTCAATTGCTGAATCTTCTCGAAACGGTGGCGATGTACGAAGCCATGCGCGCCAATCCGTCGCGAGACTGGGTGCCGCGCGTGAAGATTTTCGCCGGCAAGGCGGCGGCGAGCTACACGCAGGCCAAGCTGATTATCAAGCTCATCAACGACGTCGCCAACCGCATCAACGACGATCCGCTGGTTCACGACCTTCTGCGCGTGGTGTTCCTGCCCGATTACAATGTGAGTCTGGCCGAAGCCATCATGCCCGCAGCCGACCTCTCAGAACAGATATCGACCGCCGGCATGGAAGCCTCGGGCACGGGCAACATGAAGCTCGCCCTCAACGGGGCGCTCACCATCGGCACGCTCGACGGCGCCAATGTGGAGATTCGCGAGCGTGTTGGCGAGGACAATATCTTCATCTTCGGCTTGCGAGCCGCCGAGGTCGAGGAGCGCCGCCGCTGGGGTCTGGACGCCAGCGCAACCATTGCCGCATCTCCGGCGCTATCCGATGTCATTGCCGCGATCGAGGCCGGGGCCTATTCGCCTGACGAATCCCATCGTTTCGCTCCCCTCACACACGCTTTGCGCCATTCCGACTATTACATGCTGATTGCGGATTTCGCGGAATATTTCGAGACGCAGAGACGGGTCGACAAACTCTGGGTGGCCCGGGCCGAGTGGACTCAAGCCAGCATCTTCAATATCGCGCGAATGGGCTGGTTTTCTTCCGACAGGGCGATCGGGGAGTACGCCCAGGATATCTGGGAGGTTCCCTCTGAAATCCCCGGAAGCGGGCACTCTTCGGTTGGCACATAGTTTGTGGCCCATCAAATGTGCTACGTGATTTCCTGCAACATTTCTGAAGTTGTGAACATGCCTGCCGATTGCGTAGGCAAGCTGCTTGGTGATTGGGCGTGACCGCACGGGCTCCGGCGCCGCCTTATGCGCGTTCGGCGATGGCCTATGTCCTGGCGGGCGGCCGTGGCAGCCGCCTTCTCGAACTGACCGATTGGCGCGCCAAGCCCGCAGTCTATTTCGGGGGCAAATCGCGGATCATCGATTTCGCGCTTTCGAATGCCTTGAATTCGGGCATCAAGCGCATCGGAGTGGCAACCCAGTACAAGGCTCACAGCCTCATCCGCCACCTGCAGCGGGGTTGGAACTTCTTCCGTCTTGAGCGCAATGAGAGTTTCGACATTCTGCCCGCAAGTCAGCGCGTCTCCGACACAGGGTGGTACGCCGGAACAGCCGATGCCATCTATCAGAACATCGATATCATCGAGAGCTACGCCCCCAGATACATAGTCGTGCTCGCGGGCGACCATATCTACAAAATGGACTATGAGCCCATGCTCCAGCAGCATGTGGAGCAGGGTGCCGGCGTGACGATCGGTTGCCTCGAAGTCCCGGTCGAAGAGGCCCAAGGTTTCGGTATCATGCATGTCGACGCCAGCGACCGTATCTTGTCGTTCGTCGAGAAGCCCAAAGATCCACCTCACATGCCCGGCAAGCCGGACCGCGCGCTTGCCAGCATGGGTGTCTATGTTTTCGACACCGCGTTCCTGGTCGATCAGCTCAAGCGTGATGTGGCCGACCCCAACTCCAGCCGCGATTTCGGGAAAGACATCATCCCCTACCTGGTGCGCGAGGGCAAAGCCGTTGCCCACCATTATTCGCGGTCATGCGTGCGCACCAGGGGGCAAACCCATTCCTACTGGCGAGACGTGGGTACGCTGGACGCGTATTGGGCCGCCAATATGGATTTGACGGACATCGTGCCGGAACTCGACCTCTACGATCAGGACTGGCCGATCTGGACATTTGCCGAAATCACGCCGCCCGCAAAATTCGTTCACGACGATGATGGCCGCCGGGGGCAAGCGGTCTCTTCGCTCGTATCCGGCGGGTGCATCATCTCCGGCGCATCCGTGCGGAAATCGCTGCTCTTTACCGGCGTGTTGCTGAGATCCTATGCGATCGTCGAAAACGCCGTCATTCTTCCCTACGTGCAAATCGCCCGCTCGGCACGGTTGAAAAATGTCATCGTCGACCGCGGCGTGCATGTTCCGGCAGGCCTCGTGGTGGGCGAAGATCCCGATCTCGACGCCAAGCGCTTCCGCCGCACCGAGAGCGGAATCTGCTTAATCACCCAGCCGATGATCGACAGACTTCAACAATGACCGGGGCTAACATTCTATCGGTCGTCTCGGAGATTTATCCTCTGGTGAAAACGGGCGGCCTCGGTGATGTCGCAGGAGCACTTCCCCTTGCATTGCGCGAACACGGCATCAGGACGGTCACGTTGGTGCCGGGCTACCCCGCGGTGCTGGCCGCGCTCGGACGCGCGCAGGAAGTCTTTTCCGCCGGCGATCTCTTCGGCGGGCGGGCGCGCCTGCTCGCCGGCCGCGCCTCAGGGCTCGACCTTCTGGCGATCGAGGCGCCCCATCTTTTCGACCGCTCGGGAAATCCCTATGTCGGTCCGGATGGGCGCGATTGGCCCGACAATGCGTTGCGTTTTGGCGCGCTTGGCTGGATGGCGGCCCGGATCGGGCTCGGCGAGGTTTCTGCCTTTCTTCCGGACATTGTCCACTGCCATGATTGGCAGGCCGGGCTTGCTCCGGCCTATCTCGCCTATGACGGGCGGCGGCGCCCCCCGTCGGTGATCACCGTTAACAACCTCGCCTATCAGGGCCTGTTTCCGGCCGATTTGTTGAGCACACTTCACCTGCCGCCCGAGGCCTTTCGGATCGACGGCGTCGAGTATTACGGGGGCATCGGTTTCCTCAAGGCGGGTCTGCAATTCGCCGACCTAATCACGACCGTTTCGCCGACTTATGCTGCGGAAATGCAAACGCCGGAATACGGGTTCGGCCTCGACGGATTGCTGCGGGCCCGGACCGGCGCGATTTCCGGCATCATCAACGGCATCGATACCAAGGTCTGGAATCCGCTGAGCGATCCACGCATTCCGGCGCGCTATGGACGCTCCGCCCTGGCCAAGCGAGCCCCCAACAAGACCGCCCTGCAGCACCGCTTTGGATTGAATCCCGATCCCGTCAGTCTTCTCATCGGTGTGGTGAGCCGCTTCGTTCGGCAGAAGGGGCTCGATCTCCTGGCCGATGCAGCCCAAACCATCCTGGAGTGTGGGGGCCAGCTGGCGATGCTGGGTACGGGAGATGTGGAAATAGAACAGCAGCTGGCTTTACTGGCTGCCGCCCATCCTGGCCGCATCGGATGCATGATTGGCTATGACGAGGACGTCGCGCACCTGATCCAGGCAGGGGCCGATGCTCTGCTCGTTCCTTCTCGATTCGAGCCTTGCGGCCTGACGCAATTGTGCGCACTGCATTATGGCGCAGTCCCGATCGTTGCAAAGGTTGGCGGGCTTGCCGATACCGTCATCGATCCTGGCGAGGCAGGGGGTGAAAAGGCGACAGGGCTTCATTTCAGCCCGGTGACTAGGGAAGGCCTCGAAGGCGCCCTTCGCCGCGTCGCCCATATCTGGGCTGACCAGCGCCAGTGGCGGCGCATGCAGCTCAACGGGATGCGCACGGATGTGTCCTGGAAGCGATCCGCCGCGGAATATGCCCGCCTCTATGCTGGGCTGATGGCGACCAAAAATTAAGCAATTTGCGCCAATTGTGGCTGTTCCACAGGCGGCGGAGCAGGCGCAATTCTTGCACGTGCGAATTTGAGCTGCGGTGCAACGGGCAGGGCATGAGAGCACTTTTCATCGGTCAGAGTTACATCGACCTGACATTCCTGGCTGACGAGATTCCGACCGGCGACGAAAAGACCGTGGCCCGGAAATATGCCGTGTCCTTCGGCGGCAACGCCGTCACGGCGGCGTTCGCGTGCGCCAAGCTCGGAGTGGCGCCAGACCTCATCGCATCGGTTGCCGACGATTGGCTGGGGCGGATGTTCATCGATATGGCGGCGAAATACGCCATCCCCGTTCATCACCGCAAAGTCGCCGAATCTTCGCTCTCCTTCATCATGCCCAAAGGCGGCCAGCGCGCCATCGTCAGATGCCGCGACGACAATTTCCGGCATCCCTTCCCCACCCTCAACCTTGCAGGGTGCCGCGCGCTTCACGTCGACGGACATCTGGCGGACGCGGCGATTCACTATGCCAAGATATGTCACGACGCGGGCATCCTGACATCTCTGGACGGCGGCGGCTTGCGGTCGAATACCCATGAACTGCTTGCATTCATTGGGGCGGCGGTTGTGGCGGAACGTTTGTGCGAGCAGATGCACCTCACGCCGGGAGAGATGCTGACCTATTTGCGGTCGCGCGGTTGCAAGGTCGGGGCCGTCACGATGGGGGCGCGCGGAATGATCTGGTACGATGAAACGCGCACCGAGCGTTTCATGCCGGCGCTCCATGTCCCCGACGACCGCGTCATCGATACAAACGGCGCCGGCGACATTTTCCACGGCGCGTATGTCTATTCCTATTTGCGGGATCCGGATTCGCCGTGGGAGCGGCACTTCAAATTCGCGCGCGCGGCATCGGCCCACGCCATCCAATTTCTCGGCAACGAAGCCAGCCTTCCCACGCTCGCCAACATCAATGAGGCCCAGGCGCGGTTTGCCGAGCGCCGGCAGGTTTCGCCGTCCCTGGAACTGGTGCCCGGCCTACGGCGTGATGAAAAGCCTTCGCCCGCGCATAGCGAACAGGAGGGCGCCGCCAGACGCCGCGTCTGATGAAGGGGCCAAACTGCAGCCCGGCCGTCTTGACGATGCGCGGGATAGAGGGGCCAGCGTCAGGATGCCGCCGGGTTCTTTCTTGAGGCGACTTTCCTTGCTACAAGTCCGGCCGCGCGGAAAGCACCCGCTTTTCGCCCGACATTGCCGAGACGGAGGAAGTAGCGTATCAGCCTAAGCCCTTGATTTGCCGCCTTAGCTCAGCCGGTAGAGCACCGCATTCGTAATGCGGGGGTCGCGTGTTCGAGTCACGCAGGCGGCACCAGTTCCCCCCAAATCCCCAAGACCCGGGCGCGACGCGGTTTTCTGCATCTTCGGCCTGGGAGACGGACATGGCCGCGAAGCCGCTTTCGACGTTTCGGGAGGGCCGTGGTTACATTGGGGTTTGCGGCTGAAGCGGAGGGTTAAAAGCATCCCCAGTGCGATATGGAACCGGTCCGCGCACCGCCGTGGGTCTTGGCGGCGCGCGTTTGCGATTCAGGTCGGTTCAGCCGAGGGCGGATTTATATAGCGCGCCCAGTGCTGTCCAAGCGCGCTCGGCCTCGGCCTGGCTGTAAACAGCGCCCCCTGGCACGCACCATCCGTGATCAGCGTGGTAGACTTCCACCGTCGCCGGGCGGTGGGCGGCCGTGAAAGCGGCCTTCAATTCATCCTTCAGTTGCGGCTGCGCCTTGTCATCGTTCTGCGCCTGGCAAACCAGGAACGTGGCGTTGGTCTTGGGAATCAAGAGATGTGGACTGTTGGCGTCCTTCGTCACCAGCCCGTTGCCGCCGTGGAAACTGCCGACCGCCCCAATGCGCGAAGGCACCGCCGCCGCGGTCTGGAACGTGAGTGACCCGCCCATGCAGTAGCCTTGCACGCCGGCCTTCCGGTTTTTATCGGTCTGCGGCTGGGCGTCGAGAAAGGCGAGATAGGCCGTCGCGTCGCGATCGATACCGTCGTCTTTCATAGCGGCGCGATAAGAAAACAGCTTGTTGCGTTGTTCAGCGTCATTGAAATCGAACGTCGCACCCACCACCGGCGCATGCGCGGAACGATAGAACGGGTTCGGTACCAGAACGACATATCCTTGCGCCGCCAGGCGCCGGCCCATGTCGCGGAAGGCGGGGCGAAGGCCCGCGATATCGGTCCAGATGAGGACACCCGGCCAAGTGCCCTGGCCTTCGGGATAGAAAAGAACGGCGTCGCAGGTGCCGTCCGGAGTCTTCACCGCCACGTCCTTTTCGACCGCTTTAGCTTGCGCAAAAGCCGTTGTCGAAGCGGCCGCGGCCGCAACGGTCACCAAGCCGAAGGTGCGCCGCGAGAGTCTCGTGTCCTCAATGAGACCGGCGTGAATGAATTCGTCGCACATGGGTTCCTCTTCTCGATGCGTTTTAATAGGGCGAGAGACGTCCGATGAGAAGCAAAGGGGCCTGCCCTCGGTTTGTCAAGATCAGCGGCACCGGACCCAAACGCGCCGATAGAGGCGGGCCCGCCGCACAGCCCCGCGCATTGGCCGGTCACAACACTTCGGATATCGTTGGGCAAGTCGAGAGGGAGAGAGAGCTATGCCGATTTCCGGATCGTCGCGAAGGGCTTTTATGAAAGCAATGGGTGCGGCAGCCGCCGCCGCAACCTGCGGCCGCCCCGCTTCTGCCAAAGCCCAGGAATACAAGCCTCAGGAGCAGAAGAAGCTCACACAGGCCGCCATTGGGTATCAGGACCACCCGAAGGGAAACGATGCCTGCGGCACCTGTCCCTATTTCATCTTTCCCAAGAGTTGCGTCGTGGTCGAGGGCGAGATCAGCCCGTCCGGCTGGTGCCCCATCTATACGACCTTTTCCCCGCTCGACCGCGGCGCGCATAAGTAGGGCGGACGGAGCGGGAAGCGCGATATCCCCCGATTTGATCCGCGAGACCCAACTATCTCGCAGGCGGCCCCCCGGCAGCATCGCTGCTCCTCCTCCGCGCAATACGGATGAGGAATTGCAGCTATCTCGAAGCGGTATGCCCATTTCACGGGCCTGTCGAAGGCGTGTAGACTCCCCGGCGGCTGGCCGGCAAGGGCAAGACACTCGAAGTACGGAGCGGGGGACAACAATGTCACGGCTAGGTTTATCGAAGCTTTGCATCATGGGCAGCATCGCCCTGTCGCTCGCCTGGGTGGAAGGCGCGAACGGACAGTCCTCACAGGTGCCCGATTTGTCCGGGGGCGATGGAGGCTGGGTCCACGCGCGCGGCGCCGGTTTCCGGACTGTTCCCGGCTCGGCCCCCATGGTGAGTCAAGACCCCGGCCATCCTTTCACGCCGGGACGAGGAACGGCTTACCGGATCGGCGATACCTCGAACCCCAATCTGAAGCAGTGGGCCAAAGACGTGATGAAAAAGGACGCGGACGAGATCGACCACGGCAAGGTCGGCTTTCAGCCAAGCTCGTCCTGCGTGCCTGCCGGCGTCCCCAATATGATGGAATCGCCCGGCCCGCTCATGATCGTTCAAGGCGCCAAGGAAGTGGTGATGTTCGGGGAAGGGGGCAACGAGGTCCGGCACATCCATCTGGATGTGCCGCATTCGGCCAATCCCAAACCCTCCTGGACCGGCGAATCGGTCGGCCATTATGAGGGCGACACGCTGGTGGTCGATACGATCGGCCTGAACGACAAAACCGTGGTCGATATTTATCGGACGCCGCACAGCGACAAGCTGCATGTGGTCGAACGCTGGCGCACGATCGATCAAGGTAAGACGCTGGAAGTCACCATTACGATCGAAGATCCCGACACGTTCTATCAGCCATGGACAGTTCGTGTGAACGGTCAAAAGGGGAAGGAAGAATTCCTCGAAGAGATCTGCGCCGAGAGCAACTTCAATTTCGGCCTTTTCGACTTCCATATGCCGGTAGCAAAGACGGCGGATTTCTGAATCCGAGGGGAACGCATGGGCACGCTTTTGAACGCCGGCCTTACACGCCGTTCTGTCGTGGTAAGTGCGGCAGGCGCAGGCCTTGCCGCCGCGCTGAATCTGCCTGCCCGGGCTTCGATTTCTCGCGGGCTCGTCGGCAACATCAAGCCCAGGGCGGCCGATTCCTCGCTCGTGGACATGATCAAGCTCTTGCCCGACGGCATCGGCGTTGTTCCCGTGTACATACCTGTGACGGCGGAATTGCGGGACAGTGGCGCCATATACCCCCTGTACGAAGAGCACATTGCCTATCTCAAGTCGGAAAAGTGCAACCTCATCGCCATCGAGGGTGCACCGCCCTTCATGCTCATCGGACAGGCGCGCGCAGCCGAGATGGTCGATGGCTGGAAGCGCAAATACAACATCGACATCTTCACGGCGCCGGAGAACCAGATGAATGCGTTCCGCGCCCTGAAGGCCAAAAGGATTCTCGGCATCACCGCGGGCGCGAATGGGGCGGACGTGACCAAGGTGTATGCGAAATTTTTCGAGGAAAACGGATTTTCCGTAGCCGGTATGGAAAGACTCGATTTCAATGCCGAGCGGGCTGTGCCGATCGCGACGAGTGCCCCTCTCATCAAGCAGGCCTTTGCAGCGCATAAGGGCGTGGACGCCGTCTACCTGCTGGGCGCTGCCCTCGAAGAGCTGCCTTTGATTGCTCCGCTCGAACGCGACCTCGGCGTGCCAATTGTGCAGGCGATCGTGGCGCGCGTCTGGGAAATCCAGAAGCGCCTGAAAATCCACGAACCGATCAGGGGGTATGGGCGCCTTTTGGAAACGCTTCCGGCGTAGGCCGGACAACGCCTGGCGGCGGCACGCTAAGGAGCACAAAAGAACCATGTCCGATATACGATGGATCGGTTTGGCTGGCGGGCTGCTCTGCGCCTTCCTAACGCCTGCGGACGTTTATGGGGCCGCCGTAATGCGCGGCGCGGTTCCGGATTTCTCCACGGGGGATTTTCCGTGGGTGCCGATCAACCCCGAATATGCGCCTCCTGCCTCCGGTCCGGGTCCTGTCACCTACGACCGTGCGCAGGCTGGAACGGTGCGAACGACCGTGCAAGGACGGATGCGCCCTGCCGACCTGAGCAATCCGAACCTGAAGCCCTGGGTGATCGAAGCTCTGAAAAAGACCAATGAAGAGGCGCTGGCAGGAAAACTCCGCTATGCCTCGCGCGCGAGTTGCAGGCCGCCGGGCGTTCCGCAATTTCTGGTGCAGGGCCAGGGGTTTGGGGGGATTCACTTCCTGCAAATGGCAAAAGAAATCCTGCTGATCACCGAGGCCGACACGCAGACCCGGCACATCTACCTGAATGTTCCGCATTCCGGGCATGTGGCTGCGTCCTATTCCGGCGAATCCGTCGGTCACTATGAGGGGAATGAACTGATCGTCGATACCATCGGTTTCAACGATAAGACGTTCGTGGACGATCTTTACGATGTGCCGCACACGACGCAGATGCATATCGTCGAACGCTTCAAGCCGACCGATGACGGCAAAGGGCTCGAGGTGAACTTCACCGTCGACGACCCTGGCGCCTTCAACGCTCCGTGGTCGGGAATTGTGCGTTATCGGCACTCCGCTCAGCCGCGGCTGCTCGAAGAAGATTCGTGCGCCGAACAGACTGCCGCGGGTTTCGGTGAGGGTTTTTCGGTACCAATCGCCGAAAAATCCGATTTTTAGCGATTGACTATCCGGACCGTCTGCTGGCCTTCGGTCCACATCCTGTCCTGATCCGGCGCGAAAAATCGAATCGGCGGACCCCAATCGCGGCTCGATGCGGGCAAGACGCGGAGGGGCGGCCTTTAGACCGCCCTTCCGCGTGCGTTGGCGACAATCCGGCCTGACT
>Ga0265337_1000504_pt1 | contig 20746 bp, 26 predicted proteins | sample 42122metaG_FD_192441 | JGI IMG/M metagenome (GOLD analysis project Ga0265337, IMG submission 192441) | Rhizosphere microbial communities from Carex aquatilis grown in University of Washington, Seatle, WA, United States - 4-21-22 metaG | ecosystem: Host-associated > Plants > Roots > Rhizosphere >... | reverse complement strand
AAACCCAACCCCAAAGGGTAGTGTTTTCCCATAACAACGGAGAACGCTATGTCTATCCTATCCAAGCCCCATTTTCACGATGAAGCCAAGGCGTATGCCTACCTAGAGGGCATCCTGTGGCCTCACGGTGCTGTCTGCCCCCATTGCGGCAGCACAGAGAAGGTCTATTGCCTCGAAGGCGTCAAATCCAAGCCCTCCAAGAAGAACCCCGAAGGCAAGGAACGCTTTGGCCTGAAAAAGTGCGGCGCTTGCCGTGAGCAGTTTACCGTGACCGTAGGCACCGTTTACGAAAGCAGCCACATTCCTCTGCACAAATGGTTACAGGCTACCTATCTCATGTGTAGCAGCAAGAAAGGCATTTCTGCCCTGCAAATCCAGCGCACCTTGGAAATCACTTATAAAAGCGCGTGGTTTATGTGTCATCGCATCCGTGAAGCAATGAAGGACGGTAATATGACGCCTATGGGCGGCCAGAATAAGGTTGTGGAAATTGACGAAACGTATGTGGGCGGCAAGGAAAAGAACAAACACGCCAACAAGCGTTTACGCGCTGGCCGTGGCGCTGTCGGCAAAGCCCCTGTCGTTTCCCTTGTCGAGCGTGACGGTAGGGTGCGTTCCATGCACTTGCCGGAAGTCACGGCGAAAACGCTTCGCCCTATTCTTGACCGTCATATCGACAAGAAAACCTACCTAATGACGGACGAAGCTAGGGTTTATCCGGCTGTTACCGAAGCCTTTGCCGGACATGGCAGCGTGAACCATAGTGGCGGTGAATATGTGCGCGGTACCTTCTGGCATACGAACACGGTTGAAAATTACTTTTCAATCCTGAAACGCGGTATTGTTGGCACGTTCCATCATGTTAGCCAACAACACCTTGGCCGCTACGTTGCGGAGTTTGATTTCAGATACAATGAAAGAAAAATCTCTGACGCCGAAAGAGCAGATGCAGCTTTATCGGGGGCCGTTGGTAAGCGTCTTACATATCGGCGGACTGACGCGTAGAAAGTAAGTTTAGCTGTCAGTGAACAGTGTCTAATCTCTCTCCGGTAGCAGTCTCTACAATTCGGCCTATTGCTTCATGTTCTCCACCACGATAACGCGGAACAATGATATTATTATCAACTCTGGTTCGCGCTTTTCTTGTTAAAGAGTTATCCTTTTCCAATAGCAAAACCACAGGAACATTTAACTTTAATTTATAGTTCACCATGAAATGAAACATCAACGCTTCGTATGCTTTTGCATCGTTGATTCCAAAGAATAGCGCAACTGGTGAACGACCCGTAGTCCTTACAACTATGTCGGCAGCATATTCCGCAACGCTAGGCATGACGGCTGCGTTTTCTTCGATGGTGCCACGATTACCCAAGGAACTTTGTAAGTCTCGCGTTGCCTCCTGAACCCATGTAGATTCAGCGCGTTCTCTCGTCATAAATAGTATGTCTTGAATGCGTAACAATAACGCTACAAACTGAATTGCCGTTTGTGGAAGGTCGTTTTTGGAGACTGGCAAACTCGAAAGTTCACCAGTATCAGGATCGTATGTCGTGTCGTATTCCTCTAATAAAGAATCGAACACATCAGAACGAGCCTCAATTTCGAGGTCACCGCCAGCCGCTTCAATAAATGGAATAGTCGCGCCATCATCTTGTACGCGCCACATATTTCTTGTATCTGGGCCAACAATATAAAATCCTATTTGATCTCCGGTGATGCCCTGAAAGCCAGTCCCCACCGCCAGCCCTGCCGGAACCTCGCGGACTTGTAACTCACTACAGAAGGCTTTGCAGAGTTCTTCTTTCACAATGGAAACCTCGGTGCATCGGTTGTCGAATCTGCTGTTTTATCTAACCCAAAAAAGTCAATAGCACGAGTAAATGCTGCATCATCACCTATAACAAAAATTCCTGCCCTATTGTAGTTTTTTGGACTTGGAAGGCGCGTTATCCATGGCCCTCTTTTAATTCCCGCAGGAATAGAGTCGAAAATGTCACATGAGGTATGGACATGCCATGAGCCATGAGTTCCATGATACTCAAGAGATGCCAAAACCTTTGTGTCATTTCCCTGCGTCAAGCCCAGCATGGCCTGATATTGTAGGAGAAGGGGATTATAATTGATTAACAGCCGAAAACATAAACTTTCCACTGTAAATTCTACAACCCGCCACCTGCGATTGCCGAGTCTGTAAGCCCTATTGCCTGATTTTGATAAAGGAAATGCAGAACGAGGCATCTTGCCCACCTGCCATTTCCCCAAGGCGGTGATCGTTTTTTTAATCTTGATTAAATCCCTTAGCCTCATCCATGATTGGATTTCATGGAGACTGCCTCACGTCAAGCCTATAATCTAAGCGAGGACTTAATGGCTGAAAAACTTATCAAAACGCCCGAAAAGAGGTTTAGGGGCCAGTCAGCCGCCTTTATCGCCACAGCCCGTAAAGCTGGCTGCGACGAATCCGAAGCCGCGTTTGAAAGCAAGCTGCGCCGGATTGCGAAGGCTACGCCAAAGCCAGTGAAAAAAGGGAAACGCAATGGATAATGAACATCTGGACAGGATCGAGCGTAAGATTAATTGGACATTTTCCGCTATTTTAATAATAGCGTTGTGGGGCGCAACGGGTTTGATTTTTAACTATTACGACACGCATCCCGATACACGGGGCGGTAGTCTTATGGAATATGGGGGCATCATCGCGCTATGGATATATGCTGGGTTCATCGCCAAAAAGTTCGATAACCTTTGAATGAGGCTACATTTTGAGTGTAGGTTTGCGAAGTATATAATTGCCAAAATTTAGATCGTGGCTACGATTATTGAAGCGGCCCACGCTGCGCCTGTCAGGAATTCGCCCCACTCATTCGTTCCCGCGCTAACCCCAGGTAACGAAAAGGGAATATGGGGCGCTGCGGCGTAGGCAAGCGGCTGAAGCAGGGCAAGCGTCACAATTCCGAGCGCCGCCCTGATGGGGCTAAAATACATCATCGGGCCGTAAACGATACAGCCGCGCAGAAAGGCGCAGCTTGTCATGCCGAGATAGTCCAGCCAGAACTTCCGCGCCGGTGTAGCGGCATTCCAATCCGCCTGTGTCTTGATGTAGGGCAGCCACGCGCCGGGCCAAAACTTCGACAGCGTTTCGGTTTCCCCGTTCGGGCCGAGCGTCCACGGCCTACCCAGGCGTCCCATGTTCTGCGCGAAGGCGTGTGGAATGAAGGATATGGCGCAGAATCCACCTATCACGAACCATGCCAGAACGATCAGGTTCCAATGTCCCCACGCCAAATCGAAATAGGTTTCGGCCAGACCAGCCGTCACCCATATTGTCCGCGCCAGCGTGTCGCCAAGCGTGACATAGCCGCCCCCGCGCATCCGGTAGAGGAAGGCGTCTTTAAGGATTTCGAGAAGGGCGCGAAGCGCATACATCATAGCGACGTTCCGAAGAAGGATTTTTTCACCGGCGCTACAGGCGCTGCATCGGGCGGAAGTGGCGCAGCGCCGGGCTGTGTCTGACACAATTTCAGCTGGGCGCGAAGATCGCCCCATTCCAGAAGCGGCGCGGCAAGCGGTGAATTGGCTGGCAGGGCGGCTTCGGCTTGTGCCTGTGCCTTCTGTTCATCTGCCGAATAATCTTTCAGCGCGGGGCAGCCTAAAACGATAGGCGCTGGATTGCTGCTAAATAGTTCACAACCCGTCAGCATCAGAAGGATGGTTGAAATTATAATGTAGCGCAGCATTACACTTTCCCCGCGTTCTGTTCGTCTTCCAGTTCCTGAAGTGTCTTCGGCGCATTGGCGGCGGCCTTGGCCATATCCGCGTTGTTTTTCTGCGCTGCGGCAAGGTCTGCGCCTTGCTGCATCTGTTCCCCTATGCGCTGATCCTTCCCGCTTTGTAAATCCTGTATCCATGCAGGAATTGCTTTAACAAAAGCCCAAAGTGCGGAAAGCCAACCCATAGGGGAACTCCATGTCTTGCGTTGCGGTTTAAGCGGCTGCGCCCGAAGCAGGGGTGGCAACAGCTTGGCTGGACTGGACGATTTGCAGCGCCGTACTTGCGGCAAGCTGTTCCTCGCCCTGCACGAAGGTAGCGCCCTGTGCTTTTGCGTCCGTGACGATCTGCGCCGTGACAGCGCCCCATGAACTGCCGGTAAGGGTAGCAAACAGGTCTTTGGCGACAGCAATCAGCAGCGTACCGCCATTACGTTCCACCAGAAGCAGCGTGTTTTTGAACAAAGGTTCCACGTCGTCCACGAAGACTGGCTTAATGTCGTCGTCCCATACTTCGACCGCTTCGTCTTTCACTTCGTCCACGATCTTTTGGAAAAGACTTGGCGAAGTATCTGCGGCAGGTGCCGGTGCAGCAGCCGCAGGTGCGGGCGCTGGTGTCGCAGCCGGAGCCGCAGAAGCTGCGGCGGCGCTGTCGGTCGTGTTGCTTGCGTCGGAAGGCGTCATGTTACGATCTCCAAAGTTTGTCGAGAGATTTCACATAAAGGATGCCCGCCTTGATAGCGTCGGACAGATTATGCGGCGACAGCCAGACGAAGAAACTGAAAAGGCCGAAGGCGATGGATTCGTTCATGGCTTCGGGGTTCAATCCGCCGTAGAACTGGGCATAGTCATATACCCACGAATAATGATTCTGTAAAACCTGAATTATGAAATGGCTGGCAATCCCGGCCGGGATTAAGGCGGCCAGCTTGCCGTGACCCTTGCTAGGGGCAAATTCGGCGTTATCCTGTGGTTCTGCGTCGGAATTGGCCATGTTTTCCCCCTTATGGATAGGCAATTGTGCCGTCCTGATTGCGCGGATAGTCAGGAATTGTACCAGTGCCGGTGCTGATGATCTGGCGCAGCGCATTGTCCCGCGCCTCCCATGCGGCGGGATAAGGTACGGGATTTGATGTTTTCAAGCAGTTGCGTAGCGCCACAAGATCGCTGTCCGCGAGGGCCGCGCGGGCTTGCATAATCAGATTTGGGTCAGACATTTCTTGTTCTCCGTTCCGTGGCTAGAGTCGGCAATCAGCGACATATTGATAGGACATGGCGGCAAGCCCAATGCTACCAGAATCGCTGATAAGCGTTCCTGTTTGGCCCTGGCTGGATATATTAGCCCCCACATCGCCGCTTCCGCCTGTATCTAACTTACCGCTTGCGCCAGTCGTCGGGCTATAAGATGTTACGGTCGGATCGCAGCGTTTCCTGGTTCTCCATCTGATAAAGAAGTTTGCGTTCGTCGTGGAATAATTTACCCATTGCGTCGCGCCGACAAAAGTAGCGGTGCCTGGCGCTGTTCCGTTGTCGTAGCTGCTTTCAAAATAGACTTCATCGCGGGCATATTCCGCGCCAATCGGCGCAAGTTCTGGGTATGGAGGCGTGGAAATTGTGCCGGTCGTTGCTGCCGGAGTTACGCGCAGATCAGCCGCAGAAATAACTACGTTCTTCGCATTGCTGTTCATGGCTCCAAAATCAATCGTGATTTGGTAGCCATTCACAGCATTTGCCGAAGCAACAAACGAATATGCTTCTGTGCAGGTCGACCCATTGGTACAGGCTTGCATGTTCACGGCGGCAAGATCAGCCGTGCAGGTGCCGAAATTGTCAGCCGACGAAGCGTAGCATCCAACTATCTGCGGCGTGTTCGTTGCGCCGGTGTTGTTCGTGTATGTGAATTGTCCCGTTACTTGCTGACCCGCCAGCGCAGCCGCATCATAGCTTTGAATGCGCTGATAGACCTGTGTGTCCGTATTGCTTGTCAGGCCTGTAACCGTCAGCGACTTAGCTACCTTCTGGCTGGTGCTGGCCAGCGTCAAAGCCCCGCTTTGCGACCATGTGACGCTTGCGCCTACGGTGTGAACCTGCCAGCCATCAAGCGTGTAAAGATCGGCACCAGTCGTCACCGTGCCGGAAGTGCCGAGTTGAGCAATTTCCATCTGCGCGTTACGAAATTTATTGACGAATCCGGAGGAAAGGCCTGTCGCCGTGTTCGCTGAAATGCCAGCCGCCACAGCCACGTTATTGATATACAGATTTCCTGCCACGTTCATCGTGCCAGCGCCTTTGTCACCGCCGGTCGGTGCGCCGATAGTGACGCCGCCCGTGTTATTGATCGTCATGGCCGTGGCAAGGGCGTTCTGCGACGTGCCGGTCGTACCGGCGGGGGCTGTCTGGATAATGATGCTGCCGCCAATGCCGGTGCCTGTGCCTTGCGAAGCCGCTATGGTAAAGTTCGCGCCCGCCGTGTTGCTGGTGCCACCCACGACGTTCTGAACGCCAAGGGTCTGCGCCACGGGCGATGCCGCGTCAGCCGCGCCTAAATGAAGCGTGGCAGCAGCTGGGGAACTTAGGATGCCGTTCGCGTTAACCTGATAGGTTATGCAGTTCCATTGCGTTGTGCCGGTAAGCACATTGCAGACAGCAGCGGCAGATTTATTCTGAATCGTTACGTCGCTGGTGCTGCCCTGCCCGGAGAAGATGCCGCCCGATGCGGCTACACCGAAGACCGTGGCTTTGCCGTTCGCCAGCGTACCGGAATTTCCGCTGAAAAGGATATTGCCGCTGAAGGTATTATTGCCATTGTTCAGCGCAATCGTCGCGCCCGTGGTGCCGGTCGCCGTGTTGCAACCCGTGGCACCGTTCGAGAGATCGGCGCAAGCCGCTTGCGTGACGGTGCCGCTACCGTTTGCCTTCAGTGCGCCAGTGATAGCGCCAGCGCCGCCGTTCGCGGCGGGGACAACGCCGAGCGTAATATCTGCGCCGGAAAGCGTCGGGGTTCCGACAAGGCCGAGATTGCTTAACGCGGTGACAATATCGCCCGTGGGCTGCACGATAGGCGTGGCGTTATAAAAGCCAAGTTTCTGCGTCGTCGCCGTCAGGATTTTCGTTCCAGTAACCGTATCGCTGACGATGTTATGCGTGGAAAGCGTCAAATTCCCCGTCAGCGTCAGCGCGGCAAAAGATGGGGTGGAAGTCGTGGCAATGCCTTGAATGGTATCGCACACGCCGGTCGTGCAGGTGAAATCCGTGGCATTGAAAGCTGCGACCCCTTTGGTAGCGCCATCGCTGGCCGCGTTCGCAATATCGGACGCCGCGATGGTAAGGCTTGCGCCCAGGCCAAGATTTTGCAGCGCGGTTATGATTTCGCCGCTGGGTTGGACAATCGGGGTAGCGTTAAAGAAACCGATCTTTTGATTTGTCGCGGTACCAATCTTCGTTCCGGTCGTGGTATCCGTGACAAGATTGTGCGTGGATAGGGTGAGATTTGCGGTAAGCGTCAATCCGGCAAAGGAAGGGGTCGACGCCGTGGCGATGCCCTGTATCGTATCGCAGACACCGGCGCTGCAAGAAAAGTCTGTCGCATTGAACGCAGCCGCGCCCTTCGTGCTGCCGTCCGATGCAGCATTTGCGATTGATACGGCACCAGCCCCGCTTACCGATATGGGGGGCGTTCCCGTGATCGAACCGCCAGAAGTCGTAACGCATGTCGGGCAGGTAAGAGCGCCAGCCGTCAGGACAAGTGGGGAAGAAGCTGTTTGGGCAATTTTGGTGCCGAGAAGATAATAACCGCCGCTGATGTTCAGCGTACCGGCGGCTTTGCTTCCCCCCGTAACCGTGGATGGGACAGTTATGCCGCCATCATTTTCAAAGCGGACGACAGGTGCCATCGCTGTAGTACCGATGGGGGTCGTCGCAATTTCTGCATAGAACCCGCCATGCCCGCTGCTTTGATTTTCAGCCGCGAACATGTGGAACGTGGCAAGCGGCCCTACGACGCTGGCTCCATTATAGGCATGGACGTTATAGGCACCGCATTCCGTGCCGCTTGTGACAGCCAGAGGCGTTCCAGCCGTATTGCCGAAGCAAACACCTGTGAAATAGGATTTCGCGCCGAAGGCATCAAGTTCGATGCGTGTATTTACCGTGTCGGCGCTGCCCAGCTGGATAAGGCTGCCCGTCTGCGGTGCGGGAAGATTGGCTAGGTTCGTGCTTATGCCCCATGCGTAGGAAAGCGGGTTTGCAAGATTTAGCGTCGTGCCGATGGTGACAAGTCCGTTACCACCGCCAAGCGCACCAAGAGGCCCGATATGGGCGCGGTAGTTAACCCCGCTTCGCGCAATCGGGATATTGTCGCCCGTCTGAAGCAGACCGCCGTTGTTCAATCCGCTGATCGTGCTGTTCTGCGCGTAGCCATGCGCGGGCAGCAGAAGCGCGGCCAGAAGGCCTAGCAGGGGTAAAAACTTGTTCATCATTGATTTTTCCTTACAGTTTAATCATGGCGTTCAGGAACAGGGTAGGCTGCATATTGCCCGCCGTGCCAGTGCCGGTATTCGCATTGGCAACGGTAATGCCGGTGCTTGCCGGTGTGCTTGGCGCACCAGAGATACCAGCGGGGTAGGATTCGACAAGCCCGAACTGCACCTCCGAACCGCCCTGTCCTTCCGCTGACGCCGGAGCGTTCATGGAATGTTGATGGGTAGGATCGGTGACAGTCGCTGTATGCGTATGGGTTTGCAGATTTTCGTTGCCGAAAGTTTGGCCAAGCGTCCGCGCCGTCAAGCCAGCGCCAGCGCCTGAAATACCGAGCGCACGGCCCATCATTTGCGTAAGCTGGATAGTCTTGTTCGCCGCCCAATCCGCTGCCGCATTTGCGCCGCGACCGCTGGAAACAGGCGCATAGGTATTGCTTACGTTGTTCCACAGCAGGGTAAATAGAGCCTGTGCATTCGCATTCGCATAAGCCGCGCTGGACGCCGCGCTGCCGATGGTTTGGTCGTTACACATAACCCAGCCCGTATCGGCTACGGTTTTCAGGGTTAGCTTAACGTCACCCGTGGAAAAGAACGATGTAGGGTCTATGCCAAGGTTCGCCTGTTTCGTGGCAAGAACGCCTTCCGACAAATTATTTGCCGTCTGGAAGAACGTGCTGGCTGCGGGGAACGATTGCGAATTTAATTCCCAGTATGTGCCGTCATAGATGATCTGATAAATGTCCGTTGCCACAATGTCGCTTGCCGCAAGATCGACAAGGCCGCCGCCGGAATTCTTTTTCTTGATGGTGATGGCACCGCTGCTGGACACATTTATTGTCATAGCGCCGGTGTTTGTGAATCCAGCCGTGAAGGTGACGGCATCGCCATAGACAAGGCTAAAACCGCCCGGCGTTACGGTCGCAAGGACTTGGGCGTTCGCCGTGCCGGTCGTCGATCCGGAACCGGCATAAACCGTGGTAACTGGCGTGGTTTGGGAAAGAAGATTCCATGCCGAACCGTTGTAGGATAATTCGACGTTCTGTCCCGCCTGAAGTTCGCCGCCGGTCAGCGCGTTACCGCCATTCTTCGTTATGCTTTTTGCGCCCAGGCCATTCACGTTAATCGTGGATGCGCCCGTATTATTATTCGCTACGGTAATGATTAAAGTCATGCCTTGCGTGATAACGGAAGGCGCAGGGGAAAGATTAACCGTCAAAGTATTTGCGGACACGCTCGTATCTATGCCGAACGCATAGGAATTATTCTGCACACCCGTAATCATTGCGTAACGCGCGTCGCCCGTGGCTTGGCTGATTTTCTGCGTCAGCGTTTCCGTGATGAACGGCGCACCGCTTACGATGCTGATATTGCCTGACACGATGGTTGTCTGCCCATTGGCGACGGTGATGGCGTAAAGCCCTGTATATCCAGCATCCGGCGCAGGAATGGCTTGAAGACCTGTCGTGGCCGGTACGCCCACCTTCACCTGAATGCTGCAAACGTCCTGCCGGATTGTGTTTTGCGAAATGCCGCTGTTATTCGGCCCATTGAAAGGTGCCGTCGGATTGGCGGCGTTGTAATACGGAAGGACGACCGATCCGGTGTCCTGTTCCACGAACGCGGCTTCGATAAGATATACCACGCTTTGCCCAGCCGTTACCGGCGCTGGGCAACTGAAATTCTGCGTGGATTGATTGATTCCGACCTTTACGACCTGATCCGCCGTATCTGGCGACAAGCTGCCATAGGCGCTGTTGTCGATGTTCTGCTGCGAAAAGACAGCGCCTGGCGCGACGTTGACCGTCATTCCGGCAGGGCTTGTCGGCGTACAGGCGAGGCCGCTAAAGAGCGTTGCTATGCCTAAGATGCCTTGCGCGACCCATCCATCGCTAATCATAGCGTAGCGGTTCGTGTATAGAACGTCGCTATCCTGCGGGATTGCGCCGACATAAACTATGCGTCTATCCAAGGTGACTCTCCTGTTTCAAATTGTTAGCCAAGGCCAAGGTAGCCCTGACCATCTTCGAGTAAGATTTCCGAAGTGCCGTCTTCCTGCAAAAGTTTTGGAGGATTGAACGGTACAGGGAAATTCGTTATTTGCGCCCAGGCAATCGTGCCTTCCATCTTCGTGTCGGCAATCGCGGCATAAATATCTGCATCCGTTACACCGCCAGCTATCAGGGACGGGTTCGCCCATTCGCCCTGGCTCGGTGTGCTGTAAGCGCCTTCCGGATCGCAGTAGCCAGCCACATTAGGAATGCCGAAGCCGACGGGACGGTATGCCGTGATAAAGGCCTGGTACGGCAGCGCCAGCGATCCATAACCGCCCGCCATGCCGTAGCCCCATATATTCACGTTCCATGCCCCCGTATCGAGGGGTCGCCACGGCTCGAAAATGGTAGGGACAAATCCAGTCAGTTCGGTAAGGATTTTCACCATACCGTTGCGCGTTGCTTTTTCGCGCAGCAGGTTGAAAAGAATTCTGGCACGGAATGGGTTATCCGCTTCGCCAGCGCCGCGCGGCAGCAGGGTTCCAAAAAAGTCGAAGCTGACCAGATCCAGGAAGCCGTCCGTGGCGGATTTTATGCGGGTTTGCAGCTTTGCGAAAGCCACAAGCCCGTAAATCAGTGACATGGCATAGGCGAAGCCGTTAAGAACGGCATCGCGCACCGGCGCAACGTCTGCGAACCAGCCCTTCGGTATCGCCGCTTTCAGGCGGGACACCATATCATTCTGATCGCCAGTCGCCATTTTAGCTTACCGTGATAGTGCCAGCCTTGATCGTCTGGTTTTCGTTTGCCGACAAATCAGCCGTGAGACTATTCAGCGTAACATTTCTGACGTTCGTAACGCCAGAGATTCCATAGGCTATGGCGACAATTTGCGTATATGGCAGCGATACGCCGACCGTCAGTCCATTGATAAAGTTCGTTAAGGCTTCGCCAACATTTCCGATTACTGTATTTTCATCAAAGCCAGGCGCGACGATAACCTGCGCGACGACATTAGCTGTCAGCACCTGCGGCTTGAACACAGCATATTGAATCGTGAGACCGCGCACGGCTTCGATGGCGTTGGCGACAAGCGTTACAAGGCTGTCCGGCGGGGTTCCTGTGCCATCATCCACAACGGCGTAGAAGAAGCCGGGCTGATAATTCCCATTATGGGCGTAGTTTTCCGTCAAGGTGTAGCGGATGCCTTGCTGCACGGACATAATGGCGAATTCGATGGCGGTCTTAATCGCTTTCGATAACGAATTGATAAAGAGAACGAAGCGGGCGCGAAGCGCGGGATCGCTTTCCGCATCCATTCCGTTCGTGAAGTCCGCAGCGTTCGTGACGCTATCGACGCCTGGGATTGGACTTGTGATGGCCGTTATGGTTCCGGCCAGCACGTTACCGCCGATGCCGGGCGTGACGGCTTGGCATGGCACTGTCACGCTGCCGACACCGCCAATCATCACATAGCCGCCGAGCGTGGCGCTGTAGGCCGGATTGGATGAATCGAGCGTTACAAAGAAATTTTGCGTCCCGTCCGCGCTTTGCACGGGTGAACTGATGGGGACGACGGCCTGTCCCGTCGTGGAAAACCTGCTGAACGTCAGGCTGCCCGTGGCCGCAATAGCGGCCAAGCGGTACAGCCCGAAGTCGTTTACGAAACTGTCAAGATCGGGGCCGTTGCTAGTTGCGGCCCGCGTAATGGTAAGGACGTAGGCGATCTGCGCTTCCAGCCAAATCCCTAGGCTGGCGACAGCTTCAAGCAGGGCGCGAAGCACTGATCCGATGGTGACGTTGATCGCAGCCGTGGCCGAGGCCTGAACAGCCGTAACCATGCGCTGAACCAGCGTCGTAAAATCAAGGCTTTGCAGATTGGCCATCTTTCAATTCCTAAATCTTGGCAGAGAAACTTAGTGTTTGCTGCTGCTGTGTGTCCGTTTCGACGTACTGGATAAGTGCGCTTAATCCGGCAAAGAAATCATTGTAAGTGACCTGCGGCTGCGGACTTTGCACAACGCTTTGTTCCAGATACATCTGCGTTTTGATAAGGGTTTCCATAGCCGATTTGTTGACCGGCTTGCCGACATAGGATGGGAGGCCAGCGCCATATTCGCCGTGCCACCAGTAATCCAGCTGGTTCGTCAGCAAGCGCCTAAGAATGCGCTGCTGGCTTTCCTGCACGGATTGCACGACCTGCAAATCGCCATTACTGGCGAACTGCAAATCACCGCTGAAATAGTGAAACAGATCGGCCATTTTTTCCTACTCCGGCTGGTTCGGTGCGCCCGTGTTCGAGCCGCCGGACTGGACGCCTGGGTGCGTATGGGAATCGTATATCTGGCGCTGATCGCGCATGGATTCGTTTGTCGTAAGGGACTGATCCGTAATGTCGCCCGTTGCCGTGATATTGCCGGTGACGTTCAGGTTCGGCGCTGTCATATTAATATCATCGACCGATGTTAAGCTGACACCGCCGAGAACATTTATATTTAAGTCGTTACCGACCTGCAAATTCATGTCCGTGGCGCTTTGCACAAGAACCTTCCCGTCGTTCGTAAACTTCAAACAACTGCCGGATTGATGCACCAGCCAGAATTCGCCGCTATTGACGGGCAGGGGAGGCGTAGGATCGCTGAAGAACCGCTTGCTGATATAGCCAGCGTTTTTTCCCCATTCCTGAAAATGCACGTCAACCACATCGCCCTTGGTAGGCGGGCAGAACATGCCCCATCCGTTGCCGACCCATTCCGTAGCGATGGGCAGGAATCCAGTCAAAACATTTTCCGGCTGTATCCAGACCTTCGCGCAGTACCGCACAGGATCGTAGCTGTCCACAATGGCCATGCGGGTGTCAGCCTGTTGCGCAACAACCTTTTCGCTTTCGCGCCGCATTATATTGAGTAAGCCACTTACATTCATGCCAACACCGTTGATTCTACGCTGTGGTTCTTGGCGCGAAGACTCATCGTATATTTTTCAAAGCTGATGCGGCGCGTGATGCTATCGGGGTAGTATTTCTGATCGAAACTTGTTCCCGTCCCGACAAGCTGTACCGGCGTCCGTATCGACAAGGAATTATCCCCGGCCAAATCAGCATTAATAACCCGTTCATGCCGCGAAATTTCTTCCGCCTTCTGCTGCGCGTAATTCAATGCGCCTTCCTCATCCAGATTTGGAACCGTGAAACTATATGTCTGCGCCACGCCGCCGGAGCGTTGCCCCTTGCTGGCCTGGGTGCGTTTCGCTGTGACGTTATAAACCTTGGCATTGATCTGATTCCAAGTCCGAACCTTGACTATCACGTCCTTGGCCAGCGTTTGCGACCTGTTCATTTTCAGGCCTGTAAAGCTGGAAAACTTCCCTGCACCGCCAGCGCCCGCATCACTATAAATAAGGACGTAGGGCACAGCCGTGGACAAATCGACGCTGGGCTGGAAATTAAGCGTGTTTCCGCTTACCCATAAATCGAAGCCTTCATGCTGCGCGAGATAAATCAGCAAATCCCATTCCGATTCTTCGCGCGTCAGCGCCACCTGATCTTCGACGTAATAAGTTCCCACCTTTGTCGTCGTCGCGGCTATGTTTTTCTGCATTCCATGCGCGTCTGCCAGCATTCCGGCAATGTCGCTGCTGGTAAGGTTCTGATACTTCTCCGTCGTCTTCGTGTCGATAAACACGGCTGACAAATCACGGCCAGTCAGTGTCAGGATTTGCTTCACCTGATCTATTTCGGCATTATCGACTTGGCCGAGAATGAATGGCACGGGCGTATCGCCCACCAGCCCCATCGAAATCTGAATCTGATCGTTGCTGCTGTCCGACCAGTAAGACGCGCCCAGGCCTTGCGGCATACCGGATAGCGCGAAACAGGCGCGGAAAGTGTCGCTGGTGAAATGTGCCGTGTTCGTAATGTCGGATTCGTAGCATGGCAACGCGGTCTGGCCGTTCAGCAGCGCGGCAAGGATAGGCTTTCTGGCCTTGTTTGCCGTCGCAGCTGGGCTAGTCGGGGAGGGGAGGAACATAGACACCGCCGCCAGCATCCGTATTAATGGATGGAATGTTAAGGTTTACGACCCCTGCAATCACAGGGTCTGGAACGCCGCCATTAGGCGCAAGAGTCGATAGATTCGCCAGCGCAATTCTGTTCCATTGCGTAGCGTCGCCGAGATATTGCAGGGCAAGCTGGAAAAGATTGCCGCCCGCCACATTGATATTCTGCATTACGGCCCCACAGTCGCAAGGTTCTTATTCATCACGCCAAGAACCGAGTTAAGCGGAATGAGATTCGACAGGCTGGCGAAGCTGCTGGCCTGACCCGCGACGTTCGCCGCGATTGTGGCCGGGGGAAGTCCTGCGACACCGCCGAAGACAGAACCGGCCACAGGCGTAATCTGCCCGCTGGCCGCGCCGATGGCTGTTTGCGTCGCGCCCTGCGCCGATACAATATCCTGGCTAAGCGTGTTCAAAACGCCTGAATTCGCGCCCGTCAGGGACTGGATCGTGCTTACCGTCGTCTGCACGTTATTCAGCGCCGACGTAATGGCCGGTATGTCGATTTCGCCACTTAAATCCAGCGAATCCGCCAAGTCCGTGCCGAACACTTCATCTATCGTCGCCAGTATGCCTGGCGGGGGCGCGTTATTGTCGACCAGAACTTCAAGGCTGATGCTGTACGGGATTTCAAAGGGCTGCTGAAAGTCGAACTTGAACCGCTTAATCAGCACCTGATAGCTGAAGGTACTGAACGTCAGGCTGATCGGAACGCCCTGCTTCCGCATAAGGTCAAGCTGCTGGCATCGCCCTTCCGCACCGAAGCCGCGAAACCTTCCATCCCATGCAATTTCATCATCATCGCTGCCAAGCGCGTCGATTATTCTGGAACCACCTAGAAACTTCTTCGTGTCCAGCGACTGTGCGCCGCCGCCAGAAATCTTTTCCGGGATCTCAAAATCCTGAAAGATTACGCCGCCAAGGGTTAGAATTACGATCATTTGAAGTCGTCCATGCAGCCAGAAATGACATGAAGTCTAGGGTCTATTTCTTCTATGTCGGATTTTATTGAATCCGCGAAGACAATACATGCCGCGCGGCTATTGAAGTGTTCCACATAAACTCCGGCAGGAACTAAATGTCCCTGAACTATTATAAGGACTATCGCAGCCCAGTTCATTGCGTAGCGCCCTGCAAAGATTGACGCCCATCAAAGCTGCTGCCCGTGGGCGGAACGACGTTCATGTCGTTATACATGAACTGCATGGTCGACTCGTGAATCTGCCGCCCATCAAGGAATAGCTGGTTGTTAACCGCTATGGGTTGCATAGATTTTGGCGGTGCGCCGATCCGCATACCCTGCCCAGGAGCGCCGGAAACGTCTATTCCGGCAGCGCCAGCCGCGCCGTTCGTAACGGTCTGCGCAGCGGGAACAGTGTCACCAGATTTACCGCGCCACATACCTATGAGGCGTCCCACGAAGTTGAAAATCCATGTCGCAAGGTTCCACAAAATCCCAAGCGTGGAATTATTCCATATATCGACGATTACAGCTTTAATCCTGGCCGACATTGTTCCCCAGTGCGCGTAAATCTCATAAACAGCCGTGACCGCAGCAGCTATACCAGCCACGATAAGGCCGATTGTCCCTGTGCCGACGGCGAAGATGCCGCCCAGCAGCCCGAAGGCCAGTACCAAGGCATAGATACCAGCGCCGGTGCCGACCGCAATAAGCAGGGCTGAAAAGACGGCCACGAATTCCATGATAAGGCGCGTCGCCGTGGGATGCGCCGTGATTACACTGGTCAAAGCATTAATGCCACGCGCCATAGCGAGAAGTGCGGGTACGATTATCGGCACTATATCCTTGCCGAGCGCGATCTTGAAACTTTCCCATTGCTTATCCAGCATTGTCCGTGCCGTGAAATAATCGTTATTCGTGGCTTGCTTGAAGGCTTCGTTAAACGGCATCGCGCCCTGAATAATTTTCTGGTCGCGCAGGAAGTTATTTTGTTTCGTGAAGAATTCCACGGCCATCGACGCGGCAAGCTGATTGCCGCGCATGACTTCGTTAATCTTGCTGCGCACAAATTCGTCCGTGACTCCTTCGCCGTACTTTTTACGAATGGCAGGAACCAGAACTTCATTGACCCATCGGAACGGATTGCTGGCGGCAAGCGCGGCTTCCTTCATGGCGCTGACGGTCGTTCCGCTGGTCGTGGTGCGGAGCGCACTTCTTCCGTCCACAAGGCCGAGGCTTTCCAGTTCCGGCAGGGCTTTTTTATTGATATAGCCCTGATTTGTTATGCGATACATGGCGGCAAGCATGGGGCCGACGCCGCGCGAACCGCCCCCGCCGCCTGTTTTTGTCGCCATTTCCAGCATAAGGCTGGGCAGGATTTCATACTTGAATTCGTCCGACATATCGAACTTGGCCTGACGCGCATAAGTGAAGACCTGCTGGAACATCTGCGGCGTCACGCGGCCCTGAAAGGCTGCAATCACCTTGGACATTTCTGCGGCTTGGCGCTGCATGACGGCAGGATTACTGACAGCCCCGATCACGTCCAAGGCCTTCGCCATGCTGAACGCTATATCGTGCGCATTACTCACAAGGTTCGAACTGCCGGACGCTGCCATGACGGCTTCGATCTTCGTAACAATCGGTAACATGGCCTTGGCGTCTTCCATATTGCCAAGCACGTTACGCAGATCGAGAAGCGATTTCAGGTTTTCCGTGGCCGTCGTCGTCATTACGTCGCGCGTGTTCTTCCATGCCGCGCCGACCGCATCAGCAATTTCGGCCTGTTTCAGACCGGCCATGTTCATAATGTTAAGCTGGTGCGCGTACTCCGTGGCGGGCTTTACAGCCGCTTCCACCAGTTTAAGCCCCATCATCCCAGCTGCGCCGAACAGGATCCCGGTAGCGCCGAGCATCTTGATTTCTTTAAGCGTGGACTTCAGGCGCTGCGCTTCGGCATCGGTCTTGATAAAATCCTTGCTCATCATGCCGAGCGCGGAACTGACCGTATTCGTCAAGGCAATAGTGATGCCTACCTTAAAGGCTTCAAACATTGTTCTTAGCCTCCCCGGATTGCGTTACGGAACCGGCGGAAACTCGCCATCATTCCAGTCAAGTAATTTAAGAAAGACGTGCCAGCCACAACCCGGTGCGCCTTGATCGTATTCCTTACCGTTATGCGTGAACTTCTGCGCCTCGCCGTGATAAAACGAAGCGGTGACAGTCCCGTCCGCATGGACATGATGCAGCGAAATCCCTGAAAGATGGCCGCACTTGCACATAATCGTAGGCTTTAACGGCTTGCCTTCACTATTGACGGTGCGAAACCATCCCGGCCCGGCAGCTTTATGATCGGTAAGGCGCGGTATTTCTGTCAGCATTCCGTGAAAACTCCATTCGTCAGGAAGCCGTGCCAATGAAAGTTTCCATCAGGGCCAGCATCGCCGCGTTTTGTTGGATAGCATCCAAAGGACGGGGTCGACGAAAGTTTGCCTTCGTTTTCGGTTACATTCCATCCCTTGCCGCCATAGTGTGCGCCGCAACCGCATGGACAACCGAAATTTATTACAGTTTGATCGCCGTCCTTATAAACAACCGTATGACCAGCAGGTGCTTCAAAAGGAAGTTCATCGACGCGCACACATGGCACGTTAATTTTAGATTCGCGCATTTTATATGGTCTCCAATATAAGTTATATTGCTGTGCTGCTGAATCTTATATTGAAGTCAATATAAGAAGCGACCCCTGCGTCCATCAGCTTTATGGTTTAGCCGACCATTCGAGAATGTCTATTGAGCCTTCAAAAACATACTCCCCGACAAGCGCCATGACGACGCTTTGCCCGACGATTTTTACCACGCCTTCGACATTTTCTACGCCTGTCGCGCCGAGTACGGAACGCGGCGGCATATTCTTAGTGCCAAGTTCCTGATAAACCATCACGTCGTCATTGCTGCCGACATAGCCTTCGCCATCTTTCACAAGGCGCTGAATACCTTCGCGCAGCGTTCCATCGCGCAGCAGCGGTTCGTCCGGCTCGTAGCCAGCCCTTTCCCGTTGATCCTGCGTGGAGTCTGCCAGTTCGGCCCATGCCACGAATTGACCGGCCTGTTCCTGATATTCTCCGAATTTCTGTTTTGCCTTGCGCTGCAATAGGCGTGTCGCGCGTTCCAGAGCGTTATGCGTGGCTTCGTGCTGCGCGACGGCCATTTCCGCGCAATGCGTGGCGGCCTTTAGGAAGCTGTCAAATTCAGGCATTGGGTTTGTCCCATGTCATGCTGTCCCAATTCCATTTCCCGCCATCGAAGATGCCGAAGATAATGGCAGCAGCGGCGCGTTCCATTTCTGTCAGGACTATGTGTTCAGATGGGTCGATGCCAAGCGCGACATGCCAAGGAACCCCGTTTGCGACCAGCCTTAGCATGGCTGGCCATTCGGAATTCTCTACAAGTTTTTTAGTGCTTGCCTCGCCTGAAAGTCTTTCACGATCTGCGTCAGATCGGCTTCAGGGAAATTCTCCGCCATCGCCAGCGTGATTTCCAGCAAAGCCTTGTCGCCCAGGCGTTCCGCCAGCGTTTCAAGGCCAAGCACGTTCTGCGGGCGCGGCACAGCCTCGCTATCTATTTTTATCACGCAGAAAGCTGGAACTGCGTTTGACAGGTAAAGTTCGTTCTTGGAATTTTCAGCACCGATGATGCTGGCCATCCGCATTCTGTCCATCGGCCCCATTTTCCTGATGCTGATGGTGCGGCCATCGCTGATAATGAAAACAGCGGTTCCGTCCTTGACGACGACGCTGGGCGGAATGGCTTTCAGGGCGTCGATCTGCGGCGCTGCTGCCGCCTCTGGCTGCGCTACTGAATTTTCCGGTGTCTTGTTTACCGTGACTTGCATTACCCGACCTTGACCTTCGTGGTAGCATTGAAGGTAATTGATTGTTCGACCCTTGCGTCGCCCTTCCAGTCGCCAGCGTCGTCCAGTTTAAGGACTACGCCGTCATAGCGCCAAGTCGTCGTCGTTCCGTCCGCCTCGCTAATCACTTCTTGGATAGTGCCGGATGGATTGTTCTGACCCGCGTAATAACCCGCTTCCAGATTGGCGAAGAAAATATCGACGCTTGGGTCGGTTCTGTCAAGTTTGAAACTTCCAGACCAGCCGTCCGGGATCTCACCGAAGTACGTCTTGCCGTCCAGCCGCTTCGACTTTATGTCGGTAAACATTGGCTTTGCCGTGAAGCTGGTCAGGCCAGCCATAGCCAGATTTCCGTTCGGATTTAGAACGGTAAGGGTTACGTCTTTGCCGACGTTAAAGCCATTAATAGGCATTTTTCTACCTCATAAGTTGACGGGTTGTGATTCGAGATTCTTAGACGGCCTGAACGCCCACGCGCTGAATGACAACGCTTTGTCCGCCCTGCAAATTGACGATGAAGAATTCAAGTATCGACTGATACTGAACCTGACAATCGGCTTGCATGTAGCCAAGCGCAGTTCTGGTGAACGGGTTGTTCGTCTTGTCCAGCTTCACCAGCCAGTCGTTAATCATGCCGTCCGGCATGGCTACGCTAGGTTGTGCCAGCGCAGCGAAGAAGCTGTCCAGTGTTGCCTTCGCATTCACCATCACGGTCGGCGTGATGGTCTGACCCACATAGATGCCCATGCCGCCGTTCAGCGTGGCCGCAATGTAGTTCGTCATGCGGGTATAATTGTCCCCGTGAATGACGGCATTGCTGGAAGTGTTATGCCCGAACTGCGCCCCGAAGTAAGAACCGCCGGGGCATGGGTTCGCTATAACGTCGCCACGCGCGAGGCCAAGCGCCTGAAGTTCGGCTTGGCTGTATTGCTGATTGGCGTAGGACTTCTGCGTTCCGATGATGCCCTGAATCTTCTTGTTCAAGGTGCTATTGTTCGGGGTAAGGTTCGCCAGCAATCCGCCGATGAAGCCTTGCGGCGAAATCAGGCGCACAAGATTATTCACATTGTCGTTTATGTAAATCCAGTCGCCCAGAAGAACCTTAATCGCGTAGCTGTCGATGCCAGCCGTGGCGATGGTGCTTGCGAAGTTCGTGATGGTGTCCCCGGCCGGGCTGACCGCGATCATGTATGTGCCTTCGCTTAGGCCATACACAACCTGATTTGTCCATTGCGTTGAATCGTCCGCATCAGCCAGAACCGCGACGCTTGTTTTCGTGCCGCGCAGGGCATACATGCCGGTGCGGGGCGTCGTATCGACACCGATAAGAACGGCGCTGGTGATAGTGGTAGCGCCGTCCGTGCCGCCCGCGAATGTAAGGGTCTGAAGCGCCGGTGCGCCGGTGCTAGAACCAGCCGTGGCCACGACAAGGCGGGAAGGCCCGCGCAGGGGCGAGTTACCACTATTGATGGCCGCCGCCATAGCGACGTACAGCGCATTCCCTGTGCCGCCGATATTATCAAACACTTCAGGCACTTGGCCCGGCAGCGCGACGGTGATTTTGAAGGTAGGAGCGCCGA
>Ga0265337_1000500_pt1 | contig 20856 bp, 19 predicted proteins | sample 42122metaG_FD_192441 | JGI IMG/M metagenome (GOLD analysis project Ga0265337, IMG submission 192441) | Rhizosphere microbial communities from Carex aquatilis grown in University of Washington, Seatle, WA, United States - 4-21-22 metaG | ecosystem: Host-associated > Plants > Roots > Rhizosphere >... | reverse complement strand
TGCAAAAGATGGACAAGGCCGCCGACAGTCTGGAAGACACAGGGCCGTTGAGCGTCATTGGCATCATGGCAAACCAATTTGGATTGTAGGTCCGGCGGAATGTCCAGGTAGGGCGGCGCTGCCGCGCCGCCGAAAATTACAGAGGCCGCGCAGCAGCGCGGCCCTACCGATTGGTCACGCCAGTCGCAGATTTTTCAAAACCTGGACCGTGGAGCGCGATTTGTTCAGCGTGTAAAAGTGCAACCCCGGCACGCCGGCGCGCAGCAGTTCCTCGCACTGCCGCGTGGTGTATTCGATGCCGAATTCGGCAGCGGCCTCGTCATCCGCCCCCAATTCATCCAGCCGGGCGCGCAGCGCCGGCGGGATTTTTGCGCCGCACGTTTGGGTGAACTTGATGATTCCCGTTGCGCTTAAAATGGGGACGACGCCCGGCACGAGCGGCACGCTCACGCCGAGCTTGCCGGCCACGAAATCCCGGAACTCGAAATAATCGGCGTTGTCGAAAAACAGTTGCGTGAGGACAAAGTCCGCGCCCGCGTCCACCTTCTCCTTCAAGTGCCGCCAGTCGGCATGTTTGCCTTCCTTGCAGGCGACGTGGCCTTCGGGAAATCCGGCGACGCCCGTGGAAAAATCGCCCGACTCGCGGATGAATTCCACAAGCTGCGCGGCGAATTCAAAACCGCCGGGTGTCGTCTGGAATTCGCCGCCGCCGGGCGGGTCGCCGCGCAGGGCGAGGATGTTTTTGCAGCCGAGCGCGCGGATTTTTTCGAGGAGGGCGCGCACCTCGTCGCGCGTGTGGTGAACGCAGGTGAGATGCGCCAGCGCGGTCAGCCCGTGCCGCCGCTGGATGCAATCCACGATTTTGAGCGTCTTGTCGCGCGTGGCGCCGCCCGCGCCGTAGGTGACGGAGCAGAAATCCGGCCGCGCTTCCATCAGCGCGGGAATGTGTTTTTCCAAAAGGTTGCGGTCGCCCTCCTCGGTCTTGGGCGGGAAAAATTCAAAGGAAACGACCGGCTGCCGCGCCGATTGTTTTGCCGCGTAAATGTCGCGAATGAATTGCATCTGGACGGCGGATTATTGGGGGAAGCGCGCGCAAAGCCAAGTTTTGTTGTATGGAGTGCGCCGACATGTCCGCGCTTTGGTTCGACGCGACGTGTCGCGTCGGGGAAAGCGGCGACACGTCGCCGCAGTCCAAAGAAGGTGCGCAGTCCAAAAATAAAAAGCCCCTTCCGGTTTTGCCGGAAGGGGCGTGTGTTCCAACTTAAATTAGAACTGATAGATCACGTTAAGCGCCACCAGGAAGGCGTTGTCATGAATGCCAAAACCATTTGGATTCTGACCTGCGCCATTACCAGCGTTCGCGGCGTTGTCGAAGGCAGTGCCATGTTCAACATGGTCCCAGCGGATTTCCGCGCGGGTCAACACATTCGCCCAAAGGGCATATTGAACAGTGGCCGTGAATTCATCCGCCGCGATTTTCGAGCCATTAACATCCAAATGCTCAGCACGACCGTTGAAGCTCAACTTGTCATTGGCTTGGAAGTTGGCATACAAGCCCACGTTCCAAAGGCTGCTGTCGCTGTTTCCACCGCCATGATGAGCGTTGTGAAGGTCGAGGTAGTCAAATGCCGCGCCGACTTTGAGCGCAGTCATCGGTGTTGGCACAGTGGCGCCAGCATAGAAGCTGGTCGTTCCTTGGAAAGTTCCACGACCACTGTCTATGGCATCGATAATGCCCGCATTGATTGTTGCGCCTTTCATCCAGCCCCAACTATCCGGGGCCGTGAGCGCGACGGCGGCCATGTAAGCCTTCTGGCTTTCCAGCGCTGCACGTCCATTGATGGGTGCCGGACCAACAGTGCCAAATTGCACCACATTCACTTGGGAACCATCGGCAATGCCTGCCGAAACCGACACCATGTCGTTCGCCCTGTAGGTGGCCAAGATGCCCGTGTGGGTCGTCGGCTCAACGGTGTAACCGTAGGAACGGGTGTAGTTCGGATTGAGCGGGTCACTGCTGGATTCATAACCGATGATGGTGTCCCAGACGCCGATTTTCCAGTCAATGCCGGTGTCGGCCACCGGTGTGCGCAAGGTAACGTAAGCTTGGCGAATGTAATTCGGAACGCTAAAATAAGAGTTGTATCCGGTATTATTACGTGTGCCAGTATTGTCGCCGTAGGCTTCACCGGTGCTAGAGGCTGGAGAATCCGGGCCGAACATCAACTCAACGTGATAGCCGGCAGCCCACGGGCTTTCGTCCAGCGGCTTGTCGAGGGCAAGGTCAATGGCATTCAGGTTGAAGCCATCGGCTTTTCCTGCGCCATAGCCATAAAGGCCAATCGATCCGGGAGTTGCTCCGCCATTTTGGGAGCCGATGTTCCACTGGGCGGACGTGTCAACGTAGCCGCTCAATGTGGTGTTTGAGAGCGCAGTTTCCACCTGGCTCATTTTTGTTTCATCTGCGCGCGCCACCGAAGCAAGACTGACTACTCCGATCGCCGCCAGACCCATTGTCCATTTATTAAACTTCATCTGGTTCCTCCGATGTTGTTTTGTTTGTTGTTTGTTGATGTTTCTCTTGTTTCGCGCTTCACGCGCCTCAAGGCAAACCTGCGCCTGCCCCGGCACCATGCGGTGCAATTGACAATGAAAATAGGAAAATGCAGCGGGTTTGACAACATTTTTTTTCGGCAAAACAATATGGCATAATATACTGATAACAAACATGTTGTGACTCGAACTTGTTTTTGCCAATTTTCAATGGAGTTGGCCGGGGTCGTTTGCGGCGATTTTTGGCACGGTTTATAGGAATGGCTTTCCAACGCAATGACGCGGAAACCAGCGGGAATTGGAATTCAACTCAAAACCGCCAAAGCCGGGTTCGCGCGGTATATTTTACAGTTCTAAAAATCGGAGCTTGCCTTTCTGTCGGGGGTTTTCTATGACATTCTGGCAGAGGGTATGCCAACGTTCACTTACACAGCCCGCGAGACCGCCACCGGACGCGAAATCCGGAACACGGTGGATGCTGCGACCGAGCAGGCCGCCATCGCCGCGCTGCTCAACCGCAACCTGCTGGTGCTGTCCATCCAGGAAAGAATCGGCAAGAAGGGCAAGACCAAGGGCGGCAAGGTTGCCCTGGCGGACCTGGTGGTGTTTACGCGGCAACTGGCAACGATGATTGACGCGGGCATCGCCATCGTGCAATCGCTCCAGGCGCTCGCCGACCAGTCGCCGAACAAGGTCATGCGCGACACCATCAGGGACGTCTGCACGCGCGTCGAGAGCGGCGAGAGCTTTTCCGAGGCGTTGCAGAAGCATCCGAAGGCGTTCAACCGGCTTTACGTCGCGATGGTGGCGGCGGGCGAGAAGGGCGGCTTGCTGGCGGAAATCATGGCGCGGCTGGCCACCTACCTCGAAAACACCGACCGCCTCCGGAAAAAAGTCAAGACGGCCATGATGTATCCGACGGCGGTGACCACCGTGGCGATTTGCATCACGACCTTTTTGCTGGTGAAAGTGATCCCGGTCTTCAAGGACATTTATTCCGGCTTTGGCGCGAAACTGCCGGCACCGACGCAGTTTTTGATGGACATCAGCGATATCTTGAGACACTGGCTGTTTTTGGTCATCCCTGCAGTCATTTTGGCGGTCTATGGCTGGCTGCAATACATCAAAACAAAGAGGGGCCGGGAGTTCTGGGACGAAAGGCGCATCAAGCTGCCCATCTTCGGACCCATCGCGCACAAGATCTGCCTCGCCCGTTTCACCCGCACGCTGGCGTCACTCGTCCGCAGCGGCGTGCCGATTCTGGAGGTGCTGCAGATTGTCTCCCAAACCGTCGGCAACACGGTTTTGGAAAAGGCCGTCAAGACCGCCGCCACCGACATCGAGCGCGGCGAAGGCATTTCCCAGGCGCTGGCCAAACATCCCGTCTTTCCCAGCATGATCATCCGAATGATGACTGCCGGCGAACAGACCGGCAACATTGACACCATGCTCGAACGCGTCTCGGACTTCCTCGACGAGGAAATTAACAACACCCTGACCGGCTTGATGTCGCTCATCGAGCCGCTGCTGATTGTCATTCTTGGCGTCGTCATCGGCGGCATGGTCATCTGCATGTTCCTGCCCATCTTCAACCTCGCCAACATCGTCAGCGGCAACGGATAGAAGTGAGGCGACAGGCGGCACCTGACAGGCAACGACGGGTGCCTGTCACGCCGGAACCATTTTGCCCGGCTGAGGCTGGATGACTTTGATTTTCGGCCAGCGGGCGTGGATTTGCGCCTCAAACCAGCCGCGCGCGGAATCGTCTCCGTGGCCGAGCAGCACCACCCGCGGCGAAACCTGCCCGACAAACTCCAGCAAATCCCCGCGGTTCGCGTGCGCCGTCAAATCGAAATCCTGCATGTCGCAATTCTTCGTCACGCGCCCGGCGCCGGGGCTGAACACAAAAGTCTCGCCGCGCTTCGCCGCCTTCAAACGTCCCGCCGGCGAATCCGGGTCGGCGTAACCGACGAAGAAAATGCTCTGCCGCTCGTCGCCGATCATCCGCGCCGCCAGATCGTGCGCCGCCGTGTTCTCGCTCATCATGCCGGCGGTGATGACGAAAATCTTCCCGCCGCTCAACTTCATTTTTTCCGCCTGGCCCTTTTCGAGCACGATGAGCTGCAACGCCTCGTGCAGTTGCAGGTTCGTGTGCTGCCGGTGCGTCCGGTGCGCCTCCAGATCGTAAATCTCCGTGAACACCCGGCCCAGCCCGCCGATGTAAATTGGCTGCTCCTTCAATTTCCCCTCGCGCATCAGCATCGCCAGCAGCGCCAGCATCTCCTGGGTCCGCCCCAGCGCAAATGACGGAATCAGCACGCAGCCCTTTTTTTTCTGCCCCGCGTGAATTGCCGCCACCAGCCGCTCGATCTCCTTTTCGCGCGTGAAATCTTTCGGCACATCGCGGTTGCCGCGCGTCGTTTCCATGATCAGCACGTCGGCCTTCACGTCCTCGAACCGGGCGCTCCGCAAAATCGTCTGGTCGTGAAAGCACACGTCCCCGGTGTAAAACAGCGTCTCCTTCTTCCCGCGAATCAAAATGCCCGCCGAGCCGATCGTGTGGCCGGCGTCGAAAAACTCCAGCGTCGGCGACGGCAGGCCCGCTCGTGATTTTTGAAATGAACCCCACTCGATCTGGCGGTTGTATTTGAAGCCCTGGAACTGCGGCGTGATGTCGTCCACCTCGTCGTGCGTGTAAAGCGGATACTCGCGGATGCCCAGTTCATCGCGCTGGCGCGTCATCACGTTCACCGAATTGTGCAGCACGCGCTCGGCGATGAAATAGCTCAACTCGGTCATCAGCACGTGCGCCTTGGGAAAATGCCGGCACGCCACCGGCAGCGCGCCGACGTGGTCGTGATGGCAGTGCGAAATTACAATCGCGTCGAGGTCGTTGTTCTTCGCCGCCTTGAACACGGGCAACCCTTCGCGGCCCTCGCGCTTCGGGTGCATTCCGGCGTCGAGCAGGATGCGATGGTCGTCCAGCTCCACCAGCCACGCGCTCGCGCCGATGTCCGTGTCGGGATTCAGATTCGTGATGTTCACAAACTAATTGAACCACAGATCGACACGGATGGACACAGATAATTCAAAGAGCGAAACATCGAACACCGAACTCCCAACATCGAACATTGAATGAAAGGCGCACTGTTCAGCGACCCATTCGATGTTCAGGGTTCGATGTTGGACGTTCGATGTTTTCTTTTTATTTCTGCGGATACCGCCAGACCCAGTCGCCTTCGTCACGATTCACGGGCCGCATCGAACCTTCTTCGTCACGATTCGCGGCCCGCGGCGAACCTTTCCGGAAAGCAACCACGCCGCCGTCGTCCCGCTCATTCCAGCCGACCGAGTAGAGAACGAATTGCCCATCGGAGCCGCGGCGAAATTTCAACGGCTGACCGTTGATGATGTCGTGCGGAACTTTGACGATAAACTGCGGCGAAAGCGCGTCGAGCGATTCGGGATATTCACCGTGCGCGAGCCGGTAACGCTCCAGCGCAATCGCCACCCGCGCCAAGTCCGCGGACGATTGCGCGTAGGCAAATTTTTTTACGGCATTGCCCAGCGCTGGGAGCAGCATGCGTTCAAGGATGTTATACGGACTCCAATGTCTGGTGTCGGCCGCGACCGCCGCATCAGCACGTTGGGTCAATGTTGGTGAAATCGTTTGCTGATTCAAGTCTGCCAACGGAATATAAAATTCCACCATCATGCGGGCGCAATGAAGCCGGTTTTGGGAGAACAAGCTGCCGGGAATCAATTGTCCGACGATTCGCGCGGGAAAAGAGGCCGTCTGGTCGCCAAAATCATTGCCGGTAATGCTGTTAAATTGCGCTGTATGGCGGCGCAGATATTCAATAATGCCACCCTGCAATCCCATTTCACCGCGCATGGACAACTTGTAATCGGCCAGCAAATCCAGCTTTGCCAGCGCCGAGTCAAGTGCGACCAGCTGTTCATCCGACCATTTGTGTTCCGCCAAGCCTTCATAAACCGGCTGAAGGGTGATTTGTAAAATGGCAATGCGCACCAGATGCGAAATTAGAAATGGCTCGGTGTGGATGGAATCAACCAGACGTAATGACAGCTTCACATCGTCCAATGCCTTTTCACTTTGGCCGTTCTGCAATTCGGCAATGGCTCGCAATTGCAATACCTGTGCGTAGCGTTTCACAGCGGCCAACTGCGGAATTAAAATCGCAGCCGGGTCATCCGTATCGTATGTAATCGGAAACCGTGAATAAGGCAGCGCACTGTCCCGCCGCAATTTCTCAATCACCGGATCGTATTTGCTCAAGGCCAGCAAAACATCGGCGGCAGGCGATTGCGCCTGTGCTGCCACGGGAATATTTGCCGCCGGATTCGTTTTTCCAAAATCACGGTAATATTCCTGCCACGGTTTCAAGTCCGTGGTGCGGGCAGCCGTCCAATTACCTGACTCTTTGGGCATATTCTGCGAATTATGCCACCAATCCGACACCGGAAGTTGAGAAACAAGGTTGGAGACTTCCTGACTGTAAATCCGGTTGCCATACCATGCCTCGGCTCTTTCCGGGTTGTCTCGAAAGTTAAATTTTATTTCCGCAACCCAAACCGGCGACATCGCAAAATTCTGATTGTCCGGCACCGGCGGCGGAATGATGCCGGCGAAATCAAATTTTTCGCCTTTGGCTTCCCATTGGTGTTTGAATTGGTTCCAGGCGTGCCAGCCGCGCAAGTCTTCCTCGGCGTAAGCCAGCGCAACCAGCGTGGCGAGGCACACGCAGCCGAAAAGGAACCGGCGGAAATTTATCCAGGAGAACAAACAGTGGATGAAAGCCAAAACGCCGATAAATACAACGGCTACGGCGCTCGCAAAGGTCGCAAATCCCAACGCGTCCCCCAAATTCCGCGACCCGCCGGGAGTCAACAGGCCGATGATCAAAACAATAAAAAACGTCGCCACCGCCAGAACCAGCCACGCCCACAACCAGCCCCAGCCGGTCCACGGTTTTTTCCAGATGCTTTTGGGTTTTTCGTTCATAAATTTCTGTTTCGGAGGGACGAGTTCCACGAGTCCCACTTTTTTGCCAGTCAGGGCCTCGTGGAACTCGGCCCTCCGATCTTCACGTCATTAAAATCTCCACGCGCTCGCTGCGCGGCTGCGGCAAAAATCCCGGCAGCTCGGCCTCGCGCGCCTGGCCCGCGCCGATCAATTCCGCCAGCATCCGCTGCTGCTGTTTCAATTCCACGATGACTTCCGGCGACGGTGGCGCGGTCTTTTCCGCCACGAACGGCGTTGTGTCGCGCGTTGAAAAATCCACCGCAAAAATCAGGATCCAGGCTGCTGCCAGCCCGGCCCAAGCCTTCGGGTGAGGCCAGAGCAGAGTTGAGAGTTGATGGTTGATGGTTGAGAGCCATGACGGTTGGGTGACGGGTGGCGAGTGACGGGTGGCGGCAGCGGATTCAGCCGCAGACAAAATTTCCCCGCGCCATTCGCCGGGAATTTGCCGCAAGGGTTGGCGTTGCAGTCTTTGTTCAAAATCGTCCGTGTTCATTTGATTTCCTCGTGAAGTGGACGCAGCCGGTCGCGCAATTTGTCTAAACCATAGCGATACCGGCTGGCTGCAGTGTTCGGTGAAACATCCAGCGCCGCGGCGATTTCCTCAAAGGTCAATTCCTCCCACAGTTTCAAATGCACGACTGCTCGTTGTTCCTCCGGCAGTTCGGCCAGCGCCGCAGCCAGTTCGCCGCGGAAGATTTTTTCATCGGGATCCGCAGTGGCGGCAAACGGCGAAATGGTTTCGGCGGCGAAATTTTCCTTCGTCCGGTCGCGCGCGCCGCGCCGGCGCATCATATCAATCGCCGCGTTGTGCGCCAGCCGGATGAGAAAGGCGCGTTCGTCGCGGACGCCGGCGAGCAGCTTCGGCTCGCGCGCGAGCTTGACGAAAATTTCCTGGAGCAGGTCGCGCGTGTCGGCCTCGTCGCGGGTGAAGTTCAGGAGAAAGGCATAAAGCGGCTGCGCGTGCCCGTCGTAGAGCCGTTCGATTTCGGTCTCGCGCCGCATGTCGTCTTAATGACGCGCCTGCCGGGCAAATTTGTCTAGCCGGAAAGCGGAAATTATTTCCCCGCCTGCCACGCCGGGGCGGCGATCAAAAGACTTCGGCTCTCAATCCGGACACTTGACGCACGACCTGCGCGATGTTGGAAAGGGTCTTGAGCGGCAGATGCCCGCATTCGGAGTGCGACATGGGGCGGTTGGCGGAATAAATCTGCACCAGGGAAATCTGCGCGCCGTCGGACTTCAATTCCTTGAGCCGGTGCGCAAATTGTTCGATGTCTTCCGCCGACGGCTCTTCGCCGTTGATGGCCGGGAAGAGACTTTGGATGACCACCGGACGCTGGCGCGCCAGGTGCAGGATGTTGGAAAGGATTTTTCCGAGCGTCACGTCTTTCAGCCGGCAGACTTTGTCCAGATATTCCTGCGTTCCGCCGTCGAGCTTGACCCAGATTTCGTCCGATTTGGTGAACCGCTTCAAGCTTTCCTGGACCTGCGAACGGTCCAGCCCCGTCGCGTTGGTGATGAGCACGATCTTGAAGAACGGGAACCCGCCCAGAGCGCGGATGTGGACGACGGCCTGCACGACATCGGCAAACTGGGACGACAGGGTCGGCTCGCCATCGCCGCTCAACGCCACGTGGCGCAACTGCAACAGCTCGTCCGGCAACGACTGGTATTGCGGATGTTCCCGCAACCGGCCTTGCACGACATGCGCGAGCGTCCGATGAAGTTCCGAGGCCACCACGCCCACTTCGAGCGCGGACTGTTCGGGCAGCGTGGCGCGGTTCACCTCGCAATAGAGGCAATCGAAGTTGCACCGCTTGTCGGGGTTCATGTTCACGCCCAGCGAGAGGCCGCGCGCCCGTGACGAGATCACCGCGTAAACGAAGCGGTTGTTGAGAAAATCCCGCGGCCGGTCAAACACGATTTCGCGCACCGGGAGGTGCCTCTTCTTTTCCGGCTGCCCGTTCGTCACCGGAGCTTTGTCAATGGTTTCTTCCACAATGTTCACCAGACAGCCTAATCACAGACGGGCTGGCGGACTACACGGTTATTGCCAAATGCTTGACATGATTTGTGCCAGTTACAGCCGTGTTTTTGAGGGGAATTACGGCGTTCCGGCCCGCGCATTTCGCAGATTTTGGCAAAAGAGAAACATCTTTTGGTAATATGCCCGTTTCCTTTGGAGAAGAGCGGCTTTTGTTGTAAGCTGACGCAATGAACACAAAAAATGACCGGGCCGCCTGGCTGAAAGGCGGCGACGCGCTTTGTTCCATCCTTCCCACAGCGCCGCCGGGAAAAACCTGGCGCCTCGTGCTTCTGGGCGCGCCGGGCGTCGGCAAGGGCACGCAGGCGAAATTGCTCTCGGAGCGGCTCGGCGCCTGCCACCTTTCCACCGGTGATGTTTTTCGCGCGGCCAAATGCCTCGGGGACGGGGAAAGAAGCCCCGCTCTGGACCATGCGATGGGATTCATGCGCCGCGGCGAACTGGTGCCGGACGAAATCGTGCTCGACATGGTGGGCGAACGCGTGTGCTGCATGCGTTGTTGCGGCGGCTTTCTGCTTGATGGCTTCCCGCGCACCGTCGCCCAGGCCGAGGCGCTGGAGCGGCTGTTGCAACGGGAAAAAGTGGCGTTGACGGCGGTGCTCGACTTCGAACTGCCGATCGATGAAATCGTCGCGCGGCTTGGCGGACGGCGCACCTGCTCCGGCTGCAAGGCGGTCTTTCACGTCACGGACCTGCCACCCCGCGTCGAAGGCATTTGTGATCATTGCGGCGGGAAATTGATCCAGCGCGAGGACGACCGGCCCGAAGCCATCCGTGTGCGCATGGCGGCTTACGAAAAAAGCACCCGGCCGCTGATCGAGTTTTACCACAAGCGCGGTCTGCTGGTGACCATCGCGGCGGCAAAAGTGCCCGACGAAACTTTCCAGCGGACGATGAAGATGCTTAACGACGTGGTCGCCCACTCAACAAATTCGCGGTAGCTGCTCGCCGCTCGCCATGTCGAGAATGCGCTGAACGCCAATTGCGCTTTTCAAGAGGACCGTTGCCGGACACGCGCCGGTCACCCCGCCAATCACGCAAGCCCCCGCGCCATCTGACCGCGCCCGAAGAATGGCCAGCGCGCGCCCGGCATCGCGCCCCGGGATGAACGCGGCGAACCGGCCTTCGCACGCGACTTGAAACGGATCGAGTCCGAGCATTTCACACGCGGCGTGGACGTCCTCGCGCACCGGGATCAATTTTTCCTCGACGAGAATTGTCAGGTTTGCGGCCTCGGAGATTTCGTTCAGAGCGCTCGTCAACCCGCCGCGTGTCAGGTCGCGCAGACAGTGAATTTCAATTCCGGCGCGCAACAGTTCCAGGACCACGTCCGCCACCGGCGCGGAATCGCTTTCAATCTGGCTTTCAAATTCCAGCCCTTCGCGCACGGCCATGATGGCCATGCCGTGCCGGCCCACGTCGCCATTGACCAGGATGACATCGCCGGCCTGCACATTCTGCGGCGCGATTTTTTGTTCGTGCTCCATGATGCCGACGCCGGCGGTGTTGATGAACAGCCCGTCGCCCTTGCCCTTGTCCACCACCTTCGTGTCGCCGGTGACGATTTGCACGCCGCACTTTTTTGCTGCGTCGCGCATCGAGCAGACGACTTTCCAGAGCGTTTCCATCGGCAGCCCTTCCTCGATGATGAATGCGCTGCTCAACCAAAGCGGTCGCGCGCCTGCCATGGCGAGGTCGTTCACCGTGCCGTGAACCGCCATCGAACCGATGTCGCCGCCGGGAAAAAACAGCGGTCGCACGACGTAGGAATCCGTCGTGAACGCAATTTTCTTTCCGGTTAATTCCATCACCGCCGCGTCGTGCTGGGTTTCCAGGAGCGGATTGCGGAATGCTTCCAGAAACATCTGGCTGATGAGCTGGTGCATCAGCTTGCCGCCGCCGCCGTGCGCCATGAGGACGTGCGGATACTGCGAAATTGGCAGCGGACAAGTTGAATTGAATTCCATAAAAATTCAGAAAGGAAAACATCGAACAACGAACTCCGAACAACGAACACCGAACCACTTCGACGTTTGATGTTCAATGATGGATGTTCGATGTTTCTTCATGATTGGTTCAGTTCCGCCGACGATACCGATAGTAAGCCGCGCACGCGCCTTCACCCGAAACCATCGGCGCGCCGAGCGGATGTTCCGGCGTGCATTTCACACCGAAGGCCGGGCATTCGTGCGGTTTGATTTGTCCCTGCAAAACCAGGCCGCTCATGCACTCGGAAGATTCCTCGACGCAGGATTCGGCGACGTCGAATTTTTTCTCGGCGTCGAATGCGGTGTATTCATCGTTCAAGCCAAGCCCGCTCTTCGGAATTTCCCCGATGCCGCGCCATTTGCGAGGCACGACCTTGAAAATCTTTTTGATCAATGCCTGCGCCGGCTGGTTGCCTTCGCGGCGCACGGCGCGCGCATACTGGTTTTCCACCTCGGCGCGGCCGGATTCAAGCTGTTGCACCGTCATCAGCACACCGTGCAAAATGTCCAGCGGCTCGAAACCGGTCACGACAATCGGCACGTGGTATTTTTTCGCCAGCGGAAAATATTCCTCAAAGCCCATCACCGTGCAGACGTGGCCGGCGGCGAGGAATCCCTGCACCCTGCAATTCGGCGACGACATCAACGCCTCGATGGCGGGCGGAACGAGCACATGCGAGATGAGCATCGAAAAGTTTCTTAATTTTTTCTGCGCGGCCTGATAGACCACCATCGCCGTCGCGGGTGCTGTGGTTTCAAAACCAACCCCAAAGAAAACCACTTCCTTCGCCGGATTTTGTTCGGCGAGTTTTACGGCGTCGAGCGGCGAATAAACAATCCTCACGTCGCCGCCCTTGGCCTTGATCGAAAGCAAATCCGTCGTGCTGCCGGGCACGCGCAGCATGTCGCCAAACGAGGTGAAAATGACATTGGGCCGCGCGGCGATTTCGAGCGCCTTGTCAATCATCTCCAGCGGCGTCACGCAGACTGGACAGCCCGGTCCGTGGATGAGCGTGATCTGCTTCGGCAGCAGTTCATCAATGCCGAACTTGACGATGGCGTGCGTCTGGCCGCCGCAAACCTCCATGATTTTCCACGGTCGCGTCGTGATCCGGTGAAGCTCGCGCGCAAACTGTTCCGCGAGTCCGGCATCGCGGTATTCATCTAGAAATTTCACGGCGATGCCTCCTTCAATTCGCCCAGTTCCTCGATTTGCTTGAGATACTCAAAGACTTTTTGCGCCTCGTCCTCGTCCACCCGGCTCAAGGCAAACCCGACATGCACGATCACGTAATCGCCAACCTTGGCCTCCGGCACATAGGCTAGGCAGGCTTCCTTCAAGATGCCGCCGAAGTTGACCTTGCCCATCCGCGACAACGGGTCGTCGCCGGTGATGCTTTCAATTTTTCCTGGAATGGCTAGACACATGCAAAAATTTATAATTTACGATCTTCGATTCTGCGGTTTGTTCGCGCGAAGCGCGGCAACAACCTGGCCCAGCGCGATTCCGCCATCGTTTGGAGGCACGCGTTGATGCCAATACGGCTGGAAGTTTTCGACGCAAAGCCGGTTCACGATTCGTTCGGTCAAATACCGATTTTGAAAACAGCCGCCACTCAAAATCACGCGCCGCTCGCCGATGCTTTTTGCCACGGCCACCACAGCTTCAGCCAGCGCATTGTGAAACTTCGCCGAAATCCTGCCACCGGGAACGCCATTTTGCACGTCCGATAAAATCGCTTCAATCATCGGTGACCAATCGAGAATGAGTGACGGCTGGTGGGTGACGAATGACAGATTGTAATGTTCATCCGTCTCAATGCCGTCGAGCGCGAATTCCAGTTCCATCGCGGCCTGGCCTTCGAACCGCATGATCTGGCGCAAATTCGCGAGCGAGGCGACGGCGTCGAACAGGCGGCCGACGCTGGAAGTTTGCGGCGAGTTCAATTTGCGCCGCAGCATTCCCTTCAACGCGCTCAATTCAACCGCCGTGACGTCCTGAAGAGGCGGCAGATGCCTCATTTCAAATGCCGCGTCGCCGAATAATTCGTAAAGCAAACCGATTGCCGCGCGGCGCGGCTCTCTGACCGCTTTGTCACCGCCCGGCAACCGGAAAGGACGCAGATGCGCGATGCGTTCCACCTTTTTGTCCGTGACCAGGAAAAACTCGCCGCCCCAGATCGTCCCGTCCAAACCGTAGCCGGTGCCGTCCCACGAAACACCGAGCGCGGGCGGCTCGATTTCATTTTCCGCCATGCAGGACAAAACGTGCGCGATGTGGTGCTGGATGCCCACCTTGGTAGGGACGCGCTGCTGCGCGTCCTGGCCGGACGGCAGCCCGGCCTTATCGATTTCGTTCGCGAACTTGGTCGAGAGATAATCCGGGTGCAAATCCGCGGCGATGATTTCCGGTTTCACGTCGTAAAGCTTTTCAAAATCGGCGATGACTCGGCGGAAGGCGTTGTTCGCCGGCTCCGTCTCCAAATCGCCAATGTGCTGGCTGATGAAAACTTGATTTCCAACCGCGAGCGCGATGGAGTTTTTCAAATGCGCGCCGACGGCCAGAATATTTTTCGGAGGGACGAGTTCCACGAGTCCCTGATGTTTGGGACTCGTGGAACTCGTCTCTCCGATTGAAATGGGCAACGGCGCGTAGCCGCGCGCACGGCGCAAAATCATTTCACGGTCGAGCATCACGCGCACGATGGAATCGTCCACGTGCCGGACGATGGGACGGTTGTGGACGAGAAAGACATCAGCGATGCCGCCGAGCCGCTCCAACGCCTCGCATTCATCGGTGCAAATCGGCTCGTCGCTCAAATTGCCGCTCGTGGCGACGACGGGGAAACCCAGCTCCGCCATCAGCAGATGATGCAGCGGGTTTGATGGCAGCATTGCGCCGAAATTGGGATTGTGCGGCGCGACGGACGGAGCAATCTGCAAAATGATTTGTTCAACGCTCGCCCTCACCCTGACCCTCTCCCCCGGGGAGAGGGAACAGTCAGCGTGCGGGCTGGTTTGTTCCATTTCAGTTGAGCTGCCGGCAGCCGCACTTTCGAGGAGGAGCGGCGAATATTTCTCCCTCTCCTGGGGGAGAGGGCCGGGGTGAGGGCGGACCAGCCTCCTCAACAAGACAATCGGCGCTTCGGGCGAACGGAGCAGCCGTTCTTCGAGCGGCGAAACTTCGCAAACCGCCTTCACGCTTTCCAACGACGGAAACATCAGGGCGAAGGGTTTTTCTTCGCGATGTTTCCGCTCGCGGAGACGTTTGACGGCGGCTTCGTTGCGCGCGTCCACCATCAAATGAAATCCGCCGATGCCTTTGACGGCGACGATTTTGCCTTTACGAACAGCTTCGGCGGCGGCGAGCAAGGCATCGTAGCTGCGCCCGGCAGAGCGCGGCTGATTTGGCGCCTCGGAAATATCGGCGTTCTGCCGAACACCGCTACGCCATAATTCCAAACGCGGCCCACAAATGGGACACGCATTCGGCTGCGCGTGAAAGCGTCGGTTGTGCGGATCGTCGTATTCAGCCTGACACGCAGGGCACATTGCGAATGGCGCCATCGAGGTATTCGCGCGGTCGTAAGGCAGCGATTCGATGATGCTGAAGCGCGGGCCGCAATTCGTGCAATTCGTGAACGGATAACGGTGCCGCTGGTTCTTCGGATCAAAAATCTCGCGCAGGCAATCGGGACAGGTGGCAATATCCGGCATCACAAGCGCGGTTTTGCCGCCGCCGGTTTCGCTGGCGCGAATTTCAAATTTCTTGTAACCGTTGGCATCAAGCCACGAGGATTCAAGGCTCTGGATGAAACTGCGCTCGGGCTTTTCGGTTTCGAGCCGCAGCAGAAATCTTTCCAGATTTGCGCGCGGCCCTTCGACTTCGATGAAAACGCCCTGGGGAGAATTGTTGACCCACCCGGCGAGTTTCAATTCCTCCGCCAGCCGGAAAACAAACGGCCGGAAGCCGACACCCTGCACCGCGCCGCGAACGGCGAGTTTCAGGCGTGTCTTTCCCACGGCTGGAGTGATGGAGGAAGTTTTCATTCGCCACTTCAACACTACACCAAATCCAGTCCGGCCCTTAACCGTCGGTTGCCAATCTTTGCACAGGAATTGTCAAAATAAGGTGCGCATGCAGGCGGCTTTGGGTGGAATATGTTGGTGAAGTCCTATGCACGAGGTTTCGATCATGGAAAGCGCGGTGCGGATGGCGGTGGAAGCCGCGAAGTCGGCGGACGCGAGCCGCGTGCTGGCGCTGCGCCTGCGCGTGGGGACTTTGAGTGGCGCGGTGCCGGAGGCGCTGCGGTTTGCGTTCGACGTGGTTTGCCGCGATACTATTGCCGAGGGCGCGAGCCTGGAAATGGAATCCGTTCCCGCCACCGGCTGGTGCCCGGTTTGCCGCGAGGAATTTCAATGCGCGGATTTCATCAACGAATGTCCCCGCTGCCACAATCCCAACGGCGAGTTGCGGCGCGGACGGGAATTGGAAATCGCCTCGGTGGAGATAGATTGAATCTCTGATTCGTGGCAGCCGACGTGAGTCGGCTCTGACTTTGTGAGAAAAATGGAGCGGACTGACGTCCGCTGCTACAGTAGCTTACGATTTTATGTGCAAAGAATGCGGATGCGGCCTCGGCGGCGACGATGTGAAGATCGGCGGCCATTCCCACGAACACGGGCATGATCACGGCCACGACCACGCCCATGGACATGACCATCACCACGAACACGGGCACTCGCATGGCGGCAAAACACTGAGCCTGAACCTTTCGCTGCTGGAGAAGAACGACCGGCTGGCGGAACAAAATCGCGGCTTCTTTCGCGCCAAAAAATTACTGGTGCTCAACGTGGTTTCATCGCCGGGTTCGGGCAAAACCACCTTCATCCGCGAAACGGCGGCGAAGCTCGCGGGCCGGTTACGCCTCGGCGTGATTGTCGGCGACCTCGCGACAGACAACGACGCCGCCAAGCTGCGCACCGCCGGGATTCCCGTGGTGCAAATCACCACCGGCACGGTCTGTCATCTGGACGCGGACATGGTTGCCAAGGCCGCCGCGCAAATGAATTTGGACAAGCTCGACGTGCTGGTGATTGAAAACGTCGGCAACCTCGTCTGCCCCGCCGACTACGATTTGGGCGAGGATTTGCGCGTGGTGCTGCTGTCCGTCACGGAAGGCGAGGACAAGCCGCTGAAATATCCGCCGATGTTCCATTCGGCGCACGTCGCGGTGGTGACGAAAAGCGACATGGCGGCGGCGGCGGGGTTTAGCCGCGAACTGGCCTTGCAGAATCTGGAGCGCGTGAGCCATCACGCGCGGATTTTTGAACTATCGGCGAAAACCGGCGACGGCATGAAGGCGTGGCTGGATTTTTTGGTCGAGAAACGGGCAGTTTAATTTTCGCGGCAGAGTTGTTTAATTTTTCCCACCGCTTCGGCAAAACCGCGCTGTGCTTCCGGCGTGAGGGTTTCGCTGAAATCCAGTTTCACGGCGGGGATGGTCAGCCACCAGGCCTGCGGCGCGTGGCCAAAAACGTCGCGCGCCAGCGCCAGCATCGTGCGCGGGTCGGCGGCGTGCGCCATGAGCTGCGACGATTCGCCGGGCTCGAGCTTGCGGAGCTGCACCTCGCGCGCGGTGTCCACGGCGGCGTCCACGAACACCACGGTGTGCGCCCGCGAAACCGGGTCGGCGTATTCGGGTGAGAGTTGCTGGCAGACGAGCGTGCGCACGCCGGGCAGGTTCAACTTCTCAATGGCCTCAGCCACGCGCGGGCCGACGCCGTCGTCGCCGCGCAAGGTGTTGCCGTAGCCGATGACCAGAAATCCGGCGGGTTGATTTGTCGTGTGGCTCTCGTTCACCGGTTCAGTTTACCGATGGTTGTGCGGTTGGCCAACGCGATAACTTTTCAATTGTTCAAAATGCCACACTACAATTTCTTCACGTGGACGCCGCCGCCGCTGCTCTCCAGCTTGAGGGTCGGGCCGCCGCCGTTCACAGCGCCTTTCAGCTCGTCGTGCTTCTTTTTGCCCTGGATGGTGATCGGCAAATCACAACTCACCCCGCCGCCGGAAGACTCGGCGTCGAGATTGAAAGCCGCGTCTCCGGGAACCTGCACCGTCACGCCGCCGCCGGAGCTTTCCAGCGACACGTCGCCGGGAATTGGCGAGGGGAGCACGGCATGGACGGGGCCGCCGGAGGATTCCGCCCGCAGCTTGCCGCCGACGTTCTCAACAGTGATTCCGCCCCCGCTGCTTTCGACGGACACGGGTCCGCGGAAGTCTCTTACCTTCACGCCGCCACCTGAACTATCGCCGTGGAGCGAGCCGCCGCCGCCCGCCAATTCGATTCCGCCGCCGCTGGTGTCAATTTTGATTTCGCCTTCGCAATCAATGGCATGAATGCCGCCGCCGGAAGTGTCGCCATAGAGCGGACCGTGCAGGCGCGTGAACTTCAATCCGCCTCCGCTCGTGTCCGCGTTGACCTTGCCGGCCAAGTCGCTGACGGCAATGGAGCCGCCGGACGTATCGAGGCTGGCATTGAACCGGGCGGGAACACGGATAGTGACTTTGCCTTCGATCTGGTTTCCATTTGAACCCCAATGGAACCAACGGTTCTTCTCTTGTTTGTGGCGGCAGCGCACGGTGACGGTGTCGCCTTCGTGCAGGAATTGAACCGGGTTGTCGCGAAGGAATTGCTCTTCATCGGCATTGTCCTTGCGCGTGACTTTGCGCCAGACATCCACGGAGACTTCGTCGGTTGCGCTCGTCGTGACATCAATGGAACCGAAGTCCACGTCCACGACGAGTGAGCCGCCGCCCGTTGCGTTGAAGTTTGTTTTGATTTGTTCCTCGGTCGCGGCGAACGCCGTGAAGGAGGTCAGGAGTAATAGGATTGACGTCAGTTTCATAATTGTGGAAACGCTGTTTCTCATTTGTTTTTGTGCAACACCAGCACGCTGCCTTCTTCATCGTCTGCTTCGCCAACGACCTCCCAGCCGGCGACGGCTGCCTTGACGGTTTCCCAACGCTGCGCCGCCGGCCCCATCTGCCCATAAACAACCTTGTAATTCTCCACCGTTGCCGAATGCCGCTCCGTCGCGCAGCCGGCGAAAACAACCAACACTGCGAACGCCAGTGCCAGACCAAGAATGTGCTGTCTCATAAGCTTTGAGTTGTCGCGGGCGCGCGATGACGCATACTTCAAATACACAGCAAGCGGCCCGAATGTTTCAAGAATTCACGTTTTGTAACACGAATCGCAAAACCGTCATTCGCGCTTGAATTTTAGCGCTCATTCTGTGGCGGCTCAATTCGCCAGCTTGATGGCGGCGAGTTTCTTCAGCGTCCCGATGTCCCTTGACGATTTTACCTCCAGCCGGATGCCTGTTCCTTCCGGGTATTTCGGAGCTTCGTCCATCACTTTGATGACACGTTTGGGCCATTTGTTTTGCCGCGCCGCCTGCATCGCCTTGTCTCCGAAAATGAAAGCCACCCTGAAGCAACCAACACAAGGAGCAAGCCACACGATAGTCCGCGCCTTGCGCTTTACACGCAGAGACCAGCCGGCTTTGGGCGAATAGCTATTCCACTCGTGGATGTTCGCTTCGCATTCCTGGGCCACGTCGGCCAACAATTGATCCCAAATTGCCTTGGCCGGGCCGAGAGCGGTGGCCAATTCGGCGTCGGTCGGCTTCGGTTTGTTTATGAATGCGTTCGGAGACATGGGGATATCAATTCGCCTCTAGTCTGCTTTGGCCGGTCTTGCGGTTGGAACTTTTTCAATGACATGAAAACGAATCCGGCGACATTGGGAGCAACGGCCAATGGTGAAACTCTTTCCGGCGGCCCCGCGTCGGATGCCGTATTTGCCCCACGGTTCGGCGAACCCGCATTTCAGGCAACGAACCTGCCAGCCCGGAGCACGCATCTCTGCGTTCATAAAATCATCCCCGTTTCATTTCGCTCAAAACCGTTCCGTCCGACGCAATGAGTTGAACGTGCAACGGCATCTGGCCGACGGCGTGGGTTGAGCAGCTCAAGCACGGGTCGTAGCAGCGGATGCCGTGTTCGATGCGGTTGAGCATCGGTTCGGGAATGTCGTTGCCGCGCACATAGTGCCGCGCGATTTGCGCGACGGTCTGGTTCATCGCCAGATTGTTCTGGCCGGTGGCGACGATGAGGTTGACCTTTTTGAGCAGGCCGTCGCGATCCACCGTGTAATCGTGGAAGAGCGTGCCGCGCGGGGCTTCGCTCACGCCCACGCCGCGCAGGCTGTTGATGCCGGCATCGGCGCGGAGGTAATCGCTCAACAATTCGGGGTCGTCCATGTAGCGCTCGATGTATTCCAGCGACGCGAGGATTTCGATGAGCCGCGCGTAGTGGTAAAGGAACGACGATGTGACCGCGCCACGGCCGAGTTTCTTGAAATTTTTCAATTCGGCGTCCGCCTTGGGCACGCCCATTTGTTCGCAAACGTTCAGGCGCGCGAGCGGGCCGACGCGATACATGCCTTCGGAAAAACCGAGCGGCAGGTAATACGGCGATTTGAGATACGAATTCGCCTGAACCGACTCGCCGATGAACTCATAATACTTTTGCGGATCAAGCTGGTCGGCGATGATGCTGCCGCTGCTGTCGGAGAAACGCAATTTGCCGTCGTGATGCTCCCAAGTGCCGTCCGGCGTGACGAGTCCCATGAACAGCGACGGGAAATTTCCGAAAATCTGGATTTCGCGCTGGTGGGTTTCCATCGTCTTCTTCCACAGATCAAACGCGACTTGCGTCGTGGTGAAAGCCTCCGGCAGCCACGCGCGGATTTTGGCGCGGCCTTCCCCGGTGAGCGGGCTGCGCACGCCGCCGGGCACGGCCCATGCGGGATGGATTTTTTTGCCGCCGAGAATCTCGATGATTTCCTGCCCGAACTGGCGGAGCCGGATGCCGGCGCGGGCCAATTCCTTGTTCGCGGCGATGAGGCCGAAAACATTGCGTTGCGCCGGCGGCGTGTCCCAACCCATCAGAAAGTCCGGCGCGCTCAAATGGAAGAAGCTCAACGCGTGGCTTTGCACAATCTGGCCGAGGTTCATCAGCCGGCGCAGCTTGTCGGCGGCGGGCGGGATGTTGACGGCCATGATGGCGTCGCCGGCCTTGGCCGAGGCGAGCAGATGGCTGACGGGACAGATGCCGCAGATGCGCGGGGTGATGCCGGGCATTTCGCCGTAGG
>Ga0265337_1000499_pt1 | contig 20857 bp, 16 predicted proteins | sample 42122metaG_FD_192441 | JGI IMG/M metagenome (GOLD analysis project Ga0265337, IMG submission 192441) | Rhizosphere microbial communities from Carex aquatilis grown in University of Washington, Seatle, WA, United States - 4-21-22 metaG | ecosystem: Host-associated > Plants > Roots > Rhizosphere >... | reverse complement strand
AGAGCGCGCAGAAAAAGGTCGAGCAGCACAATTTCCAGATCCGCAAGCGCACACTCGAATACGACGACGTGATGAACAAGCATCGCCAGGTGATTTATGATTTCCGAAACGAAATCATCAACGGCGAGGACGTGCGCGACCGGCTCATGGACATCATGGAGGAGGTTGTCGTCGAAAAGGTGCTGGAATTTACAACGACGGACACCGAGCACGGCGAATGGAAGTTGCGGCAACTGGCCGACTGGGTGAACCTGAATTTTCCGCTCGGCCTGCCGGAGCCGGAAATCCTCAAGGCCGCCGAAGCCGGCAGGGAAACGCCGGTCACCGGCTCGCTGTTCGACGGGTTAAGCCCGGCGCAGTTCGCCGTCTGCAATTTCATTTCCGAGAAAGTCCGCAACGCTTACGACATCAAAATCAGCTTTGAAAATCCCGAAGCGCTGAAGGAGGTCGAGCGGTTCACCATCCTGAGCGCGATTGACCGGCTCTGGCAGGAGCACCTTTACGAAATGGACAGCCTGCGCTACAGCATCGGCCTGCGCGGTTACGGCCAGCGCGACCCGCTCGTGGAATACAAGGCCGAAGCGTTCAAAATGTTTGACGAACTGATGGTCAACGTGAAGACGCAGATCTGCAACAACATCTTCCGCAGCGCATCGTCCATGCTGGCATTTGAAAATTTCCTGCGGAACGTGCCGCAACAGACGCTGCACCAGACGGCGAGCGCGTTTGGCGGCGGCACGACGACCGCCAGTTCCGGCGGCGCGCAATCCAAGGCCAGCGACGTCGTCAGCGAGGCCGCCGCCGCGCAGGAGGCCAAAGCCAGGGCCAAACCTGTCCGCACCGGCCCGAAAGTCGGCCGCAACGATCCCTGCCCCTGCGGCAGCGGCAAGAAATACAAGCAGTGCTGCGGTAGGTAGGGACAGCGCGCCGCGCTGTCCGGACGCCGCGGCGCGGCGTCCCTACCAACTTCAACCCGAAAATAAAAACTTGCGCCCATCCGCCTGATTGCTAAATTGCAAATGATTTGCAATTAAGATCATGACGCCCGCCGGTCTGCTGACGGTTTACTGCGTGCTAGTCCTGCTGGCCTCGCTGGCGGGCGGATGGGTGCTGTTGCTCGTCCATCTCACCCACACGCGGCTGCAAATGGCCGTCAGCTTCGTCGCCGGCCTCATGCTCGGCATCGCCCTGCTCCACTTTTTGCCGGACGCGGAGGAACAATTGCATTCGCTCAATCGGACGGTGGACTGGCTGCTCGGCGGTTTCCTGACAATGTTCTTTGTCCAGCGCTTCTTCCACTTCCATCACCATGACTTGCCCGAAGGCGACCCGGAAGACTGTTGCGACCACGATCATTCGCACACGCACAGCCGCGATGAACACGATGAACACGCGCACACGCTGGCGGACAAATCCGCCAGACAACTTTCCTGGGTCGGCACGGCGCTCGGCCTGACGCTCCACTCGTTGCTGGACGGACTGGCATTGGCCGCCTCCGTCGCAGCCGGAGCGCAAGGCCATGTCAAACTTGCCGGTCTTGGCGTCGCCCTTGTTGTCATCCTGCACAAACCGTTTGATGCGATGGCCGTTTCGACCCTGATGGCCGCCGGCGGCAAATCGCATTTTTCACGGCACGTTCTGAATGGACTGTTCGCGCTGGCGAGTCCAATTGGCGCGGTGCTGTTTTATTTTGGAGCAAATCATCTGGTTGGCGGCAACGTGCCGGTGCTCGGCTATGCGCTTGCATTTTGCGCCGGCTCATTTCTCTGCATCGCCAGCAGCGATTTGCTGCCGGAATTGCAATTTCATTCGCACGATCGTTTCAAGCTGTCGGCGGCGTTGCTGGCGGGACTTGCCGTGGCCGTCATTATAGGCCTGTTCGAGTAAAAAACTGTTCATACCGGGCCGCAAACCAACTGAGGGCGGCTGCGTTTGCCGGTTTTGTCGCGTGCGATTGGCTAGTGGACGGTGCCAGACTTGTGCAGAACCTCATCCACCGTCTTCACCAACTGGGCGACGGTGTATGGCTTCGGCAACAGTGCATCAATATGCAGCCACGGGTTCTGGGCCAATTCCTCCATCGGCGCCGTTCCCGACGCCAGGATGACCGCCAGCATCATGTCTTCGGAACGGAGCTTTTTGATGAGTTCCAGACCCGTCACCACCGGCATGGTGTTGTCGGTGACCAGAACGTCGTAGTGGTGGGCTTTAAGCGCTCTCCAACCGGAGGCGCCATCTTTGGCGGTGTCAACGTGGTAACCGGACTCAACCAGCACTTCAGCGTTTAGACTCCGAATTTCGTGGTCGTCATCAACCAGAAGAATGCGGTGGGAGCGGGTCGTATGACCTTGGGCCGGCGCTCCGACTGGCGCTTCCGTTTGCGAGATGGTGTTGTGTTTCATATCGCAACAAAATAATAGACCGAAAACCGCGCGGGCGCAAGCGGGTTTTACTCATCCCATCACCGTGATTGCGATGCCCGCGAGGATGCCGATGGCCGCGAGGATTTTCTGCCAGTTGCTCCGCTCACCGAACAGCAGCAGCCCGCCCGCGAACGCCACCAGCGTGCTTCCGCGCCGCAGACTCATCACAACGGACACCAGCGATCCCGGCTGGCGCAGCGCGCCGAAATAAATGTAATCCGCCACCAGCAGCGAGAGCGCGATGACCGGGATGCTCCAGCGCCAGCGGAATTCGTTGCGCTCCCACCAGCGCCATTTCCAGCCGATGGCGAACGGCGTGAACAGCACCACCAGATAAATCGAGAACCACGCCTGCACCGTCGGCACCGAGAAATGCGCGCGGCCGAGAAGGTATTTGTCGTAAAGCGAACTCACCGCGCCCAGCATCGTGCCGGCCAACAGGAAACCCACCCATTTGTCCCGGTGAAAATGCACGCCCTCCAGCCGCCCCGCCATTGAAAGCCCGACGAACGACACCAGCGTTATCAGCACGCCGGTGATTTCCAGCGCCGTCGGCCGTTCACCCAGAATCAGCAGCGCGCCGAACAGCGTCCACAGCGGGGTCGTCGCGCGGATGGGCGAACCGAGCGAGAGCGGCAGGTGTTTCAATCCGAAATAGGTGAAAATCCACGAAGCCGTGACGATGGCGGATTTCAACAGCAGTTGCAGATGCTGCACCGGCGCGAGCGGGTCCGTGACGAGCGACGCGGGCAGCAGTCCCGGATGCGCCGCCTGCGCGAGCAGCAGCGCCGTCCACACCGTCGCGCCCGTCAGCGTGCTAAAGAACAAAATCGGCAGCACGGCGTTGTCCCGGATGGCGTGCTTGATGCAAAGGTCATACACGCCGAGGAACAGCGCCGACACCAGGCTGGCAACAATCCAGTTCATTCAAGTCATTTTGGTGGGGCTGGCAGTCCCCTGCCCGCCGCGGATTCGACAATCCATGGCGGCGCGCAACGGAGTGCGCGTCGTGTCACAAAAATAAGAAAGACGAGCGAACCGCTTTGGCCCGCCCGTCGAGCTGATGGTTTCAAATATGTCCGTCCAGCCTATCAATTCCGCCTGCGCTTGTCAGCAAACTCGTGGCGATTGGATCGAGCAATGCGAAGATTGAACCGGCCGTGGCCGATCCAAATAATCCCAACCAACGAAGACGGAATGAGGATTACGAAAAGATTACGGTTGAAACATTTACAGAGCAATGTCAGCAACTCCTGCACGACACGTGGATGTCTCCCTTTTCGAGGTTGCAATCCTGCCTTTGCCCAAATAAACGCCCGCGTTGACAATCAAGCGGGCTGGGCCATCAACTGGCACAAAAATCAATTCCGTCCCGGCTTATTCGTTCAATCCCCAATGACTCTGTCCGCGTCCATGTGTCGCACGCAGTATCTCTTCCATGACCGGACCGAGGTATGTAGCCTGCTGGTGAATCTTTTCCATGACCTCTTCCGGTTTCTCCGCCACTATTCCCGGCTTGCTCCCGGCCATTTCCCTTTGCCACCGTGTGTCTTTGTCTTTTGTGTCGTCCACGATCTGACGAACTGGATTCACGATTGAACCTTCCGCCGGTTGTGACGAAAAAGCAAATCAATTGCCGCCTTATTTTGACATAGGAATTTTTCCTAGAGTGGTTTCGAGCCTCTGCATGCGAATCATCGCAAGAGAAATTTGGACGCGTGGGTTCCCTGATTCCCCTTGCCGTTTTATATCACATGTGGCCGATGATGTTGTCGCCGAATTGCGAGCATTTGATTTCCGTGGCCTTGTCCATCTGGCGCGCAAAGTCGTAGGTCACGCGCTTGGACGCAATCGCGCCGTTGAGGCCCTTCAAAATCAAATCCGCCGTTTCAGCCCAGCCCATGTAGCGCAGCATCATTTCGCCGGAGAGCACGACGGAGCCGGGGTTCACCACGTCCTTGTTCGCATATTTCGGCGCGGTGCCGTGCGTGGCCTCGAAAATGGCGTGGCTGGTGATGTAATTGATGTTGCCGCCGGGCGCGATGCCGATGCCGCCCACCTGCGCGGCGAGCCCGTCGCTCAAATAATCGCCGTTGAGGTTGAGCGTGGCGATCACGTCGAAATCCGCCGGGCGCGTCAGCACCTGCTGGAGCGTAATGTCGGCGATGGCGTCCTTCAAGACGATGCCTACTCGGGCGTTGCGCCGAAAAATCATAAGGGCTCCCACCCATCTCCGTTTCTGACTTGCCCAAAAGAAACGTGCTCCCGCGATTCCAGCTTCTATGGCGAGCGGACCCGGTAATAGCGGGTTGGGTTGTTGGTTGTCTGCGCGTCGGTAAATTGGAATCGCCCGAAGGAAACTTCCGTCGCCGTCCCGAGAACAGACCAGTTGGCCAATGGCTTGTCAACATTGGTGGTGGTCAACACCGTGAAAGTTGCCCCCGGTGTGTTGGAGAAACCCAGCTGAACGGAGCCGCCCACGAGCCGGACCAAGTTCAACAAAGTGATGGACGTGACTGGCGGATTGGTGGTGATGACGAACGAACCGCTCTGAACCCAGGCGGAATCGCTGTAGCCGCCGGCAAATTGCTGGATCCGCAAGACGCAGTTGGTCGCCGGCGTCGCCGGCAGGGTCCAGGCGTAGGTGGAGACATTGGTCGCAGTCGTGCCGATGGTGACCCATTGCTGTGCCACCGAAACGTCGTCCACGAACCATCCTGTGGCGGCGGCGCTGTTATCGTCCGCTTCACGGAAGCGGATGTAAATGTTTTGTCCGGCATAGGTGGTCAGCGGGATTTGCGTCTGGATAAACCCGCCGCTGTTGCCGCTGAACGCGCGCCGTCCGCCAATCGGGCTGCTGTAACTGCTCGATATGGTGGCATTATAGCCGCCTTGGGTGGCGTTGGTGCCGATGTCGGTCCAAGTGGTCCCGTCCAGGCTGGCTTCCACCACACCGCCATCGTAACCGGATTCAAGGTTGTAGCTGTGCCAGAAACTCAGCACGCCACCCGCGGCCACTGAGATCAACGGGCTGCGCAGATATTGGTCGCTTACGGTTGAAATATCGGTGGCCAACCAGCTGTGGCTGGAACTGTGACTGGTGGTGGTAATCTGGCTCCAATCCAGCGAACCACTCGCATGGCTTACAACCCAGCCATTGACGCCGGATTCCATCGTGTCGGAAAACGTGTTCACAATGCCGGTGGAATACTGCAAACGAGCCGCGGCAGACGAAGGCGCGCCGTTGCGATTCCATTGCACCTGCACCACGGCACCGGTGGTGAAGGTTTCGCCGCCAACCGGAACGATCAATGCAGGGTTCGGCACGGGCACAGGTGGCAGAATCAATTGATTGGCAAATTTTTCACGAAACACCGCCGCGTGGGGACCGGATGGAAACAACAGGTTGGCAGCATTCACGATCGCATTGGCCATATTGCGCATGGTGGGATTGGCACCAATGCCGAACTGTGCTTGCAAGGTAATCTTGTCCATGTCGGTGCGCGAATACCCCTGGGCCAGCAATGTCTTGAAGGCCTGATAAAGCGGCGTGGACCAAAGCTGATCCGAATAGTTGGCAATGCCGTTGATCGTTTCGTGCGCCACATACGTGTGCGTGGAGTCGTAGGTCAGGTTCGTCATGTCGAGAAACCGACCGGGCCACGAATCAGCACTATGGCCATCCCAACTGAACGCCCATTCAGGATGAAAGGTCTGGCCGTTGGTGGTGGTGGAGCTATAGGAAGCGCCCCAGTAATCTCCAAAGCCTTCGCCAATCGCGCCGCTGTCGCCTCCGCTCCAAGTTGGCACAATGCTCTGGGTGATGGCGTGGCCATATTCATGCAGGATGACGTCGGCGTCCTCATCGTCATCCACACCGCCATGACCAAAGGCCAGGCGATTGCTCGCCGGGATGTAATGGGAATTGTCTGCCCCGCTCAAACCATCGGAATCAGCCCCGATGGAATTGTATTGGATGTTGGAAAAGCCCAGCGACTGGATGTAGCGCTGGCTTTGATCAATGTGAAAATAAACCATCGCGTCGTCAAACGCGTTGTTGCCGCGCGGCCAGTTCCAAACGCCGTTCGCGGTGGTGCTGGGAACCGTGGTGGGCGATTCGAAATCAATGATCTGCACCCACGGGCCTTCCAGCCGGTAAACGCCGTTTGACTCGCTGATCTGATGCAGCACGCGCGGGACATAGGCCGCGGTGAAGGCGGAAGCGGCGCTGCTGTCCACCAGCGAGGCGTTGGCCAGATACGTTCGCGTGTCGCCATCGAAAACATACGCGGTGCCATCCACCACATTCTTGTTGAGGCTGGTTTGCTTGCTCTGGAGGTTCGCGGTTTTCCACGCCTCCGTCGTGTCTTTTCTGGACCAGATCGTGCCCGCATAAGCCGCAAAGTTCGGCAGAGGCGCTCCCTGCTTGTTCCCGCATACGGCCGTGTCACGGAGCGAAACGACTTCGCCCGACTCGGCGTTGATATAATGTTCCCAGTAGCCAAACGGCTCTTCCACCGCCACCAGAGTTTTATAGACCAATTGGAAACCGCCCTTGCCGGCAACGTAAATGAGTTCCGCCCCGGTCCCATCCAAAAGCCGGCCGTGAACCCGCAGGTGGTTCCACGCGGCATCCAGAGCGGCATCCGGTCCGATCAAGGTTTTGGGCAGCTCCGGAACGGTCATCACAGGAAAAGTATTATTGTAAACCTCATAAACCGTCCCGTTGTCGCGGCGAACAGACACGATCAAATCGCCGGCTTCCACGCGCAGCCCATTGAGCATTTGCCGATACCGAAAGTGCGTGCCGAGCAGGCTTTCCTGAGTGGACACCAGTTCAAGGTCGGCCAAACTGGCGGCGATCCCGAAATCATCCGCATGAATTTTCAGATAATTGCCGGCCACTTCCGCGCCCGTGCCCGGAATTTTTTCCGCGGCGGGAAACATCTGCTTCCAGGTTCCCCGGCCGTCACTGTGCCGCGCGTTTTCAACCAGCGAGTTGGCATCGGCGATGGCGACCGTTTGCTGGGCCGCCTGGCAGGAGAGGCCAAGGGCGAGCAGCCAGGCCAGTGTGTGGGGCGGAAAAGCGAAAGATTTCCGGCGGTATTTTTTGATCAAATCGGAATTCATGGTGTTATTCTCAATTGGAATCAGCAAGACTACACCCACATCTGATCACTTATTCTGCAAGATCATAGCCCCAAGTTCCCATCAAGCTCAATCAAAATTATCGGAAAAAACACGCGAAGTTGCCGTAGCGTTTGGAAATACAGGCGTGGAAGCGCGGTATTGCCCATGCCAATACCTGCAAGGGAGAAAACCAGAGGCGAAAAACAAGCGGCGGCCGCCATTGTTGGCAACCGCCGCCTTGAATTTTGAGAAGTTGAACCAGTGGCTCAATCATCGGCACCGCGTCACATGTGGGCGATGATGTTGTCGCCGAATTGCGAGCATTTGATTTCCGTCGCCTTGTCCATCTGGCGCGCAAAGTCGTAGGTCACGCGCCTGGACGCAATCGCGCCGTTCAAGCCCTTGAGAATCAAATCCGCCGCTTCAGTCCAGCCCATGTAGCGCAGCATCATTTCGCCGGAGAGCACGACGGAGCCGGGGTTCACCACGTCCTTGTTCGCATATTTCGGCGCGGTGCCGTGCGTGGCCTCGAAAATGGCGTGGCCGGTGATGTAATTGATGTTGCCGCCGGGCGCGATGCCGATGCCGCCCACCTGCGCGGCGAGCGCGTCGCTCAAATAATCGCCGTTCAGGTTCAGCGTGGCAATCACGTCGAAGTCCGTCGGGCGCGTGAGCACCTGCTGGAGCGTGATGTCGGCGATGGCGTCCTTGATGACGAGGCCCGCGCCGGGCTTGCCTTCGGGAATCTTGCACCACGGTCCGCCGTCCATCTCCACCGCGCCGAAATACTTTTTCGCCGTCTCGTAACTCCAGTCACGGAACGCGCCCTCGGTGTATTTCATGATGTTGCCCTTGTGGACAATGGTGACGGACTTGCGCTTGAACTTGATGGCGTAACTGATGGCGCTGTGCATGAGCCGCACGGTGCCGGAATAACTCACGGCCTTGATGCCAAGGCCGACCTGCACGTCGCAGGGAAAATCCTTCAAGCCGACAGCGTCCCAGAATTCACGCGCCTTCTTCTCGGAGTTGAAGCGGATTTTCTTGAGTGCGGCGGGCAGTTCCTTCGAGATGAAATCCAGGATTTTTGCCGCCTCGACGGAGCCGGCCTGATAATCAATGCCGGCGTAAATGTCCTCGGTATTTTCGCGGAAGATGATCATGTCCACCTTCTCCGGATGCTTCACGGGCGAGGGCACGCCCTTGAAATACTGCACCGGGCGCAGGCAGACGTAGAGGTCGAGCATCTGGCGGAGCGCGACGTTGAGCGAGCGGATGCCGCCGCCGATGGGCGTGGTGAGCGGGCCTTTGATGCCAACCAGATATTCCTTGAACGCCTCGACTGTGTCGTCCGGCAGCCAGTTCTTGAACTTGTTGAAGCTTTCCTCGCCGGCAAACACCTCGAACCAGGAAATCTTCCGCTTGCCGCCATAGGCTTTGGCCACGGCCGCGTCGAACACGCGCACGCTGGCGGCCCAGATGTCCGGGCCGGTGCCGTCGCCGCGGATGAACGGCAGGGTGGGATTTTCAGGAACGGTGAGCTTGCCGTTCGCGATGGTAATTTTTCCGCCCGTGGGCGGGGTCACGTCTTTGTAGGCCATGTCAATTTACGATTTGCGATTTACGAATGTTAAATTTAAGCAGTGAATGAAACCGCCTTATGCGATGAAAATCAAGGAAAGAAAATGGATCTGGTTGAACCCGATGAACGTCCGCCCTCATCCTGACCTTCTCCCCCAGGGAGAAGGAACAGCAATTGGCCGTCTTTACTTTGCGAATGACAGTTCGGCAAATCCAGTCGCGCGAATTTTCAATGGGGCTGCAAACGATTCTCCTTCTCCTTGGGGAGAAGGCCGGGATGAGGGAGGACAAAATTCTAACTTTGCGGAGCGCGGCTGTGTCGCAGACCAGCCGCTGCCGTGTAGACGCTGCTGCGGCTGACGCTTCGCGCACAGCCGCGCTCCGAAGCATCACGGAGCGAGGCGTTCGCGGTGGGGCTGGTGGTCGCGGTTCCAGGCACTCAAGGCGGCGTCGCTGGTGTCGGCGAAAAGAAATTGCACCGTCGGTGATTCAACGTGGCCGTCGCTTTCTTTCACAACACAATTTTGTGTCCACGTTTTTCCTTCGCGAAATAGTTAATGCTCGTTCCCGAAGGCAAATTCTGATCTTTCAAAACCCGCCGCACTGTTTCAAGGCTGTTACTACCGTCGAAAAGCAGCAGGTCAATGTAGGCATTTTGAGTTCCAAACGCTCCACCAAGCAACCGCCCGTTTGAATCTGACTTCATCGCCTCGGCCAAGGCATCCTCAATGACTCCACGCGCCTCACTCTGTTTGCCATCAGGACGAAATTTGGCATCAAAAGATACGAACACATAATCGGCTCCCGTCCCAGCCAGCGGGTCTGACAATTCACCTTCCGCATCAAGATATTCCTGAATAAGTCGGTAGTTCGACGTCGAACCGGTAATTACATCATCACGAAGAAACTGCTGATGTGGTTGTTTCATCTGATAGCCTACCCATGATTCACCGGGCGGGAATTTCTTCCAGCCGGTTTCTGTCTCAACCTTCTTCAAGAATAAATTCAATTCGTGAAGAGGCATCGCGTCAGCCAATTTCTGATCATTCAGTTTGATTTCTCCAATCCATTGCTGCGTTCCGAACTCGCCAAGAACCTCGTCGAGAAATAGAAACAGAACTGTGTAACGATCTTCTTCTTGCATCTCTCCAAACAGAGGATGCCATACCACCAAGTCAACGTTCTCGCTGTCGTGGTTGGGGGTTGCAGTAATCCAAAACCCCATGGGATCAAAAACCTCATCCGCTATGTCCATCCGGACTCCTTGAATAGAACCAGGTTGACGGGCATGGTAAAAAGTCCAGCCCGACAATGTCGGTGCTTGGCTGTGCCAGAACATCGCAAGCAATTGGCGGTGTAAAACTCCCTCGCCAGTCAGCGTGAAAGAATGACCATTGCCGTTTGGGCCCGGACCAAATACCCAAGCAAAACCGGGCACCATCTCGTCAACTTTGGCACTTACTTCAGTCGCGAGACTGTCGCATTTCTTGGCTTCGATGGTTTGGTAAAAACGCGGTGCGACTTCAGAATACCATTCCCAAAAACGTTGAACACGAGTCTTGAAAGTAAATTCTTGTTTTGCAACAACCGAACGTTTGAAAATTGAAAACATGTTTCAATTGCTCGGGAAGTTTTAAGCCACATCAATCAGCTTCGTCGCTGTCGTGGCGGCTTCGCCAAAATGCGCCTTCACCCTGGCGACGGTGTTCTCGACGGTCAGGCCGTATTTCTTCCGCAGTTCGTCCTGCGTCGAGGCGTGCTCGATGAATTGGTCCGGCCAGCCGATGCGAACGACGGGCGTCGTCACATTTTTCTCGCTGAACAGTTCCAGCACCGCCGAGCCGTAGCCGCCCATCACCGTGTGGTCTTCCAGCGTCACGACCAAATCCGCCGCCTTGCCGAAAAATTCGGTCGTCCCGGCGTCAATCGGCTTGGTGAACCGCGGGTTGATGACGGCCACGTCGAATCCTTCCGCCGCGAGCTGCTCCGCCGCCTTGCGCGCGATGGCGCACATCGGGCCGAGACCGAACAGCGCGGCCTTCTTTTGTCCGTTGCTGGAAAAATTCTGGATGACCTCGGCCTTGCCGATTTCGAGCAGCCGGGGTTCTTCCTTGATGGGCACGCCTTCCGCCGTGCCCCGCGGATAGCGGATGAACATCGGATGATTCTGGTGCGTCGCGGTGAACATCATGTCCACGAGTTCATCCTCGTCCTTCGGCGCCATCGCGGTGACGTTCGGCAGCGTGCGCAGATAGGCGATGTCGAACAGGCCGTGGTGCGTCGGGCCGTCGTTCGCGGAAAGCCCCGCGCGGTCCATGCAGAAAATCACCGGCAAATCCTGCAGGCAGATGTCGTGATGGATGCAGTCGTAGGCGCGTTGGAGGAAGCTGGAATAAATCGCCACGACCGGATGCAACCCCATCGTCGCCATGCCGGCGGCGAAGATGACGGCGTGTTCCTCCGCGATGCCGACGTCGTAATAGCGGTCAGGCATCGCCTTTTCGAGATGTTTCAAGCCGGTGCCGCTGGGCATGGCGGCGGTGATGCCGACAAGGGTGTTGTTTTTCTGGCAGAGCCGGACCATCGCCTGGCCCATCACGTCCTGATACATGGGCGCCGCGTTGGGTTTGGGCGCGGGCGTTTCGCCGGTCTGGGCGTTGTAGGGTCCGAGGCCGTGGAATTTTTCCGGGAATTTAAGCGCGGCTTCAAAACCCTTGCCCTTTTGTGTCAAAATGTGAATGACAATCGGATGGTCGCACGTCTTGGCGAATTCCAACGTGCTGATGAGCAGCGGCAAATCGTGTCCGTCAATCGGGCCGAGATAGCGCATCCCCATTTCCTCGAAGAACACCGGGCTGCCGTAGCCGCCGCGCCCATCCGCGTCCTCCGGCTTGCCGGTCTGGCGCAGCCCGACATCAGCGATGGCGCCCTTGACGCCTTCCTCGGCCTTCCGCGCGAGTTTCATGGCCAGATCGCCTTTGGGCAGGCGGCGCACAAAAGCCTCGAAATCCTTGGCGATCTTGTTGTAACGCGGATTGGTGATGAGCTTGTTGAGGTAGGCGGAAATCGCGCCGACGTTTTTGGCGATGCTCCACTCGTTGTCGTTCAGGATGCCGATGAACCGCTTGGTCGTGTGGCCGATGTTGTTGAGCGCCTCGAACGAAATGCCGTTGGTCAGCGCCGCGTCGCCGAAAATGCAGACGATGTTTTCGTCCGTGCCTTTTTTGTCGCGCGCCGCCGCCATGCCGAGCGCGGCGGACAGCGCAGTGCCCGCGTGGCCCGCGCCGTAACAATCGTGCGGGCTTTCCGTGCGCAGGGCGAACCCGTTCAGCCCGTCCGTCTGCCGGATGGTGCGGAACCGGTCCTTGCGGTCGGTGAGAATCTTGTGGACATAAACCTGGTGGCTCACGTCCCACACGAACTTGTCCTTCGGCGTGTTGAAAACGCGGTGCAGGGCGATGGTCAGCTCAACCACGCCGAGGTTCGGGCCGAGATGGCCGCCAGATTTGGCGAGACCAGCGATGAGTTCCTGCCGGATTTCGCCGGCCAGATCCTGCAATTGCGGCAGCGTGAGTTTCTTCACATGCGCCGGCCCGTTCACCATGTCGAGATATGTGCTCATAAAATTTTTATCCGAGAATTGCGCGAATTATCACGTATGAAAACTGATTGAATTAAATTAGCGACAATTAGCGAAATTAGCGGATGCGTCATTTTTATTCTTCGGACAAATCAACCGGCTTCAATTTCATTTCTCCCGCCGCATTTTTTTCGAGTTGCTGGATTTTCAACTCCGCCTCGGCGAGTTTTTCCTGGCAAATCTTCACGAGCCGCGCGCCTTCCTCGTATTTGGCGAGGAGCTCTTCCAGCGGCAAATCATCCGACTCCATCGCCCCGACGACACCTTCGAGTCTTTTCAAGGCTTCTTCAAACGGCAGGCTGCCCTTGGGCGCGTCAACCCTGGCTGTTTTTGACATGGGACAATGCTAATAAACGCCGCCTCGTTCGTCCAGCTTGGAGCGCGCTGCGAATTGCCGGGTGGCAATTTTTCCGCCTCGCTGTTGTTTTGTGCGGCCAAACGGCTGCCCGCCAGCATCACAAAAACAACACCGGAAACAAGCGTCAGGAAGTTTTTTCTCATGCACGTGTCACTGGCAAACTGGCCAAAACAGGCCAATGAAAGATTTGGGCCGGATTTTGGAACTGCTTCCTTGTCTTTTGCGTGTCGCACGCCTATTATTAACTGACGGTTGTTTGTTCATGTCGTTTCAAAAAGCACTTGGCAGTCGCGCCGCAGGCTGGATTCTTTCCGGCTTTCTGGTGGTTTCCCTCAACCTCAACGCGCAATCCAGCGTCAACGTTCGCGTCATGGCGGCGAACCTGAACGGAAACACGCAAAGCTACCAGCCGTTCGCGCTGCGGATATTTCAAGGATTGAAACCCGATGTGGTCGCCATCCAGGAATTCAATTACACCAGCACGAATAATCTTGGCGTGAACACCGCCGCCGCGTTCCGCGAAATGATTGACACGGCGTTTGGAACGAACTTCGTGTATTACCGCGAGCCGTTCAACAACAGCGGCGACATTCCCAACGGTATCATCAGCCGCTGGCCGATCCTGGCCTCCGGCTCGTGGGCGGATGCGCAGCAATCCCAACCCAATCGCGGCTTCGCGTGGGCGCAGATCCAGTTGCCCGGAACCAATTCGGTTTACGTCGTCAGCGTGCATCTGCTCACCAGTTCGGCCACGGCGCGCTCCGCCGAGGCGGCGGCGCTAAAGACTTTGATTCAATCCAATTTCCCGCTGAACGCCTGGGTTGTTCTCGCCGGCGATTTCAACACCGACAGCCGCACGGAATCCACGACCATGACAACGTGCGACAACTACTTGAGCGATTTTCCCGTGCCGGTGGACAACAATGGCAACTCCGACACGAGCGGCAACCGCAATCATCCGCACGATTACGTCCTGCCCAGTTTCGCATTCACCAATTTTGAAACGGCGACCGTTCTTCCATCGCACACATTTCCGAGCGGCCTGGTTTTTGACTCCGCCGTTTACATCCCGTTGAGCGAAGTTGCGCCGGTTCAATCCGGCGATTCCAGCAACGCGCAGCACATGGCAGTGATGAAGGATTTTTCAATTTCAGTGGGGACCAATTCCGTCACCAACGCGCCCGCCATCACCACGCAGCCGCAAAGCCAGGGCGTCGCCACCGGCAACAGCGTCACCCTTTCCGTCATCGCCACAGGCACCAGTCCGTTGAATTACCAATGGCTGTTCAACGGCACGAACCTTTCCGGCGCGACCACCAATCCCTTCACGATCGCCAGCGCGCAGATCACGAATACGGGAAACTATTCAGTCACCATCACGAATATCGCGGGCAGCATCACGAGTTCGAACGCGGTCATTAGCGTCACCAACGCGCCGCCATCAATTTCAATTCAGCCGCAAAATCAAAATGTCCTCGCCGGCCAGACCGCGACCTTCAGCGTGACCGCCGGCGGCACGTTGCCGCTGAGTTACCAATGGCTGCTCGGCGGCACCAACCTTTCCGGCGCGACCACCAATCCGTTTGTGCTAGCGAATGTGCAGTCAAATAACGCGGGAAATTATTCCGTCGTCATCACGAACATTGCCGGGAGCGTGACCAGTTCGGTGGCGGCGCTGGCCATTCTCTTCACCAATCCGGTGGTTTTTGCGCAATGGAATTTCAACAGCGCCCCGCCAGACGGCAGCACAACATCCGGTTCGACCACGCCGTCGCTTGGAAGCGGCACGGCTTCGCTCGCCGGCGGCACCTCCGCCACATTTGCCACCGGCGACACTTCATTCGATCCTGCTGGCAGCACGGACAATTCCGGCTGGAACACCGCCACTTATCCCGTCTCGACATCAAACAACAAAACCGCGGGTGTCCAATTCAAGGTCAACACGGCGGGCAAAACAAACATCGTCATCACCTGGAGCCAGCGCGCCAGCAACACCGGCTCCAAATATGCCCGCCTCCAATATTCAACCAACGGGATAAATTTTGCGGATTTTCCAACGGCCGTTTCCTTGAGCGCCGGCACCGTTTTTGAAGTCAAGACCAACAGTCTGCTGGGGATTGCCGGGGTGAGCGACAACACCAATTTCGCCTTCCAGATCGTCTCGGAATTTCAAAGCACCGCCACCGGTTCCGGCAGCGCCGCCTATGTCGCGGCCAACAGCGGCAGCACTTATGCCGGAGGAGCCAGCGGCGGCACGTTGCGCTTCGACATGGTCACCGTTTCCGGCCAGGCAATTATCACAAACTCAACGCCGCCCGTCTTGAGTTCGGTCATTTTCACCGGCAACCAGCAGTTTCAATTCACTGTCACCGGGCAGGAGGGCGCAAACTACATTGTGCAGTTCTCAACAAACCTCGTCACCGGCGTCTGGCTTCCGCTCCTGACCAACACCTCGCCGTTCACTTTCACGGACACCAACGCCGCCGCGTCGGCGCAAGGATTCTACCGTGTCGTTTCATCGCCCTGATGTTTCTTGGTGGCACAGGCGTCTCGCCTGTCATTTTCGGCGGCCCGCCGAAAATCTTTGAAGAACACACTCCATACCCGTGACAATCACCTTTCCACCCGGCTCAAAACTTCGCCCTTCTTCAATCGCGTTTTCAACCGCTGCCCGGCTTTAACTTGTGCCGCATCGCGCAAAACTTTCCCGCTCGCCGCGTCCATCGTGATGGAATAACCCCGCGACAACACCTGCTCGGGGCCGAGCAATTGCAAGCGGGATTGCACCGCCGCAAGATTGTTTTTCAAATCCTTGAAACGGACGTGCGCCAGCTCGCGCAGGCGATGCTGAGTCACCTTCAAAACTTCGCGACGCTGCTTCAGCAATTGCTTCGGACGAACCTGACGCAACCGCGCCAAGAGATTATTGCAGGCAACAAGCCGCCCGCGAACGCCCTGCTTTCCGCAACGCAACAAACCCGCCTGCAAATCATCAAGCCGCTGCAACGATTCATCCAACCGCTTGCGTGGATGCGCCTGCACCATCCGCCGCATAAGGCTTTCCACGAATTGCCGGCTTGCGAACACGCCTTCCGTGATGATTTCCGCCGCCGCGCTCGGTGTCGCCGCGCGCACGTCCGCCACAAAATCGCTGATGGTGAAATCGATCTCGTGCCCGACCGCCGACACGACCGGAATGGCCGATTCAAAAATCGCCCGCGCCACGACTTCCTCGTTGAACGCCCACAAATCTTCCAGCGACCCGCCACCGCGAGTGACGAGAATCAAATCCAATTCTTCGGAGGGACGAGTTATACGAGTCCCCGAAATCCCCCCGTCAGCCGAGTCAGGGACTTGTGTAACTCGTCCCTCCGAAGTGTAATTGTTAAATTCATTTAGCAGCCGGATGGCTTCGGCGATTTCCCCCGCTGCGCCTTCGCCTTGCACGCGGCACGGCACGAGAATGATTTCCAAACCCGGATTGCGCCGCTGCACGACGTGCAGCACATCGCGAATCGCCGCGCCCGTCGGCGACGTGACGAGACCGATGCGCTGCGGATATTTCGGCAGCGGCCGTTTCCGTTCCGGCGCGAAAAGCCCTTCCGCCGCGAGCTTCTGCTTGAGTTTCTCGAACGCAATTTGCAGCGCGCCGACGCCCTGCAACTCCACCGCACGCACGATGAGCTGGTATTGCCCGCGCGCCTCATACACCGTAACGTCGCCTTGCAGCAAAACCTTCTGCCCGTCCGCCAGCAACTCGCGATGTGGAACCTTCTCGCGGCTGAATAAAACGCAGCTCAACTGCGACGCCGCATCCTTGAGCGTGAAATAAATGTGGCCGGAACTTTGCGCGCGCAGATTCGTGACCTCGCCCGTGACCCAGATGGAACCGACCTCTTTCTCCAAAAGCGACCTGACCTGCGCCGTCAGTTCCGAGACGGACAAAACCTTGCGCGTCTGTTCCGCTGGAAACAGTTCGCCGAAATCCCACTGTGATTTGGCCTTGTTCATCAAATTCTAAATCCATCAAACCACGGCCGCAGCGCCGAAGCAAGCGAAGGTGCACATCGAAGACACCAATTGAAATCAAAGTCTGCCCCGCCCTTCGCCCCGGCCGTGATACGTCAGAAAATAAATCATCACCGCCGCCACGACCACCGCCAGCCCGCCCCAAAACAGCGGCCACGACGTGCCGTGCGTTCCCGCGCAAATTACAAACCACCCGCCGGCGCCGAGATAGCCGATGAGATTGCCCACGCCGCTGCTCATCAGCGTCATCAACGCCTGCGCCCGGGCGCGCCACGTGCTTTCCACGCGCTGGTCCAGGTAGATTTGCGCGGTGATGAACACGAGCGTGAACGACGCGCCGTGCAGCGAGATGCCCAGCAACAGCCACGCCTTTGTGTTCAGTGCGCTCAAGGCGAACCGCAGCACGCCGATGCCCAGGCCGCAGAGAAAAATCCATTTCAACCGCCATTTCAAAATCAGCGCGCCGAGGCTGAACATGGCGATGATTTCCGAGACCTGCGCCAGGCTCATCCAGGCGCTCGTATGCGTCAGGCCGAGGTCGTGCATGTGCGTGGGCGCATACGGATAAAACGCCGCCAGCGGGATGCTGAACAGCGCGACGGTGACGAAGACCACGCGATGGTCGTGATTTTTCAACAGCGCCAGCGCATCCAGCCCGAACCGCTCGCTCCACGTCAGGTTTTCCACCGATGGCGGCATTTCCAAGACAGGCAGGAAAAACGTGAACACCGCGACGAGCAGCCACACCACCGCGCCGCTGTATCCCGCCAGCGACGACGTGTCCGCATTCAGCGCGCTGACCAGCCAGCAGCCGGCCATCCAGCCGAGCGTGGCCATTGCGCGGACCGGGCCGTATTCCTTTTTGGCATCTTCCAGCCGCGCGAAAACAATCGTCGAGACAATGCTCCACGTCGGCGCGGAACACAGCGAGTAAAGCTGGATGAGCGCGAGCACCAGCCAGGGATTCAGCCTGGACTGGATGGCGGCGCTGACCAGAGACATCGTGACGGCGGAGGCCAGCGCCAGTCCGCGCAGCACCGTCACCGGCGAGACCCTGCGATCGGCCATCGCGCCGAAGATCAGCGGCGACACAAACGCCGCCAGCGCGGATGCCGCGAACGCAAACGGTTTGATGGCGTGCATCCCGTGGGCATCCAGCACCGTGCCCAGCGGCACCAGCCATATCCCCATCGCCGCCGCTTGGACAAAGAACAACACGTTCAACTCGGCGTATTCGGCTTTGCGAAGCGTTGTCAGCACGGGCGCGAGAATAGCCAGATGCGGCGAAAATAAAAGAACGCAACTGCCCCGGTGTAGAGTCGGCGCCGTGCGCCGACGGGTCGAGCCACAGGCCCGACACTGCATTTCACTTCGTGCGCTGATACACCCGCACCCAGTCCACCTCGTAATGGACGGGGAATTTCGTCTGCGAAGGATCGCCGCCCTTGTTGCCGCCGATGGCCTGGTTCAGGATGAAATAAACCGGCCCGTGAAAGGGATTGCCCTGGTCCGTGTTGTCGGCGGTGGCGAGGTCAAAATGGTTCATCAATTTGCCGTCGAGCAGCAGGTCAATTTTCTTTTTGTCCCAATCCATCGTCCAGACGTGAAATCTCTTCACCCACGCGTCGCCGCCGAGTTCGGTGATGGATTTTCTGGGGGAAGACCATTGCGCCCTTCCATTGCGACTGTAGGCGACGTTGGCCAGGACAACATTGGTGTAATATTCCATGATGTCCACCTCGCCGCCGGCGGGCCAGCGGATGCCGGGCGTCGCACCGAGCGTCCAGAACGCCGGCCAGCTCCCCGGCCGCGTGTCAATGCGCGCGCGCATCTCGAACCTGCCGTAGGTGAACTCGCGCAGCCGGCGCGACGTGATGCTGGCGGAAGTGTAATCAATCCACTCTCGGCCCATCCGCATGTTTTGGCTGCCGGCCAAGAAATTCGGATTGGGTTTGTGCTCCCGCCGCGCCTCGATGATGAGCAGGCCGTTTGTGCAAAAGGCATTTTCCGGTTGATACCATTGCAACTCGTTGTTGCGCACGAAGCCGCGTTCGTAATTCCAGTTCGCCGGGTCAGGCGGGCCGTTCCTGTTGAATTCATCGTGCCAGACCAGTTTGGCGCGGTTGGTGGCACAGCCGGTGGCGGCAATCAGCAGCAGCAGCGGCAGACTAAACACGGTTTTCATTTTCATTCGATGATGATGCAGACGCCGGAAACGCGCCAGAGATTACTTGATTCGCCGTCACCGGCCAGCCCTTCGCCTGATCAATGCACGAAACAAAAAGCGCGCAACCACCCGGTTGCGCGCATGCGACTATTTTGATTGAAGCAGCAATTACTTCTGCAGCTTGGCTTCCCAATCGCGCGACGTGGGATCGCCGTTCCGGTCCACGCCTTCAATTTTGCCCTTGATGGAACCGTCCGCCACCGTGCCGGAGTATTTGTTCGTCATCGAGTTGCCGCCGAAGGTGCGCACCACGCTGAACGAAACATCCGCGCCGGTGACCTTGCCGTCGGTGATGGGCGTTGCCGCAGCAGCCGCGCCGCCGCGACCGGGGGCGGTCACGCTGCCGGTCAACTTGTCGCCTTCCACTTTCAGCACGAGGGTGTTCGTCCGGTCCGGCCCGCCGCCGCGGCCTGCCTGGGTCCAGATGTAGGTCCCCGTCGGATCCACCTTTTTGTCTTGGGCCTGCGCCTGGGTCAATACGCCCGTCAGCAGAACAGCGCCCATCACGATTTTTGCGAATTTGCTTGTTGTCATGTTTGTTTTGTTTGGTTGTTTGGTTAAAGCGGCCCCAGCATGCATTCCAAAAGCGCATCGGGGTAACTTACCCGAAAAGACCGTTATCGGGCGGGGAAGGTTACAACTATTGGCGAAATCCGCAAACTCAAATCCGCCCTTTGCACGTGGGTCAATCGCGGAGCCAAGCCTACAAATTTCATTCTGGGCGGCGCGGCAGCACCGCCCTACCACAATTTGGTAGGGCCGACCTGCCGGTCGGCCCAAACTTCCCGCCGCACGACCAACCCGCCGAAGTCCCTTTGCGATTTGGTTTGTTTAGTCATCAAGTGGTGAAATTACCTCTGACAATTTTCCACTTTCAAGCGTCTTGCTAAACTCGAATATGAAACTCTTCCTTGCAGGAGCAAAGTTATCACTCACCACAGTGAAAGTAAGAAGATGCTTTCCCGGACGAAGTTGATGAGGGAAGTAATCCGTGGGCGAAGGGACTACAGGGTTAAAAAATCCCATTTCGACTTTCTTGTCGCGATTCTCAAAAAGCCAAGCTGCGTCGAAATTGCGGTATGATTTGGGAGCAATTCTGACAGAGGCCAAGCGCGTTCGTTCCCATTTGAATTCCGCAGTTGCCCATTTGATGTTCTGATTTGAGTTCAAATCAACAACCTCATCAAGATACGCGAAACAATTGCGAGCATCCTTTCGATGATGCAGGTTTTCTACCTTGATGTGAAATGGCCGAGAAAAGCGCCCGTCGGCTTTAGTTTGATCCAGACGACGATCGGAGTGCGGATAAACACTCAAGGTGAGCGTGTTTCGTGTTTGTGTAGCGGCGCGTTTTTGAATCAATGACCTCAAGCGCGGGGTAATTACGCTACAAGGTCGGCGGGCATTGTTTTGCGTTTGTTTGTTTTTCGTGTGCCGGTTTGCTGTTTTTGGTTTTCTTCCCGGCGCCG
>Ga0265337_1000494_pt1 | contig 20909 bp, 18 predicted proteins | sample 42122metaG_FD_192441 | JGI IMG/M metagenome (GOLD analysis project Ga0265337, IMG submission 192441) | Rhizosphere microbial communities from Carex aquatilis grown in University of Washington, Seatle, WA, United States - 4-21-22 metaG | ecosystem: Host-associated > Plants > Roots > Rhizosphere >... | reverse complement strand
ACCTGCGGGAAGGTCTCCAGAATCTTGAATTGCCCATTGGCCTTGGTTTCACCAATGTAAACATTCTTGGTGCAATGATGATTGGCTTGGACGGTAATCTTGCCGCCGGGGCCCTCGAAGCTGATCTCACCTGATTCGAGCACGTGGCGCACAGCATCCACGTCAAACGTACCGGCTTTTTCCACCGCTTTCTTCCACAGATAAACGCCGTTGTAAGAAAGGACAATCGGGCTGTCCACGGCGCGCTTTTCCTTGATGACACCAGGGTAGCTTTCAGTTTTCAGCCAATTATACCAGTTTTTGAGGAAGGTTTTGTTTCCCGGGGTTTTAAGCGACATGAAATAACTCCAGCAACCGAGTTCACCGACAAGTTTCTTGGTTGGCAGGCTGCGGAGTTCATCTTCCGCCAGGCTGAAGGAAACCACCGGGCAATCCGACGGCGACAAACCGGCGGCCACGATTTTCTTGAAGAAGGGCACGTTGGAATCGCCGTTGATGGTGTTGATGACACAGGCGTCGCCGCTGGCGGCGAATTGCTTGATGTCCGCAACAATTTGCTGGAAGTCCGTGTGACCAAAAGGAACGTATTTGCCAGCGGAAATGACTTTGCCGTCCGCGTCTTTGCGGAAACCGCCGCCAATGCCTTCAGGCGGAATGCCATGCAAGAGCAGATATTTATTCAGGATCAAATTCGTGGTTTGGGGATAAATGTAATCGGTGCCGATCAGGTAGAATTTTCTCCGGCCCTGGGCGAGCAGGTAATCCACGGCCGGTATGGCCTGCTGGTTGACCGTTTCGGCGATGTAGAAGATGTTGTGGGACAATTCTTCACCCTCATATTGGACGGGATAGAAAAGCAATCCGTTCTCCTTTTCAAAAACCGGCTGAACGAATTTGCGGCTCACCGAGGTCCAGCAGCCAAAGGTCACAGCCACCTTGTCCTCCACCAGGAGTTCCTTGGCTTTTTCGGCGAACAAGGGCCAATTGGACGCGCCGTCGACAATCACCGGGTCGATTTTGTAGGATTTGTCGCCCACCTTGATGCCGCCCGCATTGTTGATTTCATCAAAGGCAAACAACAAAACATCGCGCAAAGACGTTTCACTGATGGCCATCGTTCCGCTTAATGAGTGGAGCACTCCCACCCTGACGGTATCTTGAGCCTTCAATTCCGCTTCCGTGACGCGCTTCCGACAGAGTTTGAGCAGGGTTGATCCCGTCAGGTTTAGCGGACGGCCTCGGGAACACACGAATCCCCATGTCCGCTCGAAAACCCTGCGCCCATACGGCAGGGCCACCAGCGAATGATTTTCCAATTCCTTGGCAATGCTCCAGCATGGCAGGAAACTCATGGCCAGCGTGCGCTCCACCAATTCCTTGATGGTTCCCAGATTTTCAATTTCCCCAAGGATGTTCAACTTGATTTTTTGCTTGAGCATAAAATCCTCCACCTGTTTCCGCTGGCGGCTGGAATCCTTGATCAAGAAGCAGGGATATTTGCCAAATTCATCTCGAAGCGCGCCATTTTTGGCCGCGAGGGGATGCCCGGATTTAACCACCAGGTGAAATTGATCGGTCATGAGTGGATAAAAATCGACCGTATCGTTATTCACCGGTTTTTCGGTCAAGATGACATCCGCATGATTATTTTCCAGCAGGCCGAACGATTCACTGGCATCAAACGATTCGACTTGCAGCAAGGTGTTGGGAGATTCCTTGTGAAATTTCAACAAGACCGGCGTGAGAAAAATCGAAAGAAAAATTGCATCTGCCGCCACCCGCAATCGTCGGGTCCCCCATTTGTTCAAATAGGTCAGCGTCCGGCGAGCTTGATCCAGTTCATCGAGGGCGCGGAGGGCGTGGGATGATAACGCTTCACCGGCCTCGGTCAGTGCAATTTTTCTGCCCATTCTGGTAAAAAGTCGACATCCCACATCCGCTTCCAGCTCGCGCATGGCATGGCAAATGGCCGAATGCGTAACGAATAGTTCCTTCGCGGTTTTGGTATAACTTCCGGTTTTGGCAAGAACCACAAACGCCTTCAACTGTCTGCTATCTAGCGATTCATTCATATGTGAATTTTAATCACAGCAATTGTGAAATTATTTCAGCCGGTTCAATTCCCGGAACACAGGTCTCTGGCATCGTGACTGCTAAACACGAAATGGGAAGAGACAGAATCCAGAAAAATCAACATTACAAACCTCAATAAAGCATTTAAGACGCCAAGTAACTGTCCGTTGCCCGTAAGGGAAGATTTTGCAAGAACCTAAAGGAACAAAAAAACAACATGAAAAACAAACCAACTAAAAAATCATTACGAACACATAAGCGTCTTGTAACCGTGGGAGCCTGTTTGGGTGTGATTGTCAGCGGAGGGATGGCGGCCTACGGCCAGACGGCGACGATGGCCGATATGGAGAAACAGAATCAGGACTTGCAAAAGCGGCTTGATGCTTTGGAAGATCTGGTAAAGCAGGAGGGACTGATGCCAAGCGGTTCCACGAACAAAAGTGTCATGTCGGCCCTGGATCAGATCACCGTTAGCGGGTTTGTGCAAACTTCCTATTTTTACAATACCCAGCGTCCGGCATCCGGCCAGTCTGATTCGTATCTTTGGAACACGAAGGACAATTCATTTTCACTCAATAAATTCAAGCTGACAGTCGCCAGCGCGCCGGTGGCGACCGACAAATGGGACGCAGGTTTCAGAGCCTCGTTGATGTTCGGCGATGACGCCCCCGACCTCAATACCCCCGGCAACAACGGCACCGGCGGCAACACAAGCTTCAATGATTTACGTGAAGCTTATGTGGAAATAAATGTGCCCATCGGCACCGGCCTGGACATCAAGGCGGGTGAATTGATTTCGTTGTTGAACTGGGAATCCGGCGACGGCGGCGCGGCGAACCCAAACTTCTCACAAGGCTACCAGTGGTGGTACACCGGCAACGGACCCTCCGCCGGCATCCAAGGCACCTACAACTTCACTGACAAGATCGGGTTGACGGTGCGCGTGGACAATGGACTTTACCAAGGGCCGGTGGACAACAACCAAGGCAAGGCGTTCAGTGGCTCCGTCAATTTAAAGCCGACGGATAAATTGTGGGTCAATTTGATCGGCTGGTATGACTCCCAGCCTGGCGATTCAAGCACGTCGGGTATTTCCAGCATTGGCGGCTATCAATTCACCAAGGAATTCGGCACCGGTTACGAGGTTGACTATTTCCACTTCGCCGCACCCGGCACCGACACCGATTTGTGGTCGGTCGGCGGTTGGGGTTGGTATAACTTCACTTCCAAGTTTGGGGTGGCGGCCCGGGCCGACTACGTTTCCCAGGATAACGGCGTGCTTGGACCGGCTGTCCGTCCCGGCGCCGGCCTTACCACCACTGACAACGGCGGCGCTCTGGGCAGCTTGACCGCCACGATCAATTACACACCGGTGCCTTACATAAAAATCCAGCCGGAAGTCCGCTACGATTATACGACCTATTCCGGCGGATTAAACGGAAAGGACTACCAGTTCATTATCGGCTGTGGTGCGACATACATGTTTTAATTTAATCAAACAAATCCAAAATTATCCAACCTTGAAATTCAGACCAACCTTGCTATGAAAAAATCTCTCTTGAATTTGATGGCGCTCACTGTCGCCTTGACCCTAACCACCCGGGCTTTGGCCGAAGACACCGTCAAAATTGGCATCCTGCACTCGTTGAGCGGCACCATGGCCATCAGCGAAACTTCGTTGCGCGACGTGCTGCTCTATGCGTTCGACGAGATCAATGCTGCCGGCGGCGTCAAGGTCGGCGACAAGTCCTATAAAATCGAGCCAGTCATTGTGGACGGCGCATCCAACTGGCCGCTGTTTGCTGAAAAGGCGAAGCAGCTCCTGGAAGAAGACAAAGTGGCGGTCACGTTCGGCTGCTGGACTTCGGTGAGCCGGAAATCCGTGCTGCCCGTTTTTGAAAAAGACAACGGACTGCTTTTCTACCCCGTCCAATATGAAGGTGAAGAGCTTTCCAAAAACATATTCTACACCGCTGAAGCCGTGAACCAGCAGGCAACGCCCGCCGTGGATTATCTGCTCAATCAGGGCAAGAAGAAATTTTATTTGATCGGCACCGACTATGTTTATCCGCAGACCACTGATTTAATCCTCTACAAATATCTGCTGCTGCACGGCGTTCCCGCGGAAAACATCGGCGGCGGTTTCCGCAAAGACGCGGACGGCAAAGTCATTTCCGCCGGCAAATACGTTCCTTTTGGTCACACGGACTTCCAGCAAATTGTTGCGGACATCAAACAATTCGCCGCCAGCGGTGACGCCTGTGTCATCAACACCATCAACGGCGATTCCAATGTGCCCTTCTTCAAGGAAATCGTGGCTGCTGGGTTGTCGCCGTCGGATTGCCCGGTGGTTTCCTTCAGCCTCGCGGAAGACGAACTGCGCAGCATGCCGACCAAGGACATGGTGGGCGAACTTGGTTGCTGGACTTATTTCATGTCACTCAAGACGCCGGAAAACAAAAGCTTTCTCAAAAGCTGGGATAGTTGGTTGACCACGGAAAGCTACCCCGGCGTGATCAAAGAGAAACGCGCGGTGGACAGCCCCATGGTGCTTTCCTACGACGGGGTTTATTTGTGGAAGCAGGCGGTCGAAAAAGCCGGCACCTTTGACGTGGACGCCGTCCGCAAAGTGCTCGAATCGGGCGGCATCAGCTTTGCCGGTCCCGGCGGCAAAATCACCGTGCAGCCCAATCATCATTGCACCAAGAATGTTTATATCGGTGAGGTCAAGGCCAACGGCCAGTTCAAAATCCTCAAAACCTTTGATCAAGTTTTTGGCGAACCGTTCCTGTTGAAGGGGCTTGACGACAAGCTCGCGGCCGCCGCCAAATAAATAACCGCAACCAAACTCCTCCGTTTGTTTGTTGTTGGAAACATAAAAGGAGCGGGGCCAAAGCTTCGCTCCTTTTTTGGTGCCATGAAATCATTGTTCAGAACCTTGGCCAATCTTCTGCTCCTGCTGCTGTGCCTGAAGGCGGCAGCGGCCACCGAAACGAATGCGGTGGACGAATCATCCATCCGCCAGAAATTGGTGCAAACGATTTTGAGCAGCGGTGACGACCAGCGGAAATTGATCAACGATTTGGGCGACACCGACTCCAAACTGGTCAGCGACACATTACAAGCCTGGACGCGAGGCGGGATTTATCTCTGCGACGCGCCTGATGGTTCCAAAGTTCCGGTGCTGCTCGAAGACCAGCAGGACGCCGATGGCAAAGCCCGCGCGATCCGCATCCTGGACGGACAGTTTGTCAAAGACAGCTCCGGCAAGGAACTGCGTTTTGGCGACAGCGACTTGAATTCCGTGGACACGGACATGCGCCTTCGCGCCGCCATCCAGCAATCCATTGATACGCTCGCGCTCGCCAATCCCGATCCCGATGCCCGCTGGTCGGCGGTCACAAAAATCGGCAACTCGCAACGCGAATCTTACGTTCCGATTTTACAAGGCCGCCTTGCCAGGGAGACTGATTCCCGCGTCAGGAAAGCCATCCACGAAGGCATTGCCTCGTTGCAGTTAAGCGACACCAATCCGGTCGTGCAGGTCGCCGCCATCAAACAATTGGCGGCGATGGGCTCCATCGGCAATTTGGAAGACCTGCAAAAACTGGCCGGCAATGCCCAATCTGATCCCAACGTGATGTCCGCAGCAAAGCTCGCCGTCAGCTCGATTCAAGACCACATCTGGCGGGTCAATTTCTTCGGCACTATTTTTCGCGGTGTCAGCCTTGGCTCCATCCTGTTGATTGTCGCGCTGGGCCTGGCCATCACGTTTGGCCTCATGGGTGTCATTAACATGGCGCACGGCGAAATGATCGCGGTCGGGGCTTACACCACTTACGTCGTGCAAAATGTTTTTGGTTCTGGCTTTGCGTTTTCCGTGACGTTGCCCTTCAACGTCGGGGGACATCAACTTGGCTTCGGACTTCATCTTCCCGGCTTGAACGCCACCGGCTGGTTTTATCAAAGCTATTTTGTTTTTGCGATTCCCTTGAGTTTCATCATGGCCGCGCTGGTCGGTTTGGTTCTGGAACGCGCGGTGATCCAATTCCTCTATCGCCGTCCACTGGAATCTTTGCTGGCCACCTGGGGCGTGTCACTGGTGCTGCAGCAACTGTTCCGCATGGTTTTCGGCGCGAACAATGTGCAGGTCAACTCGCCTTCATGGTTGCTCGGCCATTTCGCGATTCACGACGTTTCGTTCGGCTACAATCGCGTCTTCGTCATCGGCTTTGCAATTTTGATTGTGATTGGAACGTGGCTGCTCCTTTCAAAGACTCCGCTCGGCTTGCTCATTCGCGCCGTCATGCAAAACCGGGCCATGGCTTCGTGCATGGGCGTGCGCACGACTCGCGTCAACATGATGACGTTCGCCTTCGGTTCCGGTCTCGCGGGTCTGGCCGGTGCCTTTCTTTCGCAGATCGGGAACGTCGGCCCCAGTCTCGGCCAGAGTTACATCGTGGATAGTTTTATGACCGTGGTCGTCGGCGGCGTCGGCAGCATCATCGGCACGGTCTATTCCGCGATCGGCATCGGCACCGCCGATCAGGTTCTGCAGCAACTTCTCGGCTCGCCGGTCATGGGCAAGATCATCGTGCTGACCGCCATCATCCTTTTCCTGCAATGGAAACCCGGCGGCCTCTTCTCCATCCGCAGCCGCAGTCTGGATTGAAATCATGCAAGGCAAAAAAATCAAATGGGAGTTGTGGACCGTGGTGGTGGCCACGCTTTTTCTGCTGGTGATTCTGCCGGGGCTGAATGCCTTCACCGCGCCGGAGAGCTGGCTGCACGTCAGCAATTTCACCATCAATGTTTACGGCAAATATCTTTGTTACGGCATCGTGGCCATCAGCGTCGATCTGTTGTGGGGCTACACCGGACTGTTGAGTCTCGGCCAATGTCTTTTCTTCGCGCTCGGCGGCTACATGATGGGCATGCACCTCATGCGCATGATCGGCGATCTCGGCCAATATCATCAGCCCATTCCCGACTTCCTCGTCTTTCTCGGCTGGAGCAAACTGCCGGCTTTCTGGCAGCCATTTTCCAGTTTCGCATTTTCCATTTTCATGGTGATCGCCTTGCCGGCGCTGGTGGCGCTGGTGTTTGGCTTTCTCGCGTTCCGCTCGCGCATCCGGGGCGTTTACTTTTCCATCCTGACGCAAGCGCTCACTTACGCCGGCTGTCTTCTTTTTTTCCGCAACGACCTGCTCATGGGCGGCAACAACGGCTTCACCGACTTTAAATTTCTGGCCGGTTACGATCTCCGCAATCCCGCGTCGCAACGCGGACTCTACATTTGCACCGTGCTCCTGCTGCTCGCGACGTATGCCCTCTGCAAATGGCTCACGGCGACAAAATTTGGCAAAGTGCAACGCGCCATTCGCGACAGCGAAAACCGCGTGCTGTTCTCCGGCTATGCAACGGCGAATTTTAAATTATTTGTCTTCGTCCTCGCTGCCATCATTGCCGGATTGGCCGGCGCGCTTTACGTTCCGCAAGTCGGCATCATCAATCCGAGCGAGATGACGCCGGATAAATCGCTTGAAGCCGTCGTCTGGTGCGCGGTCGGCGGACGCGGCACGCTCATCGGCCCGGTCATCGGCGCGTTTGCCGTGAACGCGATGAAAAGCTGGGCCACGCGCGCGTATCCCGATCTCTGGCTGCTGTTCCTCGGGCTGATGTTCATCCTCGTGACGTTGTTCATGCCCAAGGGCATCGTCGGTTTGCCGGCGCAATTTCGCGCGCTGAAAAAGAGATTGTTTCCGCCGCACACCGGCGCGGAAAAACTTGTTGAAACCATCCCGACACCGGTGCGGGGAAAACCATTGTCAAAATCCGAATGAGCATCCCGCCCCCAAAACAAGAATTCGTTCTGCTGCTCGAAGAGGTGAACAAATCCTTCGAGGGTTTCAAGGCCATTTCGGACCTCACGTTTTATATGGACGTGGGCGAACTGCGCGTGATCATCGGGCCGAACGGCGCGGGCAAAAGTTCCATGCTCGACCTCATCACCGGTCGCACCAAACCGGACAGTGGAAAAATTGAATTCGGCCGCGATACCGATCTCACCCGCTTGAACGAAGCGCAGATCAACCAGCTGGGCATCGGGCGAAAGTTCCAGACGCCGTCGGTCTATATTGACCACACGGTCTTTGAGAACATCTGGCTCTCTCTCCACGGCAGCCGCAGCGTCTGGGTGACCTTGTTTTCCCGCGTCACCCCGCAACGCCGCGACCGGATTTACGAAATTCTCAAAATCATCGGCCTCGAAAGCAAGGCCGAGTCGAAAGCCGGTTTATTGAGCCACGGCCAGAAACAATGGCTGGAGATTGGAATGCTCCTCGCGCAGGACCCGAAGTTGCTGCTGGTGGACGAACCCGCTGCCGGCATGACCGACGAGGAAACGCGCAAGACCGGCGAACTGCTTTTGAGTCTGGAAGGCAAGCATAGCATCGTCGTCATCGAACACGACATGACCTTTGTCCGCCAGATCGCGCGCAAAGTCACCGTGCTGCATCAAGGCCACGTGCTGTGCGAAGGCACCGTGGACGACGTGCAAAACGACGACCGCGTCAAGGAAGTTTATCTCGGCAGAAAAAAGAAAAATTGAACCACGGATGGACACTGATAAACACGGATTAAGATTGGGCCGGAAATTCCGCAAGGTTTTGGACTGCGGCAGCCCTCCGCCGCTGTCCTCCAGCGATTCAACGTTCCTAAAGCGGCAGGAGACTGCCGCAGTCCAAGACGCCGACGCGACTTCGGCTCAGTATTCTGAAATTGTTCTTCATCCGTGTCCATCCGTGTCCATCCGTGGTTAAAAACAAATGCTTTCACTTTCCAACCTCAATGTCAGTTACGACGGCTCGCGGATTTTGCGCGGCGTGAATCTCACCGTGCCGGAAAAAAGCCTCGTCTGCCTCATGGGCCGCAACGGCGTCGGCAAGACGACCACGCTTAAATCCATCATCGGCCTCGTCAAGCCCGAGTCCGGTTCCGTGCAACTGGCGGGCACCGAGCTGACCGGCCTGGCACCGGACGCGCGGGCACGACTCGGCATCGGTTATGTGCCGCAGGGACGCGATATTTTTCCGCACCTGACCGTCTGGGAAAATTTGAAAATCAGTCTGGTCGTTCACGGCGCCAAAGCGAACGGTCAGGTCGAGCGCGTGTTGGAATTGTTTCCCATCTTGAAAGAATTTCTCCCGCGCAAAGGCGGCGTGTTGAGCGGTGGCCAGCAGCAGCAACTCGCCATCGCCCGCGCGCTGCTCACCGATCCGAAAATCTTGATCCTCGACGAACCGACCGAAGGCATCCAGCCAAACATCATTGACCTCATCGGCGACACGCTGGTGAAAATAAAAAAAGAAGGCAAAATCAGCATCCTGCTCGTCGAACAATATCTCGATTTCTGTCTGGCTGTCGGTGACAGTTTTTACATCATGGATCGTGGCGCGGTCGTGGCCGAAGGCCCGATCGCGCATCTCAACGACGACATTGTAAAAAAACATCTGACCGTTTAATTTGCAGAATTGCCTAATCGTTATGGCCATGATGCCCGCAACCAATTTCGAGAAATTGCCCACTGCGCGCGGCCACGCGCACTTGACGGTTGAGACTGTCCTTGGCCAAAGCACCGTCACATCCATCGAATCAGCCAGCCCGATAAAAATTCTGGTTCCAAAATCGCGCGGTGACAGTGTGTGGGCCTACGCCGGCAGTTTCGGTGGTGGTCTGGTGGCCGGCGACCAGACGCGGATTGATCTGACCGTTGGCTCGGGGGCGCGCTGTTTTCTCGGCACGCAGGCATCCACAAAAATTTATCGCAACCCATCGCGGCTGCCGTGTTCGCACCAAACCTTCGCCCGTCTCGCATCCAATTCACTGCTCGTTTTTGCGCCCGACCCGGTTCAAGCCTTTGCCGATTCCGCTTACTCCCAGCGACAGGAGTTTCAACTCGGCGCCGGCGCGGGTCTGGTGCTCGTGGATTGGTTCACTTCCGGTCGCGCCGCGCGCGGCGAACGCTGGGCGTTCAACCATTTTCAAAGCCGCAATGACGTTTTCATTTCCGGCGAACGGATTTTTGTGGATTCAGTTTCTTTGGATGCGGCGGATGGATCGCCCGGCTCGCAACACGTCACCGGTCGTTTTAACTGCTTCGCCCTGCTGTTGCTCGCCGGCGAACCGTTGCAAACTGCCGGGACCAATCTGCTGGCCGAGATTTCAACCCGTCCTGTCGAGCGCGGCACGAACTTGATTTGCGGCGCCAGTCCGGTTCCCCACGGCGCGATTCTCCGGATCGCCGGCGAAAGTGTTGAACAAGTCGGCCACGAACTGCATCATCACCTCAAGTTTGCGTCCGCGCTGCTGGGCGATGACCCGTGGGTGCGCAAATGGTGAAACACTGAAGCACGGCTAAACACAGTGAACACGGATAAAAAACAATTTAAGTTTGTTCCCAAATCCGTGTTTATCCGTGTCCATCCGTGGTTAAAATAATTTTGTCATGCACTTGTCTCCCCGCGAGCTCGACAAATTGACGCTGCATCAAGCGGGCTTCCTTGCGCAGAAGCGCCTCGCGCGCGGCGTGCGCCTGAATCATCCCGAAGCCGTCGCGCTCATCGCGACGGTGATGCTTGAATTCATCCGCGATGGCAAACACGTCGCCGAATTGATGAATCTTGGCCGGCAATTGCTCGGACGCAACCAGGTCATGTCCGGCGTGCCGGAAATGATTTACGACGTGCAGGTCGAAGGCACGTTTCCCGACGGATCGAAACTCGTGACGGTGCATCATCCCATTGCCAGCGAAAATGGAAAGCTCGCGCTCGCGTTACACGGAAGTTTTCTGCCGGTGCCGAAATTGTCCGCTTTCAAAGCCGCCGCTGACGAACCAATTCCTGGCGCCACTGAAATCAAGGACGGCGAAATTGAACTCAATGCTGGCCGCGCCACAGTGGAAATTCCCGTCACCAATCTCGGCGACCGCCCAATCCAGGTCGGCAGCCATTATCATTTCATCGAGACGAACGCGGCGCTGAAATTTAACCGGGCGGCGGCGTATGGAATGCGCCTCGACATTCCCGCCGGAACCGCCGTGCGGTTTGAACCTGGCGAAACCAAGACCGTCAAGCTCGTGGCAATCGCCGGCCAGAAAGTCATTCGCGGCGGAAATAATCTGGCCGGTGGCAAAATTTCCGCCGCTGGAAAAAAAGCCGCGCTGAAACGAGTGAAAGCGAAAGGATTTGCGACCACTTAGCTTGTAGGAGACGACATGAGGAGTCTCTAACTAATTTGTCCGGTTATTTAGTTTGAGCCTCCTCACGTCGGCTCCTACGAAAAATAGATATGCACAAAATGAAACGTTCGCATTACGCCGACATGTTCGGCCCGACGACCGGCGACAAAGTCCGGCTCGGCGATACGTCGCTCATTCTCGAAGTTGAAAAGGATTTCACGGTTTATGGCGACGAATGCAAATTCGGCGGCGGCAAAGTCATCCGCGAAGGCATGGGCCAGGCCGCCGGCATCGGTGCGAAAGACGCACTGGATTGCGTCATCACCAACGCGCTCATCGTGGACTATACCGGGATTTACAAGGCCGATATCGGAATAAAAAACGGTTTGATCTCCCGCATTGGCAAAGCGGGTAATCCCGACGTGATGGCGGGCGTGACGAAAGGCATGATCATCGGCGTCACGACCGAAGTCATCGCCGGCGAAGGCTTGATCGTCACGGCCGGCGGACTTGACACGCACATCCATTTCATCTGCCCGCAGCAGGCGCACGAAGCCATCGCCGCCGGACTCACGACGATGGTGGGTGGTGGCACCGGCCCGGCGGTCGGCACTTGCGCGACGACCTGCACGCCGGCGCCGTTTTATTTCAAGGCAATGCTGCAAGCGGTGGATTCGTTGCCACTCAACTTTGGTTTCACCGGCAAGGGCAACACCGCCATGCCCGCCGGTTTACCCGAACAGATTGCCGCCGGCGCGATCGGTCTGAAACTGCATGAAGATTGGGGCACGACGCCCGCCGCGATTGATTGCTGTTTGAGCCTGGCGGATAAGCATGACATTCAAGTTACGATTCACACCGACACGTTGAACGAATCCGCGTTCGTCGAAGGCACGATTGCCGCGTTCAAAGGCCGGACGATCCACACCTATCACAGCGAAGGCGCGGGCGGCGGTCATGCGCCGGACATCATCCGCATTTGCGGCGAGCCGAACGTGCTGCCAAGTTCCACCAACCCGACGAAGCCTTACACCGTCAACACGATTGACGAGCATCTCGACATGCTCATGGTCTGCCATCACCTCGATCCCAATCTGCCGGAAGACGTGGCGTTCGCCGAAAGCCGCATCCGTGGCGAGACGATTGCGGCAGAAGACATTTTGCACGACCTCGGCGCGATCAGCATGATGAGTTCGGATTCACAAGCGATGGGCCGCATCGGCGAAGTCATCACGCGCAGTTGGCAGACGGCGGATAAGATGAAACGGCAGCGCGGCCGGCTGCCGGGGGAAAAAGGCAACAACGACAATCTCCGCATCAAGCGTTACCTCTCGAAATACACCATCAATCCCGCACTCGCGCACGGCATGGCGCATATCATCGGTTCGATTGAAGCCGGCAAGCTTGCTGATTTGGTTTTGTGGAAACCTTCGATGTTTGGCGCTAAACCGGAAATGGTCGTCAAAGGCGGCATCATCGCGTGGGCCCAAATGGGCGATCCGAACGCGAGTATTCCAACGCCGCAGCCGGTTTTCATGCGCCCGATGTTCGGCGCGTTCGGTCGCGCGACGGGAATGGCTTCGATCGCCTTTGTCAGCCAAGTCGCCAAACAAAGAGGTGTTGGCAAAAGTTACGGCCTGACTAAGCGCATCGAAGCCGTGAAAGGCTGCCGCAAAGTCGGCAAGAAAGATTTAAAGTGGAACAACGCGATGCCGAAGATCACGGTGGATCCCGAAACCTACGAAGTCCGCGCTGACGGCGAATTGCTGACGTGCGAGCCGGCGAAAGTTCTCCCGCTGGCGCAACGCTACCAATTGTTCTAGCCTCGTAGCCGCCGACGTGAGGAGGCTCTAATTTCCATGGCAAACCGAAAACAAAAAATGAGCCTCCTCACGTCGGCGGCTACGAGAGAAATGCCGCGCACTCCGCAAGGTTTTGGACTGCGGCAGCCCTCGGCCGATTTCTACGTCCCACGCCGTTCAACGCGGCAGAGGGCTGCCGCAGTCCATGACGCTGTCGCGACTGACTTCACCCTCTGGCAACTCGCTGACTCTGCATTTCCCACGGGCGGTTTCGCCCATTCATTGGGATTGGAAGCCGCCTGGCAGCATGGTGAAGTCCGCAATCACACCGAACTGGTTTCGTTTATCGAAGCCGGTTTGCAGCAGCTCGGTCACGCCGCGCTGCCGTTCGTGACGGCGGCGTTTGCTGAGCCGGAAAAACTCGACGAGTTCGACCAACTTTGTGAAGCGTTCACGACGAACCACGTCGCGAATCGCGCGAGCCGGGCGCAGGGCCGGGCGCTGCTCTCGGCGGTGGAACGGATTTTCAAAACGGAAGGCGGAAAGCGGAAAGCGGAAAAAGAATTGTTGTTCGCGCATTTTGCGCCCGTGTTCGGTTCATGTTTGCGCCAGCTCGAGGCGCCGCGCCAAACGTCGCTCCGGCTTTTTTTCTTCAACCAGTTGCGCGGCGTGCTGGCGGCGGCGGTGCGATTGAACATCGTCGGGCCGATGGAGGCGCAGAGGCTGCAACATCGCCTCACGCCGCAAGCGGAAAAAATTCTCAATCGTTGTGCCACGCTCTCGCTCGATGACCTCGCGCAAACTTCGCCCTTGCTTGACATGTGGCAAGGCGCGCAAGACCGGCTTTATTCGCGACTTTTTCAAAGCTGACAATTTATGAAATCAAACCAGCTGCTTCACTTCCATTCACACGGCGGCAACGGTAGCCCTCATGAACATGCCGACACGCCCGGGCATTTCCACGACCGCGACCTGCCGCTCGACCGCGATTTCAAGCAGCGTGCCTTTACTGTTGGCATCGGCGGGCCGGTAGGCAGCGGCAAGACGGCGTTGATGTTGCAACTCTGCCTGAAGTTGCGCGAGAAGATGAACCTCGCCGCCGTGACCAATGACATTTTCACCAAGGAAGACGGCGAGTTTTTGACCAGGCACAACGCTTTGCCCGCCGAGCGCATTCGCGCGGTGGAAACAGGCGGCTGTCCGCACGCGGCGATTCGCGAAGACATTTCATCGAACCTGTTCGCGCTCGAAGAGCTGCACCGGAAATTCAATCCGCAGATTTTGTTCATCGAGTCCGGCGGCGACAATCTGGCGGCCTGCTTCAGTCGTGAACTGGCGGATTACACGATCCAAGTCATTGACGTGGCGGGCGGCGACAAAATTCCGCGCAAGGGCGGGCCGGGCATCACGCAATCCGATCTGCTGGTGATTAACAAAACGGATCTGGCACCGGCGGTCGGTGCGGATTTGCGGGTGATGGAACGCGACACCAGGAAGATGCGCGGCAGTGGCCCCTTTGTTTTTGCGCAAGTGAAGCACGGCGTGGGTGTGGATGAAATCATCGGGCACATGCTTCATGCCTGGCAGCACCTTTTTAAGATTCCGCACGGGCTTCACCGTCATTGACAGCGGTTCATTCGAGCCGGGCACGCATACCAGGGAAATCACATTTACCGTGCCGACGAAGACGGTTCGGCGGAAAATGCAATTGACGGACAAACCGCAAATTTGCGGAATTGACACCGTCGCCGCCTGTCTCTAGCTTCTTTGCGCAAAGACGCGCGCTTTGCCCCGAATTTACGTTCGGGGATTTTTATTGTTCGGCTCAGCCGGCAAAGAAGATTCGATTCAACAACTCATTTTATGGCAAACACAATTCTGGTCGGCGCCCAGTGGGGCGACGAAGGCAAAGGCAAAATCATCGATGTGTTGACGGAAAATGCGGATATCGTCGTACGCTACGCCGGCGGCAACAACGCCGGGCACACCGTTTTCATCGGCAAACAAAAATATGTCCTCCACCTCGTCCCGTCCGGCATCCTGCGCAAGAGTAAATTATGTGTCATCGGTAACGGCGTGGTCATCGACCCCGTAGGGCTCGTGAGCGAAATCGAAGGCCTCCGCAAGCTGGGCGTGAAAGTCAGCAATAATCTCGTCGTCAGCGAGACCGCCCACGTGGTCCTGCCGTATCACCGCGAACTGGATGCCCAACGCGAGGTACTGAAGGGCAAAAACAAGATTGGCACGACCAAGCGCGGCATCGGTCCGGCTTATGGCGACAAGGCGGCGCGCGTCGGTCTGCGCATGATCGATCTGGTCAATCCGAAACGGTTCGAGGACAAATTGCGCCAGCGCATCAAGGAAAACAACGAGGTGTTGCACGCGCTGCGGGCCAAACCGCTTGTCTTCAAACAGGTGCTCAAAGAATACCTTGCCGCCGGAAGATATTTGAAGCCTTTTGTTGCCAACACCGTGGTGCTGTTGCACCAGGCGACGCGGCGGGGAGACGATATTTTGTTCGAAGGCGCGCAGGGCACGTTCCTGGACATTGACCATGGCACCTATCCTTTCGTCACCTCGTCGAATACCACGGCGGGCGGGGCCTCCACCGGCTCCGGCGTGGCGCCGAACAAGATGGACGATGTGGTCGGCGTGATGAAGGCGTACACGACCCGGGTAGGGGAGGGGCCGTTGCCGACGGAGAACGCCGAGATCGCCGACATGCTGCACGCGATGGGACGTGAATTTGGCGCGACGACGGGGCGGGCCCGGCGCTGCGGCTGGTTTGACAGTGTGGCCACCCGCCACGCGACGATGGTGAACGGAATAGACGAACTCGCTGTGACCAATCTCGACGGTCTCGACACGCTCGCCACGATCAAGGTTTGCGTGGCTTATCGCCACGGCCGGACGCGCTATGATTTTGTTCCCAACGATGCGCAGACGCTGGCGGAATGTGAGCCGGTGTATGTGGAGTTTGAAGGCTGGCGCACACCGACCGACAAGGCCCGCACGTGGAAACAACTGCCGCCGAAGGCGCGCACGTATTTGAAGGCCATTGCCGAATTGACCGGCGCGAAGCTGGCCATCGCTTCCGTCGGGCCGAGCCGCGACCAGACGATTTTTGTCTGACCACCGCATCGGCCGCGGATTCCGCAGGTTGGCCTTGAGGATTTTTACAGTTTTGAAATCTGCGTAGTCTGCGTAGTCTGCGGGCAAACAAATGAGTTCCACCGCATCACATTTAAGCGCTGAGGCCAAAGCTTCGCTGCCCCAGCACGTGGCGGTGATCATGGACGGCAACGGCCGATGGGCGAAGCAGCGCGGCCTGCCGCGCATCGAGGGGCACCGGCAGGGCGCGGAGTCGGCGCGGATAATCATCCGGACGGCCGGCGAACTGGGCATCAAGTATCTCACCCTTTATGCCTTCTCCGCCGAGAACTGGAACCGGCCCAAGGACGAGGTGGATGCGTTGATGAAATACCTCATTCACTACCTCAAGACCGAGACGCCGGAGTTGAACAAGAACAACGTGCGGCTGGAAGTCATCGGCCAGATTTATCGCCTGCCGGAAAACGTGCAGGAGCACCTGAAGAAATCCATGGCGACCCTCACCCGGAACAATGGCCTGACGCTGGTCATGGCGTTGAGCTACGGCAGCCGGATCGAGATTGTGGAAGCGGTGCGGGACATCGCCGAAAAGGTCAAGCGGGGCAAGCTTGATCCGGCGGACATCACCGAGCAGGTGTTTACCCAGCATTTGTACACCCGGAACATTCCGGATCCGGACCTGTTGATTCGCACGAGCGGGGAGATGCGGGTGAGCAATTTTCTGTTGTGGCAGATTTCCTACGCGGAACTCGTCATCACACCGACGTTGTGGCCCGATTTCCGCAAGCCGCAATTTTATGAAGCTTTGGAAGAATACGCCCGCCGTCACCGCCGGTTCGGCGGCGTCTGAATTCGACGTGCCGGTTTCGATCGGAACCTTCAGGCTGCGACCGGTGTTTCGACGGGTGTGTCCTGGCCGAATTTCGCGCGGATGGTGCTCAACAAGGCCACATGATCAATTGGCTTGGAAAAGAACGCCAGGGCTCCGGCGTCCAATGCCCGTTGCCGATCTTTCTGCGAATGGTCGGCGGAGATAATGATGATGGGAATGTCCTCAGCTTGACCCATGCGTCGGAGCCATTCCATGATGAAAAATCCATCCTGTAATGCTCCGCCAACGTTCATGGCATCCGGCGGAAACAGCAGGTCCAACAGAATCAGATCCGGTTTATGCGTGGAAACAATGCTGACCGCTCCCGGTCCATCGGAGGCTGTAAACACCTGATACCCATTGGCGCCCAACAACATGGACAACGTTTTCAAGATGATGCGATCGTCATCCACCACCAATATCTTCCTGACACCCGGTATGGTCGTTTTCCCATTCATACAATTAAAACTTGACCAATCCTGAGTTAATATAACTGTTAAATCCAAAAAATCAACCCAGGCAGGGCGGTTGTTGCCGGATTGGCGTTGGTGGCGGCCCGGCCCGACACCAAAGCAAAAGAAAGCCAAAGCAATCGAATTAATCTCGTAGCCGCGAACGTCAGTTCGCGCCATATCGTTCTCCTTTATTCAAATTGCGCCGACTGACGTCGGCGGCTACACAATTTTTGAACAGGCGCTAAAGTTGAGATGAACGGATGGCCGGCTGGAGCAGGGGGAAACAGTTTGTTCAGCTGCCAAGCACCTGATGGATGGTTTCCAACAAGGCCGCATGATCGATCGGTTTGGTAAAAAACCCCACCGCTCCGGCATCCAGCGCGCGTTGGCGGTCTTTGGCTGAGGTGTCTCCGGACATGATGATAATGGGAATTTTGTCCGCTTCACCCATGCGCCGTAGCCATTGGATGATGAAAAATCCATCCTGCAACGCCCCTCCCACATTCGCCGCATCCACCGGAAAAACAAGGTCCAGCAAGATCAAATCGGGCTTTTCCCGGGTGACGACCCGGACGGCCTCGGGTCCATCGGCGGCCAGGAACGCATAATACCCGTTGGAACTCAGGGTAATGGACAACGTTCTTAAAATGACTTCGTCGTCATCGACAACCAGAATTTTTTTGGCATTCGGTGTGGTGGTCGGATCGCTCATAACATTGCGGAACAGGGAAACCTATGATTAACCAGGCCGGCTGGCAACTTGAATTCGCAATCGCTTTTTCTTGTGGTCATTTTGCCGGTTGGAGTTTGGCGCGCAGGATGTGGATGAGGGCCTTGACGGTCAGTTCGATGAAGAGGAATGGTTTGGCGATGAAATCATTGCCGCCGGCCACCCTGGATTTGGTGCGTCCGTCAAAGTTGTCCAGGCGGGTGACAAAGACCACCGGCGTGTGCTTGTGCTGCGGCAGTTTGCGTAATTTGGCGCAAAGTTCATAGCCATTCAACCCCGGCATGTCCACGTCGAGGAACACGAGGTCAAACTGTTTTTCGGAGAGCAGCTGGAAGGCAGCATTGGGATCCTGAAGGCTGACCGATTGGAGCTGTGCTTTTTCCAACGCGTAGGTAATCGCGCGACAGGCAAGAGCCTCGTCGTCCACCACCAGGATGCGGGCGGCCGGAAGTTGCTGTAGGTCGGGCCGGGTGCCCGTTTTGAACAAGGTATCGAGAAAATCGACAGCGATGGCGACGGTGCGCAGGGTTGAGGCGTTGATGTTTTTGGGCTGCTCGTAAAGCTCCTTGAGCAGGGCTTCGATGGCGGCAGCCGGGTGAGCAATCAGCACGAGCCCGGCCAGGCCCGCGTTGTTGTTGACCCGGCAGATGTGGTAATAGAGTCCGTGAATGTGTTTGAGCTGCGTTGCTTCGGTGTCGGATTTGAAAAGGTTTTGCAGTCCGGTTCGCAACTCGAGGAGAATGCCGGGCAGGGTGCCAATGAAGTTTTGCCGGAATTCCGCCTGCGTTTCGGCGTCCGTTTTGGCGGCCGCCGGGGCCGGTTTTGCGGGCGATGCGCCGTCGGTCTTTGGACGGGCATTTGAAATGGCCTGGCCGGCGCCAATGGTGCGGCGCATCAGTTCCAATAGATCCTTTGGGGAGAAGTTTATTTTTGAGAGACATTTGGTCGCCCCGGCTTTCCAAGCGTCCTGCACCAGGTTGGTCATGTAGGTGTTCGAGAGAACGAAAATGGGCACTGTGGAAAATTCCGTGTCGGCCCGGATTTCCTTGATGACATCGATACCGGACATTTTGGGCAGCATGAGGTCCAACACGATGGCGTCGGGCCGGAATGTGCGCATCATCTTCAGACCGCCTTCGCCGTCGGGTGAGATTTCGGCTTGATACCCTTCAACGACGAGTTTGTTGCGATAGACGTTCGCCGTTATCTGTTCATCCTCAATAATGAGTACTTTTTTCGGGCGGTCAGCCTTCGAAGGGGCCGCGTCAGGCATTAAAACTGGACTGTTGGTATTCATTTTGCCTTCTGGAATTTGCCGCGCAAGACGTGGATGAGGGCCTTGACGGTAAGTTCGATGAACAGGAACGGTTTGGCGATGAAATCGTTGCCGCCGGCCATCATGGAACTTGCCCGATTGTCGAAATCGCTGAGAACGGTGACGAAAACGACCGGGGTTTTTTTATGGTATGGCAGGGTTCTCAATTTGGCACACAGTTCGTAGCCCGTCATGTCCGGCATGTTCACATCCAGAAACACCAGGTCGAATTCTTTTTCGGCCAGCAGTTTGAGGGCTTCATTTGGGTCCTCGACATTGACGGAATGCAGACGTGCCTTTTCCAGCGCATAAACAATGGCGCGCCGGGAGATTGTTTCATCGTCCACGACCAGAATATTGGCGGGAGGAATTTCCTGTTTCTCCGGCCGGGTACCGTGATCGAACAGAACCGCAAGCAGGTCCACCGCCGTGGCAACCGTGCGCAGGGACGAGACGTTGATGTTTTTTGGCTTTTCGTAAAGTTCCTTGAGCAAGGCTTCCAAGGCGGCGGCCAGGTGGGCGATTTGCACCAGCCCCGCAACGCCGGCATTGCCATTGACGGCGTGGATCCGGCGGTAGATCTCGTGAATGAATTTGAGCCGGGCGACTTCGGTGTCGGCCTTGATCAGGCTTTGCAGGCCGGTACGGAGGATATTGAGTGTGCCGGGCAGGGTGGCCACGAAGGTGTCCCGCAGTTCGGCCTGGAAGGCGGCGTCCGCATCACTGCTGCTGATGGCGGCGGGTCTGGCAGCCGGGACACTTCCGTTTTTCGGGCTGGTGGGCGGCGTGGTGGCAACTCCGCCGACGGTGTGGCGGATCAAATCCAGAAGTTCCTTGGGCGGGCAGTTGATTTTGGAAACGCATTTTGACGCCCCGGCTTTCCACGCCTCCTGGACCAGGTTGGTCAGGTACGTGTTGGAAAAAACGATGATCGGCAGCCTGGAAAATTCTCCATCGCTGCGGATTTCCCGGATGACCTCCACCCCGGACATTTTGGGCAGCATCAGGTCCACGACAATGACGTCGGGCCGATAGGTGCGCATCAGCTTCAACCCGCTTTCGCCATCCAGGTTTACTTCGACCTGATAGCCTTCCGTGGCAAGCTTGTTCCGGTAAATGTTGGCAACAATCTGGTCGTCTTCGATGATGAGAACTTTTTTCATGAATTCACTGCAACCGGCGGCGGCGGGGCCACATTCAATTGGATGGCGAGGAACTGTTGAATGTTTTTGAACTCGCGCGCGGTGTTTTCAAAAACTTCCGCGGCATTGGTCAAGGTGCCGGAAGCGCCCTGTTTTTCCAGCTCGCGGAGGA
>Ga0265337_1000491_pt1 | contig 20972 bp, 4 predicted proteins | sample 42122metaG_FD_192441 | JGI IMG/M metagenome (GOLD analysis project Ga0265337, IMG submission 192441) | Rhizosphere microbial communities from Carex aquatilis grown in University of Washington, Seatle, WA, United States - 4-21-22 metaG | ecosystem: Host-associated > Plants > Roots > Rhizosphere >... | reverse complement strand
TGTTCGTGCTCCTCGCGCGGCATAACGCGATCAAGGGTCCGCTGGGCTTGAGCGCGTTCCTGGTGCCGCGGGGTGCGGAGGGGCTTTCGGTCGCGCGCATCGACTCGACGCTCGGACTGAAGGCCGCGCCGATGGGGCGGCTGACGCTGAAGGATTGTTTCGTTCCGGCGGACGCCATGCTCGGGCGCGCCGGCAGCGGGTTGCGCGTCTTCGCAACCGCCATGCAGTGGGAGCGGACATGCCTGCTCGCCGGTTTCCTCGGCGCGGCCGAACGCGATCTCGCGGCATGCGTGGGGGCGCTTCGGGCGCGGCGGGACGCGGACGGGCCGCTGATGCGGCATCAGGGGGTCTCGCACGCCCTTGCCCGCCTGAAGCTGACGCTCGAAGCCGCGCGCCTTGTGGGTCAGCGCGGCGCCTGGGCCATCGACCGGGGCACTGCCGATACGACGACCGCCGCGATGGCAAAGCTCGCGCTCAGCGAGGCGGTCGCCGAATGCGCGGAAAAGACGCTGAAGCTGATGGCGGGTTCGGCCTGGCAGGGGCGGCCGCTCGATTTCGGCGCCGCGCTCGCCGACGCGCTGGGCGGGCTGTTCGCGTCCGGCACGTCCGAAATCCAGCTCGACATCATCGCGCGCTCGCTCTCCTCCGAGCCGCGGCCGAAATGAATAGCGCTTCGCCCTTGGTCGCGAGCCTCTTCGACGAACGGGGCGCGGGCGCCGATCAACTCGCGCTCGCCATGGGCACGGTGCGCGTGACCTATGGTGCGCTGAAGCGCGATGCCGTGGAGATTGCGGACTGGCTGCGGCGTGCCGGCGTGGAAGAGGGCGACCGCGTGGCGCTGGTCCTGCCGAAAAGTGTCGCGGCGGTGGAGGTGGTGCTGGGCATTCTGGCGATGGGTGCGGTCTATGTGCCGCTGAACCCGAAACTGCCGCCGCTCGCGCTGAAGCAAATCCTGCGCGATCTGGGCCCGCGCCTCGCAATCGCGGACGACCCCCTTGCGCGGGCGCTGCTTCGCGATGCCGATGTTCCGGGCCTTCGGGTGGCCGTGCTCGGGCCGGGCCCGGCCCTGGGGTTGACGATCGTGGGCGCGGCCGAGGGCGGAGCGCCGTCGGAATCCTCGCCCGATCTCGCGGCCATCCTCTACACCTCCGGCTCCACCGGCGAGCCCAAAGGCATCATGCTCAGCCACACGAACATCAAGAGCTTCGTGGATTGGGCGGCGGACACCTTCGCGCTTTCGAGCGCGGACCGGGTCGCCAATCATGCGCCGCTTCATTTCGATCTTTCGACCTTCGACATTTTCGCCACGCTCTCGCGCCACGGCACCGTGCATCTGATCGGCGAGACGACGGCGCAATTCCCCGGCGCGATCCGTACACTGATCGATTCGATGCGCCTCACCGTCTGGTATTCGGTGCCGACCGCGCTGGTCCGGCTCGAAGAGCGGCACGCGCTGAAGGGCGTCTCCTCGCTCAGGCTGATCCTCTTTGCCGGCGAGGTCTTCCCGATGCCGGCGCTCCGGCGTTTGATGGAAGAGCTTCCCGCACCCGAATACGTCAATCTTTATGGTCCGACCGAGACCAATGTCTGCACCTATTACCGCCTTCCCGGCCGCCCGGCGTCCGACGCCGAGGCGCTTCCCATCGGCCGGCCCTGTGAGCATCTGGAGGTAAGTCTCTGCGACGCCGAGGGCGTGCCGGTCGCGCAAGGCGAGACCGGGGAAATCTGCGTTACCGGCCCTTCCGTGATGAGCGGCTATTGGTGCCGGCCCGATCTCACGCGCGTCTCGCGGCTCGGCACACGCGCCAAATCCTATCGCACCGGCGATTATGGTTACTTGCGCGGCGACGGCCTTCTGATGCTGACGGGACGGCGCGATCAGCAGGCCAAGCTGCGTGGACACCGGATCGAGCTTCTGGCATTGGAGGCCGCGCTCAATACGCATCCCGGTTTGCGCGAGGCGGCGGCGTTGGTCGTTCCCGACGAAAGAACGGGGGGACGTCTCCTTATATATGCAGTGGCGCGCGAGGAGGCCCTTCCCCTGTCCGAGATTCGCAATTTTGTCGGGGCCAAGCTCGCCCCAAGCTATCAGCCGGATGGAATCGAGTGGCTGCAAGAGATGCCCAGAACCGCGAACGGCAAAACCGACCGCGCCAGCTTGCGGATGATGGCCGAACGGAGCCGGTGAGGACGCGCGTGGAATCGACCGTTGAAGCCGTTTTGGAATGGGTGAGGAAATCGGCGGCCCCGCGTTTTCCCGATCTTGACGTGCGCGCCGATACGCTCCTGATCGATAGCGGCGTGCTCGATTCCATCGAAATCCTGAATCTCGTCGGGTTTCTGGAGGAGCGCTTCGGCATCGCTCTTCCGGTCGAGGAGTTCGTGCCGGAAAATTTCCGCGACCCCGAAACGGTGGCAAGGCTGGTCCTCCGGCTTGCCGCCGCGAAAGCCGGCTGAAGACGATGCTGCCCCGCAAAGCCGATGTGCTGGTGATTGGCGGCGGCCCGGCGGGAAGCTCGGCTGCGGCCGAGCTTGGGCGCCGCGGCTACGACGTCGTGCTGATCGACAAGCAGCATCACCCCCGTGAAACGGTCGGCGAAAGCGTGCTGCCGTCGGCGTGGAAATATTTCGACCTCCTGGGCGTGAGCGATGAGGTCGAACGCCGCTTCGTCAAAAAGGCGGGCGGCGTGGTGGTATGGGGCGGCGAAATCACCGAGATCGCCTTCCGCGATTTCTCCTACAACCGTCCCGGCCTGCACGTCGAACGCGCCGAACTCGATCATCTGCTGCTCGAGAATGCGAAGGCCAAAGGCGCGCGCATTTTCGAAGGCGTGAAGGCGGAAAGCTTCGCAGCTTTGCCCGGCGGAGGAGCCGAGATCGCGACGGTTGCGGAATCGGGCGCGCGCGAGCCCATCACCTGCCGCTATTTCGTCGATGCGACCGGTCAGGCGTCGTTCGTGGCGCAGCAGACGGGCGGCCGCCGGCTCGACGACGATTTCCGCTTCGTCTCGCTCTGGGGTTATTTCAAGGATTCGCGCTACGTCTCGCCGGGCGGGATCGTGCGCAATTTCGAAGAGATTCCCAATCATCCGCCGATGACCTTCGTGACCAAGCTGGGAGGCTGGGGCTGGGCCTGGCACATACCTTTGAAGCGCGACACCAGCGTCGGCATCGTCGTGCCGGTGGAGGATTACAAGACCGGGCTCGCGCGCCATGGTTCGCTGGAGGCCTATTTCCTCGCCACCGCGCGGGCGACCGAGCATTTGGGCGCGCTGATCGGGGACGCCGTACTGACCGATGGCCGCGTGCGGATCATGCGGGATTTTTCCTATCTGCCCGATCGCGTCACGGGGGCGGATTACTACGTCACCGGGGACGCGGCCGGTTTCGTCGATCCGATCTTTTCCATTGGCGTGGTGATGGCGCTTTATTCCGGTTATCTCGCGGCCTGGGCCATCGACCGCTCGCTGCGGCTGCCATCCGAAGCGGAAGCGAACCGGAAGTTGTTCGAGGCCCAGATGCGCGGGCGCTACGAACTCGCGCGCACCATGGCGCTGCCGGGCGTGGAGAGCGAGGCGCCGGAGGGCGCCAAGACCTATTTCAATTTCTTCTCCCAAGCCGAGAAGGAGCTGATGTGGTCGGCCGCCTCCATGACCACGCGCTCGGGCAATCTGGTCCGCGCATCGAGCGCGAACGACAGAGGCCCGCAAGCGCTGAAGCGGCGCGAACTCGACGGGCTGAAGTTTTAGAACAAATTGCTTCCAGAAAGACGCCAGCCTTCACCCTTCGCCGGGCTCGGGGTGAGGAAGCGGGCGCCGCCGCTTTCGCTTAGGCTTGAGGAAATCCAGAATGGTTTGCGCGAACAGCGCGGGCGCGGTCTTCATCGCGCTGTGCTGCTGGCCTTCAAGCACGCCGATGCGGCTTCCCGGCAGCGCGGCATGGAGCGCCTCTATGGTCGCGCGATATTGCGGCGGGCTTTCGCTCCCCAATAGAAGCAGCGTGGGCGTGTTCCAGCCGCGATACTCTTCCGGCTTCAGCACGAAATTATCAACGGTCTTGAGCTCGCGCAGGATGCGGGGCGACGTCCGCGCCATCTGCTGCCACATCACGAGCTTCTTCATGTCCGCGATTTCCTCGTCGGAATTTCCGAACACGCCTTTCGCGAATGCCACCATCGCGCCGTCGCGGTCATCGGCCGCGAGCGCCTGAGTCATTTTTTCGATCAGGTCGGCCGGGTAATAGGCTTCCGGATAGGTCGGTATCGGCGGCTCGAACAGGATCAGCCTGCGAACCTTCCCGCCGGCTCGTGCCGCGCCAAGCGCGCAAAGTCCGCCATAGGAATGGCCGGCAACATCCACCGGATCGCCGCCGGCCGAATCGATGCAGGCGATGACGTCTTCATATTCGCGCGCGATCGAATACGTCTGCGCGTCGCTGCTGCGCCCATGCCCGCGGCGATCCATTGCGATGACCGTGAACGCCGAAACGAGCGACGGCAGGACCGGATTCCAGCTTCCGCCGTCGGTCCCGCTGCCATGGACCAACACCAGAGGAGGCCCCTTGCCTTCGCTCCTGCACGCAATGCGCGTCCCATCGCGCGAGAAGATATCAGCCATGTAAGAAAATGCGCTTTCGGGCGAATGGGTGGAAGGAAGGTGTCCGGTTCTTAGCATGAGCGTATGGGAATTGTTGATGCAAAGCACAAAGGCTGGGATAGAGTCCGCAATAGTACAGATGAAGCTTTGGAGAAATTGCGCTTCAGCAGTGTGACGGTCATATTAACCATAATGTTCGTCTGGCCGCCAAAACCGAAGGTTTTCCGAACGTAAACCCTACAATTTTATTGATTCCGTTTAATTGAAAATGCAATCATCCGCCCTAGCCGCGGACGCGCGGCTAAATGAGGGGGAATACCGACACTGTCCTGACTGCAAGGCGATGATGCGCTCGCAATGCGCATACGCGTGACGCCTGTCCCCAGCAGATCCGGAATGTGTCGTCCAATTCCTCCCGCCTGAAGTGCCACGGCGGATCAACGCCGGGCAGCGTGAGTGGGGTCTGGGGTGATGGCTTTTGCCATTTTCGGTTTGCGTTGCATTTCCGCTGCGCCGGACCCGGCTATCTGCGCCTTCCGCACATCTGCATCAGTGCTTGTCGAAACGAGAGCCGCTCGCTTCGAAGTCGCAACCGTAGCGGAGCCGCTCCTCGCGGCTTCCGTCAGTGGGGTTTGATATGTCGAAGATTTTCATCGTGTCCAATTCGGGGTCGCTCACTTGGATCGATGCCGAAACCCAAGCCGAAGCGCTCGGCGGGACGCTTGCCAGCATTCAGTCTCAGGCCGAGAACGATCTTGTGTTCAGCCTGATGCACGGAACCGACGCCTGGCTCGGTGGCTATCAATTCGACAATGCGGCCGAGCCCGACGGCGACTGGGCATGGCAGGATGGTTCGACCTGGGGCGTGTACCTCAATTGGAACGACGGCGAGCCGAACGACTTCAACGCTCTTCACGAGGACAATCTCGAGATCCTCGCTGACGCCGGCAAATGGAACGACATCCACAGCGGTGACGGCTGGGTCCAGAACGCGTTCGTTGCGGAACTCATCACCGACACCTACACCGGCACGAGCGGTGACGACGCCTTCGGCGCCAGCAGCGCGACCGGAGTGACGCTCGACGGCGGCGACGGAAACGACACCGAAATCGGCGGCGACGGAAACGACTCGATCTACAGCGGCGATGCGGCGGTCGGAACGTATGATGTCGTGAACGGCGGCGCCGGCGACGACACCCTCGTCGCCGGGGGAAACTCTTGGACCCAGTTTATCGGCGGACCGGGCAACGATGTGCTCGATGCGTCGAACGGGACCGGCACGGCCGATTACAGCGGCGATCCGGGGCCGGTCAGCGTCGACCTCTCGGCCGGCGAGGCCACGGACGGCACCGGCGGCTTCGACACGCTCATCAACATCAGTTTCGTCATCGGCTCCCAGTTCGACGACAGCCTCGTCGGCAATACCGGCAACGAATTTCTCAACGGCGCGGGCGGCGATGACACGCTGGTGAACGGCGTCGCCGATTACAGCGGCGCGCCAAACGGAGTGAATGTCGATCTCGGCGCAGGTACGGCTTCGGACGGAACCGGCGGCACCGATTTGCTGGTGAACATCACCAAGGTCTTCGCCTCCCTCAACGACGATACGATCAATGGCAGCGCCGGCGACGACACGGTGTACGGCAACAACGGCAACGATTCGATATCGGGTGGAGACGGCAACGATACGCTCGACGGCGGCTCTGGCAACGATACGATCGATGCCGGCAATGGCGACAATTTCGTTAATGGCGGCGACGATAACGATCTGATCCTCGCCGGCGGCGCAGGCGGCAACACCTTCGACGGCGGCCCCGGGTTCAATTATCTTGACTATTCCGCCGCTGGCGGCTCCGTGGACGTCGATCTCCAGGCGGGCGAGGCGACGGTCCCAGGCGGCGTCGACCAACTCGACAACATCAATAACGTCGCAGGCTCCTCCTTCGACGACACCATGGTCGGCAGTGATTCGACATTCTCCGAATTCCTGGGCCGGGGGGGCAACGATTCGCTGGTCGGCGGCGCCGGAGGCGCAGCAGCCTCCTACATCGATTACACCGGGCCGGTGAACGTCGACCTCGCAGACCAGACCTCCGATGACGGCTTTGGCGGCATCGATACGCTGATCGGCATCCAGGAGGTCGTGGGATCGGCCCACGACGACACGCTCGCCGGCGATAGCAACGACAACACCTTCATCGGCAATGCCGGCAACGATTCCATGGATGGCGGCGGCGGCGGTAACGACCGGGTCGTCTATTACTTCGATCCCGACTCCGTCACCGTCGATTTGAACGCCGGCGAGGCGAGCGACGGCTTCGGTGGCACGGACACGCTCTCCGGCATCGAGAACGTCGAAGGCTCGAACTTCGACGACAGCATCATCGGCGATGCCAACGCGAATACTCTCATCGGCTGGTCGGGCGACGACACGATCCTGACCAATGGCGGCGATGACAGCGTTGACGGGGTGGACGGCAACGACAGCGTCTATGGTGACTTTGGCGGTTCTGCCACGCTCTACGGCGGCGACGGCAACGACAGCATCGAATCGGAAAACTCCGACAACTCGCTCGACGGCGGCGCAGGCGATGATTCGCTCTACTCCTGCAGCGGCGGCGTGGCCATATTTGGTGGCGATGGAAACGATAGCATCGACGCCGAGCAGAATACAGGCAGCACATCGCTCGACGGCGGCGCCGGGGACGACTCGATCTACTCCTGTTCGAGCAACGGCAGCTATTCCGATTACGGTGGGGACGGCAACGACACGATCGTCGGCGATGAAGGCACCACTTCGCTCGATGGCGGCTCCGGCGACGATTCGCTCCTGTCTTACGGCAACGCGCTGATGTACGGCGGCGACGGCAACGATACCATCGAGTCCGATGGCAGTTACGACACCGTCGATGGCGGCACCGGCGCCGATTCGATCTTTTCCTACGGTTACGGTGACAGCGTTTCAGGCGGCGACGACAACGATTCGATTCAGGGGAATGATGGGAACAGCACGCTCGACGGCGGCGCCGGAGACGATTCTGTCTATCTCAATTCCAATAACAATTACGCGACCGGCGGCGACGGCAACGACACCTTCGACAACCTGGATTCGTACAATTCCCTGTCAGGCGATGGCGGCGACGATTCCTTCCTGGATGTCGCTTACGCCTATAGCGGCAATTCGAACACGCTCGACGGCGGCGGCGGGATTAATACGTTCTCGCTCAATCCGATAGTCTCGTACTCGGTCGGCTCGGCCGACGGAGTGCACAGCGGATTCGACGAGATCGACAATTTCCAGGCCGGTGACGGCGGCGACGTCTTCGACCTCACGCAGCTTGACGCGAATCTCTCGACCTATCTCGGAACGGCTGAAACCAGCCCGTTCGCAGACGGCTATCTCCAGCTCGTGGACGATGGCTTCGGCAATACGCTTCTCCAGCTCGATCTGAATGGCGATGGCACCAACTGGCAAACCATCGTTGAACTCACCGGCCACGCGGCCGCCGACTTCACGCCGTATAATTTCGGCGGGATTCCTCTGGTCGCAACGGCCTTCGACACCGTTTTGGGCGATGGCGGCGAGACGTTCACCGGCGGCGTCCTCAACGACACGGTTGTTGGCGGCGCGGGCGACGATTCGATTCAGGGCCGTGGCGGCGACGACACCATCGACGGCGGCGCCGGGAACGACACGCTGGACGGCGGCGTCGGAAACGACCGCATCGAGGGCGCCAGCGGCACCGGCAACGATTCGATTGTCGGCGGCGCCGGCGACGATACGCTGGTGGCGGGCGCAGGCGGCGGCGACGACACGATTCTCGGGCAGGATGGCAACGATTCCATCGACGCATCGGGCAGTGTCGGCAACACGTCGCTCGATGGCGGCGGGGGCAACGACATCATCGTCGGCAGCGCAGGCAACGATACGATCGCCAGCGGTGGAGGGGCCGATTCCGTCAGCGCAGGTGACGGGGACGACCTCGTCACGGTGGGATCGGGCGCGACAGTGGACGGCGGAGCCGGCGACGATACGTTCGACGGCGGCGGCATCGCTCAGGGCTATCTGACGACCGGTGGAATCCTCATCAATGGCCTCGGCGGCCCTTCGGGTTTTGGCGAGAACTCGGAATTCCGCAATGATGACAGCTCAATTTCCATCGGCAGCATCGATTCGGTGTTCGGTTCCGGAGGCCTGAATCTCAACGGTCACATCGTCCATAACCTCAATATCAATACGAACGGCTATGTCTATTTCGACGGTGCCACTAGCAACCTTGCGCCGTACAATGCGGATTTGGCGACCTATTACGGCCCGCTGCCAACCACGCCTGGCGGCAATTCCGATGGCCAAAGCCTGGTCTGGTACGATTTCGATACGGCAAATCACGTCGTAACCGTCACCTGGGACGATGTCGGGCACTATGGTTATAGCTCCTCGAACACGCCGGAATATGCGTTCCAGCTGCAATTGATCGGCGATGGCTCCAACACGGGCGCCTTCGATCTCGTCTACCGCTACGAATACATCGGGGATAATTCCGGCAGCGGTTACTATGACGACGGCAACAGCTTCCACTCATTGCCCACGCCCGACGGCGGCTGGGTGAACGCGCCGACGGCGCTTGGCAATACCGGTGTTGCCGGGCTTGATGTGTTCCAGTTCGGGACGATCGCGACGGGCGCGGCTAACAGCGTGCTTTCCGGCGGCGACGGCAATGACCTGTTCCAGAACGTCGGCAGCGGGAACAATACGCTGACCGGCGGCGATGGCACGGACACCTACGCGCTCGCAGCTGGAGCCTCCCCGACGCCGGACGTGGTGATGGACTTTGCGTTTGGTCCAGGCGGCGACCAGATCGACCTCGCCAATGTTCTCCCGACGCTGGTCGGCTTCACCCCCGGCGATAATCCGTTTGCGGACGGTTATGCCGTGCTGGTGCAGGACGGCAGCGATGCGCTGCTCGAGATCGACCGCGACGGCGACGGCTCGGCTTACGATTTCCAGACGGTGTTGCGCCTTCATAACACGGCGCCCGGCACCCTGACGCAGGACAATTTCACGCAAGGTTATTCGCCGACCAGCGTCGGCGCCGTCGAGACCACGTTGGGCGATGGCGGCGAGACCTTCGTCGGCGGCATCAGCAACGATACGGTCCATGGCGGGGCCGGAAACGATTCCGTCGCCGGCGGCGGCGGCAATGATTGCATCGACGGCAGTGGCGGCAGCGATACGCTGAGCGGCGGGCCGGGCGATGACAGCATGGAAGGCGCAAGCGGCTCGGGCGACGATTCCATGCTCGGCGGCTCGGGCAACGACACGCTGATCGCGGGCATCGGCGGCGGCAACGACACCATCCTCGGCCAGGACGGCAACGATTCCATCGACGCATCCGGCAGCGTCGGCAACGATTCGCTCGACGGCGGCGCGGGCAACGACATCGTCATCGGCAGCCCGCAGGCCGACACCATCCTTGGCGAAGACGGCAACGATTCGCTTTACGGCGGCGATGGGCCTGACTCCCTCGCCGGCGGCAACGGCAACGATTACCTGAATGCCGGCGACAGCCTCGGCGGAAATTCGCTCGACGGCGGCTCAGGCCACGACACCTTTGTCGGCAACGCCAATCTCGACAGCTTCGCGCGCAGCGATTCCGGCAGCGCCAGTACCGGCGATTCCTACGTCTTCGGCGACGAGGGCGACAACTGGACGATGAACGGCGTCTACTACGACACGGTCGACGGCGGCGGCGGCAACGATTCGATCTATAGCGGCTATAACGCCTGCGACGACGCGATTTCGGGCGGTTCCGGCGATGACACAGTCGCGCTCTACAGCTCCTATTACAACACCGTCAATCTTGGCGACGGCAACGATTCGTTCTACTCCGATTCAAGCAGCGAAACGGTCGATGGCGGCGCCGGCAACGACGTCATCTTCATCGCCGGGGGCAGCAACTCGGTGCACGGCGGCGACGGCAACGATTCGATTTCGTTCAACAACAACAACGGCAATGAGACGGTGCTGGGCGACGCCGGCGACGATACGCTTGCCGCCAATATGTACAACAGCAGCTTCGCCGGCGGGGACGGCAACGACCTCTTCACCGATGTCGACTACTTCAGCGCCAGCGGCAACGATTCGTTCACCGGCGGGGACGGCGTCGACACCTACGTCCTCAACAATTTCTATTCGGTGAGCTGCGGCGTAGGCCACGTCGACGGCGTTTTCGGCGGCTCCACGTCCACCATCACCGATTTTTCGGTAGGCGCCGGAGGCGACATCGTCGATCTTTCGACCTTGATGCCCAATCTCAACTATTTCACGGGCACCACGGTCAGCAATCCATTCGTCGACTTCTTGCGTCTGATCGACGACGGCAGCGGCAACGCCGTCCTGCAGTTCGATTATACGCAAAACGACGCCTGGCAGACGCTGTTGACGTTCACGGGCAAGGCAGCGAGCAATTTCACCGCCGACAATTTCGGCGGCTTCCAGCCGAACCCGCCAAATGGGGAAAATATCAGCCTGACGGGCGGCCCCGATTCGCATGACGGTACCCCCGTTGGCGACACCATCGACGGATTGGGCGGCAACGACACGATTTACGGTCATGGCGGGAACGACAGCCTGTTCGGCAATGACGGCAACGATTTGCTGAACGGCCAGGCCGGCAACGACACTCTCGAGGGCGGCGCCGGCAGCGACACGCTGATCGGCGGTTTGGGCAACGACTCCATGGAAGGTGCGTCCGGGTCGGGCGACGATTCGCTGGAAGGAGATTCCGGCAATGACACGCTGGTCGCGGGCGCAGGCGGCGGTCCCGATACGTTAGACGGCGGCGCGGGCAGCGATTCGCTCGATGCCTCGGGCGCGCTTGGCGACAATTCGCTGACCGGTGGCGCCGGCCAGGATACGATGATCGGCAGCGCCGGCAACGACACGTTGGTCGATCTCGACAATGAAGGTGCCTACCCTGGCAATTCCATCGACGGCGGCGCGGGCAATGACAGCATCGACACCGCGTCCCATTACAATCATCTCTCCGGCGGAACCGGCGACGACAGCATCTTCATCAACAATTATTCCTACGACACGATCAGCGGCGGCGACGGCAACGATTCGATCTGGGCCAATGCCAACAGCTCCGGCCATTTGATCGACGCGGGGGCCGGCAACGACACCGTCGAGTCGTATTACTACAGCAGCACGGTCGCCGGCGGCGACGGCAACGACGTCTTCACCGATGTCGACTTCTACAACAGCAGCGGCAACGATTCGTACACCGGCGGCAACGGCGTCGACACCTACGTCCTGAACAATTTCCTTTCGAACACTTGCGGCGCAGGCCACGTCGATGGCAATTTCGGCGGCAGTACGGCCACCATCGGCGATTTTGCAGTGGGCGCCGGCGGCGACATCGTCGATCTTTCGACCTTGATCCCCAATCTCGCCTATTATTCCGGGCACGCAGTCACCGATCCCTACGAAGAGGGTTTCCTGCGTCTTGTTAACGTGGGCACCGATGCGCATCTGCAGTTCTCAAGGGATGCCAACGACACCTGGCAGGACCTCATCGTCTTCTCGAATGTGGATGCGGCTAATTTCACCGCCGATAATTTCGGCGGCTATATCCCGAGCTCCAGCACGGCGATTACCGAAACGCTCACCGGCAATGACGATACCGAGCATGGTTCGTCCTTCAACGACGTCATCGACGGGGCCGACGGCAATGATTGCCTGTTCGGCAATGCCGGCAACGACACCCTCATCGGCGAGAACGGCAACGACATTCTCAACGGCGAAGGCGGCAATGACAGCCTGGAAGGCGGTGCCGGCGCCGATACGCTGATCGGCGGCTTCGGCGACGACCAGATCGAAGGCGCCAGCGGTTCGGGCGACGATTCGCTCGAAGGCGATTCCGGCAACGATACGCTGGTCGCGGGCGCAGGCGGCGGTCACGATACGCTCGCCGGCAATGACGGCAACGACTCGCTCGATGCTTCGGGCAGTGTCGATACCAATTCCCTCGACGGCGGCAACGGCAACGACAACATGCTGGGCAGCGCCTTTGCCGACACGATGGTCGGCGGCGCCGGTCAGGACACGATGCTCGGCGGCGACGGCAACGACACGATCTACGATCACGACGGCGAAGGTGCCAGCCCCGGAAACTCCATCGACGGCGGCGCGGGCGACGACAGCATCGACACGGCCTCGCACTACAACCACATCTCCGGCGGCGCCGGCAACGACAGCATCTTCATCAACAATTATTCCTACGACACGGTCAGCGGCGGCGACGGCAACGATACGATCTGGACCAACGCCAACAGCGTCGGCCATTCGATCGACATGGGCGCCGGCAACGACACCGTCGATGCCTATTTCTACAACAGCACGGTCGCCGGCGGTGACGGCAACGACCTCTTTACCGATGTCGACTTCTACAGCAGCAACGGCGGCAACCAGTTCAGCGGCGGGACCGGGGTGGACACCTATGTCCTCAACGATTTCCTATCCGACGGCAATGCCGGCGCACATTGTGTGCACGCCAATTTCTCCAGCACCGCGTCCACCATCAGCGATTTTGGCACCGGCGCGGGCGGGGACGTCGTCGATCTGTCGACGCTCGTCACCAATCTCAGCCACTATGCCTTCGGCGGCAATGGCGTGGTGAACAATGGCGACATCGGCGATCCGTTCGAACACGGATTCCTGCAGGTCGTCGACAGCGGATCGGACGCGATCCTGCAGCTCTCCATCGACGCGAACGACACGTGGCAGACCCTTCTGGTCTTCACCGGCCGCTCCGCTTCGCAATTCACGTCGGACAATTTCGGAGGCTTCAACCCCAATACCGGCAATGCGGGCGAGAACACGGTCGGAACGCCCGCCGGCGACAACATCGCGGGTACCGCCTTCAACGATACGATCGACGGGCTTGCGGGCGATGACCAGATCCAGGGCCTGGGTGGAAACGACACCATCCAAGGCGGCGACGGCAACGATCACCTCTTCGGCGATGACGGCAACGACACTCTCGAAGGCAGCGACGGCAACGACACCCTGGAAGGCGGCTCCGGCGCCGACAGTCTGCTCGGCGATTCCGGCAGCGGCAATGATTGCCTGATCGGCGGCGACGACAACGACACGCTGGATGGCGGCCCCGGCAACGATTCCGAATATGGCGGCAATGGCGACGATTCGATCCTCGGCGGCGCCGGCAACAACTACCTGAACGGCCAGGCCGGCAACGATTCTATCGTCGGCGGTTCCGACCGCGAGACCCTCATCGGCGAGGACGGCAACGACACGCTCGTCACCGGCGACGGCACCTATCACGAGGTCTATGGCGGCAACGGCAACGATCTGCTCGACGGCACGGGTTCGACCGGGGGCAGCTATCTCATCGGCAATGCCGGCAGCAACACGGTCGAGGGCGGGTCGGGCGCCGACACCATCGATGCGAGCCAAGGCAGCGATGTGGTCTCCGGCAATGGCGGCAACGACGTCTTCCAGAACGTCGCTTACAGCACCGGTCCGGACACCTATACGGGCGGTACGGGCGATGACACCTATCAGCTCTATTCCTATGCCGGATCTCCCGCCAACGGTTCGGAAATCACCGATTTCGCGGCCGGCGCGGGCGGCGATACCATCGACTTCAGCGGGATGCTCAACACGGGCTATCTCGCCGGCTACACCACCGGCACCAATCCGTTCACCTCGGGCTATATGCAGTTGGTGGACGACGGCAGCGGCCACAACACGCTGCTCGAGATCGATTACAACGGAGCGGCGGGCGGTGCGTCCTGGACGGTCGCGCTGAAGCTCGACGGCGTCCATCCGGCCGACCTGACGCGCGACAATTTCAGCCCCGATTTCTCGCCCGACGGACAGGGCCTCGTCTTCCACGGCACGGCCGGGAACGACACCTTTGACGCCGCGCACAACAACATCACGGCCGACGGCGACACCATCGACGGCCAGGATGGCAACGATTCCATCGACGGCGGCTATGGCAGCGATTCGCTGGAAGGCGATTCGGGCAACGGCAACGACACGATCTTTGGTGACTACGGCAACGACACGATCGACGGCGGCGCGGGGAACGATTCCCTCGACGGCCAGGAAGGCAACGACCAGATCACCGGCGGACCGGGCAACGATCAGGTCCTCGGCGAGAACGGCGACGATTCGCTCTCGAGCGGCGGTGGGGCCGATTCCCTCTATGGCGGCAACGGCAACGATACGCTCGACGCCAGCGCCAGCACGGTCGGGTCGTATCTGCAGGCCGATGCCGGCAACGATATCGCCACCGGCGGATCGGGCAACGACACGTTCTATGACCTCAGCGGCAGCGATTCCATGTCGGGCGGCGACGGCAACGATTTCTTCGATTATGTCGCCTATACCCCCGACGGCGGCGCCGACACCTTTACGGGCGGCGCGGGCATCGACACCTATGCGCTGAAATCCTATTACGGCTACCCGCAGGTCGCCTCGCACATCACCGATTTCGCCACGGGTGCAGGCGGGGATGTGGTCGATCTCAGCTACACGATCAACAACTGGCTGATCGGCTTCCCGTCCGGCGACAATCCCTTCACCAATGGCTACATGGCGCTGGTGCCTGTCGTTGGCGGCACGGCGTTGCAGATCGATGCCGACGGTCCGGGCTCGAGCTATTCCCTCCAGACCGTGCTGGTGTTCGACGGCACGACGCCGAGCGCGTTCACCATCGCCAACTTCAACGGCTACAGCCCGTCCGGCGAAGGCCTCATCATCGACGACAACGACAACGGCAATAGCATCTCCGGCTCGGCGAGCCGCGACACGATCAACGGCCATGGCGGCGACGACACCATCCATGCCGGAGGCGGCGCGGACCTCGTCCAAGGCGGCGACGGCAACGATCAGCTCTTCGGCGAACTCGGCGACGACACGATCGACGGCGGCGCCGGCAATGACAGCATAGACGGCGGGGCCGGCAACGATTCGCTGGCGGGCGGCGACGGCAACGACACCTTCGTCGACTACACCGGCACCAATACGTTCGACGGCGGCCCGGGCGACGATTACTTCCAGTACGTCTCTTATGGCGCTGGGTTCGATTCGTTCACCGGCGGCACAGGCCACGACACCTATCAGGTGGTGTGGACGCCGGGCTCGACGGCCGACGAAATCGCCGACTTCCAGGGCGCGACCGGCACGGAGCCGGGCGGCAATGGCGACGTGCTCGACCTGAGCTACGTCATCAACGAAATGTCGAACCGCAATTACTACGACAATCCGTTCCTCGACGGCCACCTCCAGGCGGTCTCCAACGGCAGCGGCGGCACGCTCCTGCAGGTCGACCTCAACGGCGCCTCGGGCGGAGCCACTTGGACGACGATCCTCACGCTCGACAGTGTCGATCCCGCCAGCCTCACGGCGGACGATTTCACGCCGGGCAATTATGCGTTCTCGCCGACCGACACCGGCATTCTGCTCCTGGGCACGACCGGCAACGACAACCTCACCGGCACCGGCAGCAGGGATACGATTGCCGCCGATACCGGCAACGACACCGTTTCGGGCGGTTATGGAAACGACAGCCTGTCTGGCTTTGACGGCAGCGACGCCCTTTACGGCAACGAGGGCAACGACACGATCGACGGCGGCCACGACAACAACACGATGGTGGGCGGCGCCGGCGACGATTCGCTCCAGGGCTCGACGGAGAACGACTATCTCGAAGGCGACGACGGCAACGACACGCTGAGCGGCGGTTCGGGCAACAACAGCTATTATGGCGGCACCGGCAACGATCTGCTCAACGGCAGCGGCAGCATTTTCGGGGCCTCCTATTTCGACGGCCAGGCCGGCAACGACACGATGAATGGCGGGTCGGGTAACGACACCTTCGACGATTATCAGGGCGACAACGTCTTCAATGGCGGCGGCGGCAGCGACCGCTTCCTGGATGTCGCCTACAGCGGCAGCGAGACCTTCTCGGGCGGCTCGGGCGGGGACGTCGATACCTATTCCCTGAATTGGCACACCGGCGGCGGCTTCGCCGAAATTACCGATTTCGACACCGGCGCGGTCAACGACGTCATCGACATCAACCAGGTGCTGAGCAGCGCGCTGATCGGCTACACGCCCAGCGCCAATCCGTTCACCACCGGCTTCATGCAGCTGGTCCAGGACGGGTCGGACGTCGACCTTCAGATCGATGTCCACGGGACCAATACGGCTTGGACGACGGTGCTTGTCATCGACAACCACGTCGTTTCCGACTTCACCTTCGCCAATTTCAGCCCGACCGATTCGCCCTCCGGCGAAGGCCAGAACAAGCTCCTCGGCAGCGGCAACGACACCTTTGTCGCCTCCGCAAGCAACGACACGATCGACGGCCAGCAGGGCAACGACGTCATCTATGGCGGCAGCGGCGACGATTGCCTGATCGGCGGCGACGGCGGGGCCAACGACGGCAACGACACGATCTATGGCCAGGACGGCAACGACACGATCCTGGGCGGAGACGGCAACGATTACCTCGATGGCGGCAACGGCAACGATACGATCGACGGCCAGGGCGACAACGACACGCTGGTCGGCGGCGACGGCAATGACCACCTCGAAGGCGATTCCGGCAACGGCCCGGATTCGCTGGTTGGCGGAACGGGCAACGACACGCTCGACGGCCAGGGCGGCAATGACAGCCTCAACGACTATGAGGGCAACAACAACCAGAGCGGCGGGGCAGGCAACGACGTCTTCTACAATGTCGGTTACGGAACGGGCACCGATATCCTGTCGGGCGGACCGGGAGGTGCGGGCGATCAGGATACCTATGTCCTGAATTGGAGCGGCCCAAGTGCTGCCACCGACGAGATCACCGATTTCGACACCAGCGCGGGCGGCGACCTTTGGGACATCACGAATCTGTTCGGCTCGATGTCGGGTTATGTCGGCGGCGACAATCCGTTCGTCAGCCAGGTCGTCCTCGGAGACGGCAGCCATGGCGCGTATCTGCAGCTCGTCGATGACGGCTCGGGCAATACGCTCCTGCAGATCAGCCCCAACGGGGATTCAACCTGGTACTCGATCGTCAAGGTCGACGCTGTCGCCCCGGCTCAGCTGACCAATTTCGGCGGCTATTCGCCGACCGGCGCGGGCGAGGACACGTTCGGTTCCTCCGACGGCGATGTCATGCACGGCACGTCGAATGCCGACACACTCGACGGCAGGGATGGCTTCGATACGATCTATGGCAGCAACGGCAACGATCTGCTGTTGGGCGGCCACCAGAGCGATCTGCTGTTCGGCGAGAACGGCAACGACTCGATCTACGGCGACTCGACCATCCCGGGCGACACCGCCGCAGGCGATGACACGATTTCCGATTCCCAGGGCAGCGAAAACTATCTGGACGGCCAGGGCGGCGACGACAACATCTCCGGCACCGGCACGCTGGTCGGCGGCGAGGGCCAGGACACCCTCTCCGGTACGGGCGTGATCTACGGCGATTCCACCGATCCGTCGGCGAATGCGGTCGATTCGCTCGTCAGCTTTGCCGACGACGATGTGATCTCGGGCACCGGCACGATCCATGGCGGCACCGGCGACGACATCATCTCGGGCTCCGGCGACCTCTACGGCGACGCCGGCAACGACACCATCAGCGGCCACGGCCATATCTATGGCGGCGACGGCCACGACAGCCTGTCCGATCCCGGCACCGGCTCGACGCTCGACGGCGGCACCGGCGACGACACCTTCAACGGCAGCAGCGTGTCCTTCGGCGGCACCATGAGCATCGATGGCGGCGCCAACGAAACGCTCAGCGGTCCGAGCGAAACCGTGGGCGGCGGCTACGATGTCGTCAATTTCAGCGGCAATTCGAGCGACTACGATCTGAGCGGCGTCGGCACCGACCCCGCCGGCACCTACACGATCCACGACAACATCAACGATGCCGACATCACGATCACCAACATCGAGATGCTGGTGTTCGCCGACACGGAAGTCGCGATCCTGCAGCCGACGGCGGGCGTTGTTTGGGACGACGCGACCGACGACACGCCGGACAGCGCGCCCGGCCTGCATGATGGCGAAATCGACAACCGCATCAATTTTCCGGACCAGTATGACGTCGACGTCAACACCGGGCGGCTGATCTTCACCGGCGACGTGCCCAATCATTCCTCCAACGACTTCACCGTCGGGGCGGACCCGACGCTCGTTCCGGTGCCCTTCAGCGACACCTATGAGCGCGACCTCATCAACAACGACACGCTGCACGGCGAAGCGGGCAGCGATCGGCTGAATGCAGGCCCGGGCAACGACAGCATCACGGGCGATGGCGGCAACGACGTACTGCACGGCAGCTATGGCAACGACACCGCCGACGGCGGCAACGGCAACGACACGGTCGAAGGCGATTCGGGCAACGATTCGCTGATCGGCTGGAACGACGCCGATTCGATGGAAGGCGGTCTCGGCAACGACACCGTCTACGGCGACGGCTTCATCATCAGCGGCGCCCAAACCATCTATGCCAACATTGCGGGCAACGACACCCTGGTCGATACCTCGGGCGAGAATTCGCTGTCGGGCGATGCCGGCAACGATTCCATCATCGGCGTCGGTACGCTGCACGGCGGCACCGGCAACGACTCTGTCGTGGGCGATGGCCAGCTCTACGGCGACGACGGCGACGACGCGCTCAACAGCGGCACAAATACCGATGCCTTGCAGCTTGGCGGTCTCGGCAACGATGCGCTGTACGGCAACGGCACGCTCTATGGCGATTACCAGCTCACCGACGCCGACTCGGCCGATCCGAATTTCGCCAAGGGCGGCAATGACGTCATCAACACCACCAACGATTCAGCCTATGGCGGCGCCGGAAACGACACCCTCATCGGCATCATGTATACGATCTTCGGGACGCCCTATTCCGGCAACGAATACCTCGAAGGCAATCTCGGCAACGACTCGATCGTCGGCGATACCGGGAACGACACGCTCTCCGGCGGGTTCGGCGACGACACGCTGTCCGGCGGCTCGGGCAACGACATCCTGCTGGGCGGCGCGGGCGCCGACACCGAGCAGGGCAGCTACGGCAACGACACCATCGACGGCGGCACCGGCGACAACGTCGCCGACTATCTCGACCAGGCGAGCGTGCGTGCCCACTTCTCGGTCATCCAGGACGGCGTTGGCGGCTACATCGTTCGCGACAATTTCGGCAACGAAGGTCAGGACAGCGTCACCAACGTGCAGATCCTGCGCTTCCAGGATCAGGATTTCGAGCCGATCACCTCGGCGCCGAACACCAACACCGGCCAGATCTTCACCGCCGACGCGAGCCATCATTCACTCACCGGCACCGCGTTCGACGACAGCCTCGCAGGCACTGCAGACGGCGACACGCTGATCGGCGATCCCAGCACTCTTGCGGGCGGCAACGATCTCATCGACGGCGGCGCAGGCGACGATTCCATCGATGCGGGGCTCGGCGACAACGTCGTCTGGGGCGGCGACGGCAACGACACCATCGTGTCGTCCGACGGAACCGCGCTTGGCTTTGTCTACGCCGACCAGCTGCATGGCGGCGCGGGAGACAATTCGATTTCCGGCGGTTCGGGCAACGACACCATCGATGCGGGCGACGGCAACAACCACATCACCGGCGGCACCAACGACGACGTCATCACCGTCGGCAACGGCAATAACGACATTCAAGGCAATGACGGCGCGGATCACATCGTCGCCGGCAACGGCCAAAACACGATCGACGGCGGCGCCGATGACGACATCATCTCGTCGGGCGGCACCGGCCACCTGATCGGCAATGACGGCAACGACACCATCAGCGGCAACGGCTTGGTCGAAGGCGATGCCGGCAACGACGACGTGGTGGGCAACGGTACGATTTCGGGCGGCATTGGCGACGACATCGTCGGCGGCATCGGCGTCCTTTCCGGCGATGAGGGCAACGACGCCGTCTCAGGCTCGGGCACGCTCGATGGCGGCGACGGCAACGACGCGATCATTCTGTTTGGCGGTATCGGCGGCTCCGGCACCCCAGGCGGAGTCGGACTTGGCGATGGCGGCAACGACACGATCTCCATGGGGTCGAGCGCCGATGGCTATCTCAGCGGCGGCGAGGGCAACGATTCGCTGCAAGGCGGCGGCGGCGAAGACACCATGCTCGGCGGCCCGGGCGACGACGATTTCCGCGGCAATGGCGGCAACGATCTGCTGTTCGGCGGCTCGGGCTACGATGTCGCGCATTTCTCCGGCCGCAAGAAGGATTACCTGATCGACGACAGCAATCATGACGGCACGGCAATCGTCACTGACCTGCGCCCCGGTTCGCC
>Ga0265337_1000489_pt1 | contig 20975 bp, 9 predicted proteins | sample 42122metaG_FD_192441 | JGI IMG/M metagenome (GOLD analysis project Ga0265337, IMG submission 192441) | Rhizosphere microbial communities from Carex aquatilis grown in University of Washington, Seatle, WA, United States - 4-21-22 metaG | ecosystem: Host-associated > Plants > Roots > Rhizosphere >... | reverse complement strand
CCTCGTGCCCTTCACTGTCGGCATCTTCCGCCGAATAGAAGCCGCCCTCCGGATGCGTCATGTCGCGCAGCACGTAATCGAGGATGTCGCGCGCCACCGCGGCATGCCGGGCCTCGCCGCTCACCAGGTAGGCGTCGAGATACAACTGGGCTAACTGCGCGTTGTCGTAGAGCATCTTCTCGAAATGCGGCACCAGCCATTCGGCGTCCACCGAATAGCGGGCGAAGCCGCCGCCCAGTTGATCGTGAATGCCCCCGGCAGCCATGCGGTCGCAAGTGTGGAGCACGATGCGCATGGCCTCGTCGTCATGGAACCGACTGGCGTAGCGCAGCAGGAACTGCGGCTGGCTGGGCTGCGGGAACTTGGGGGCGCCGCCGAAGCCGCCGTGCTCCGCGTCGTAGCTGTTCTTGAACAGGGAGGCCGCATCGCGCAGGACCTCGGGGGTCAGCGCTAACCCGGGCGAGAGGTCGTTGGTGGCGCTCAACTGCTCGAGGCGGGAATGGATATCCGCCGCCGACCTGGCCAATTCGGTGTGACGCGTCTCCCAAAGCCGCTGTATTTGCTGCAAGAGCTGGAGGAAGCCCGTCCGGCCGTGGCGGTTGTCGGGCGGGAAATAGGTGCCGCCGTAGAAAGGCTTCAGGTCCGGCGTTAGAAACACATTAAGCGGCCACCCGCCCTGGCCGCTCGTCGCCTGGACGAAGGTCATATAGATCCTATCCACGTCCGGGCGTTCCTCCCGGTCAACCTTGATGCTGACAAAGTGCGCGTTGAGATAGGCGGCCACCTCCGGGTTCTCGAAGGATTCGCGCTCCATCACGTGGCACCAGTGGCAGGTCGAGTAGCCGATGCTGAGGAAGATCGGCTGATTCGCACGGCGCGCTTTGCCAAAGGCCTCCTCGCCCCAGGCATACCAGTCCACCGGGTTGTACTGGTGCTGCAGCAGGTAGGGCGACTTCTCGCGCGCGAGGCGGTTCGTGTGGCCTAGCTCGGCGACGGCGGATGTATCATTCACAACGTATTTGGCTACAGGTTCAACGGCGCGTTGGCGGCAGGCATTCAAACCCAATGCGCCAGCCAGCGCCAGGGCGGCTGCGGCGCCTCAGTTCATGGTAACAACCATAGCCCGCTCGCGAGCTGAAAGCAAAAGACCGCTTTTTGCATCGTCACCCCGCGCCCGCTGGGATAGCTTTCGTTCATGCTATCGGTGAAACCGTGGAAGGCGGATGCAATCATGCGCTTGGTGTTGAGCGTAATCGTTTGCGTCTATGCCGGCTCGGTGCTCACGAGCACGGGGCACTACATCATCGCCGGCGGCAAGGCCGGCCCGTGGCTGTTCTACCCGCTGGCGGCGGTCGCCATGATCTCCATGGTCGTAACGCTGATCTTGATTGGCCGGCCCTGGCAAGCGGAGAGATTTGGGCGCTGGATGCTGGTGCTGCTGATTTGCGCGTACAGCGGATTATTCGTGGGCGCCTGGGTGCAGCGATTGGCCGGTGAGGACGCGGCGGAGCCTTCCATCTGGCGGATGGTCGTGGCCACGCTCTGTTTCCAGGGCGTAGGTCTGTGGCTGATTGCCCGTTTCTTGCGCGAGCAGCAGAGTACTTGGACAGAGGGCTTCGGATTCCTGAACCACCCGCGCCAGGCGGTGCTGTTGGGATTGCTGGCCGCGTTGATCTTTCTGCCGCTCGGCTGGGTGCTGCAGCATGCTTCTGCGCTGGTGATGACCCACCTGCCACACTTTAAGCTGGAACCCAAAGAACAACTGCCCATTCACGCGCTGCGGGTTTCTATGTCATGGGGCGGGCGGCTGACGTTCGGGGCGGCTGCGGTGCTGCTGGCTCCGGTTACGGAGGAGGTCCTGTTTCGCGGCATTCTTTACCCCGCGATCAAGCAATTCGGCTATCCCCGCTTGGCTCTGTGGAGCACCTCGCTGCTGTTTGCGGCCGTGCACACGAACGTGGTCACTTTCGTGCCGCTGGTGGTGTTGGCACTCGTATTGACGGCGCTTTATGAACGGACGGACAACCTGCTGGCGCCGGTCGCGGCCCACGTACTGTTCAATGCGCTGAACTTTGCGGAGCTGCTGGTGTTGCAGCGGGTCGGCGGCCTATGAACGAGTTCGAGCTCATCCACCGCCTGACGCGCTCGCTGCCGACCAACCCTTCGGTGGTGGTGGGCGCGGGCGACGATTGCGCCGTGCTGGACGCCGGTATTCCCGACCGGCTCCTGTTGTTCAAGACGGATGCCGTGGTAGAGGGCGTTCACTTCAAGCCCGAGACAGCGCCGGAGAAGATCGGCCACAAAGCGCTGGGTCGGTGCTTGAGTGACATTGCGGCCATGGCGGGCACGCCGACCGCAGCGCTGGTAACCATTGGCCTGCCGGGCATATTCAAGCTCGATTTCGTAGAGGCGATCTATGCCGGTCTGAATGAACTGGCGCGACGGCACCAGGTGGCCGTGGTGGGAGGCGAAACCACGACCAATCCCGGGGGCATCTTCATCTCCATCGCACTGCTCGGCTGGGTGCCGCGCGGCAAGGGCGTGCTGCGTTCGGGCGCGGAGGTGGGCGACGCCATCTTTGTCACTGGCGAACTGGGCGGCTCGCTGGCCGGGAGGCATCTCGACTTCGAGCCCCGCCTCGCGGAAGCACGCTGGCTGGCGCAGCACTTCTCGCTGCACGCGATGCTGGACGTGAGCGACGGACTGGCTGGCGACCTGAGGCATATTTTGACGGCCAGCCGGGTGGGCGCGGAGCTGCTGGCGAGTGCGATCCCCATCAGCCGTGAGGCGCGCCGCGCCGCCAAAGCCGGTTCCGCGGCCAAGCCGCCGCTTGTTGCGGCGTTGAGCGACGGCGAGGACTTTGAACTGCTGTTCACCGTCGCCAGCCGCGATGCAGTGCCGGTGCTCGACGCGTGGAAGAAGCAGTTTCCCGGGCTGGCGCTCACGTGCATTGGCAAGATCAAGGCGGGCGAGGGAATCACTCTCCGGGATAAGCAAGGCGTGCGACCGTTGACGGCTCATGGCTACGTTCATTTCTCATAGCCCAGCCGAGACCGCTGCGCTCGGTGAGCAATGGGGCCGCGCCGCGGAGAGCGGCCTGGTCATCGGCCTGTGCGGTGACTTGGGTGCGGGCAAGACGCAGTTGGTCAAGGGACTGGCCAGGGGGCTGGGCATTGCGGAGCGCGTGCATTCACCCACCTTTGCCCTTGTGAACATTTATAACGGCGGCCGGCTGACGTTGTTCCACTTGGATTTATACCGGCTGGACACGCGCGAGCAGATCCTGGCCGCCGGGCTGGAGGAATACCTGAAGCCAGCAGGTGTGACCGTGATCGAATGGGCTGAACGGTGGTTCGGGGATGTCCAAAGTCCAGGGGCGCCAGGTACCAGTCCCGCTTACCCCTTTCGCCAGGTCCAGATTGAAGTGGGTAGTGAAACGGAACGGCGCATCATCTATGAAGATCCTCGCCCTTGAGTTCTCCTCGCCGCGACGGAGCGTGGCAGTGGTGCAGGAGCGCACCGATACCGGGCCGCTGGCCTTGGGCGAGGCCATTGAGACGGGCGCTCGCTCCACCAATACACTGGGCCTGGTGGAGGAAGCCTTGCGCCAGGCGCAGCTCGATCGCGCGCAGATCGACTGCCTGGTGATCGGCCTCGGGCCGGGCTCCTACAACGGCATTCGTATGGCGATCGCGTTGGCCCAGGGATGGCAACTGGCGCGCCCGGTGAGATTGCTGGGCATCAGCACCGCCGAATGTCTCGCCGCCGAGGCGCAGGCCGCGGGGATTTATGGGCGGGTCCAGGTCGTGATCGATGCGCAGCGCGATGAATTCTACCTGGCCGGCTATGACGTGAGTGCGGAGACGTCGCGTGAAATCGAACCGCTGCGGTTGGCCACGTTGTCGGAAATGCAAGCCTGCCACCAGGCGGGCGGGATTATCATCGGCCCGGAAGTCACCAACTGGTTCCCGGGCAGCCGTGTCCTGTTTCCCCGCGCTGCCACCTTGGGCCGGCTGGCCCGGGGCCGCACCGACTTTGTGCCGGGCGAAAAGCTGGTGCCGATCTACCTGCGCGCCACCCAATTCGTCAAAGCCCCGCCTCCACGAATCTTGCCGTCCTCGTCTTGAATGTTACGCTGGCTGTCGCGGAAGGCGTTGCCAAGCGCCCCGCTGGCCTATTGGCCGGCTTGTGCGCGGATCTTCAAGTTGCGGAACCAGACCTCGCTATGGTGGTCCTGGAGCAGGATATGACCTTGGATCTTGTCGCCGAACCGGGCAGTCGTCTTGAACTTGCTCGCGGCGATGGCCGCCTTCAAGGCCTCGCTGCCGCACTCGTATTCCAGCACCTTCACCCCGTTGAGCCAATGCTCGACATGGTTGCCCTTCACGACGATGCAAGATTGGTTGATTTCCCCCGGCTGCTTGGTTGCGGGGGTGACGGTGGGCTTGAGCACGTCATAAAAGGAGGCAGTAACGCGTTTGCCGTTGGCCAGCTTGGCGTCCGGCTCGCGCTCGTCGTCAATCATCTGGTATTCATGGCCCAGGGCTGCGTCGCGGGATTCGGTGACGAAATACTTCACGCCGCTGTTGCCAGCCTCGGCCTGCTTCCATTCCCACAGCAGCTCGAAATCGCCGAATTCCACATCGGAGATAATGTCGCCGCCGCTCTTGCCAAGGCAGTGGAGCCAGCCGTCTTCGACGACCCAGCCTTTGGCGGGAAAGGTGGTCTTCTTAAAGGTGCACCAGCCATCCGTGGTCTTGCCATCGAACAGCAGTTTCCAGCCGGCGGCCTTTTCTTCGTCGGTGAGTTGATTAACGGCCGGAGCAGCCACCGCCGCAACGCCTGCGAGCAGGAGAGCCAACGTACCACAGCAACCGAACACAGAACGATTGATCATGGGCCTATTTGGAACGTGACCGGCGGTGGTTGGCAATAGAATAATCACCGCGACGACAAGTATGCGTGTACCCAGTGCCAGGATTACGGCTGTATGGGCGTCACGAGGCGATAGAACCGGCTGGTCGCGCCGCCGGCGGAGAGGTCATTGATCTGGACGGCGGCGGTCGTGGGAGCGGACTCGACATCGGCCAGTTTTTGCCATGAGCCCGTCGCCACGTCGGTGCAGTATTGGATCGAATAGCTATGGCCGGCAACGCGGGTAAAATGAAGCGCCGCCGCTCCGGGCTGCAGGTCGATGGATTCGATTCTCAAGAAGCTCGACTTGTCGTGGGGGTCAGTGCCGGCAAGGTATTCCTGGAGATTGGTAAAGCCATCACCGTCGGGGTCGCCGCTGGCTCCGTCATCGCCGATTGCCGAGTACGGGTTCAGTCCGTTGGCCAACTCCCAGTCATCGGGCAAACCGTCGCCGTCGGCATCGCTCATACAATTGCGGGTGCCCGGGGTCGGGCTGCAAGCCGTCCAGTTGAGCGGTTCGTTACCGTAACTGCCCAGAAGCCGGCGTTGGAGCGACATCCCCGTGCCATCCGCGCCGGCAGGCCAGGGCGGCGCGTTGCTGTAAGTCACCTGCTCGACCAGCACGTACGGCACGAATCCGGCGTCGGGATGAGGTAAGTTCTGCGGCGAATCAGGCTTGTAAAGTTGAATGCTTTCGCCCGCGTTGTTCAGCTTGCCACTGTAAGGGCCATAGATGGGGACATTGGTCGCGACGCCGTATTTGCTGCTTAAATTGGCCAGCGAGGCCGCATTGGTTGCCGGATCAAAGCCTACGACGAGGAGATAGCCGCCGGGTGGCAGACTCACGCCCGCCGGGAACAGGAAATCCACCGCGCCGCTGAGCTTCCAATGGTTGGTTGTCGCCGCAGGATCGTACAGAGGCACGGTGTTGGACGTGATATTAAACAGCTCAACGTATTCCTCGTCGGGGTTTTCGAAGGCATTCGTTCCGCTGCCGGTGATCGGATGATACATGATTTCATTGATCACTACCGGGCCGACCTTGGGATAGGAATTGGCCAACCCGGTCCCCGTCCGGAACTGGGTGACCGTCGCGGGATTATCGACCCCGAAGGTGCGGCTGCTCAGTGCGACGAAATCAACCCCGGCGCTCGTCTGGAAACGCCCCATGGAAACGCCATTTTGGGCGGCCCCGAAGGAGATCTGCGAGCGATAGCCGCTCAGGTTTCCGGCACCATCGGCTGCGGATAACAGCACCGAGTCGCCGTGCGCCGAGTTGAGCGTGAAAGACGTCGCATTGCTGGAATTGAACTCATACTCGTAAAACACCTTGTATCCGCCCGCGGGCAACACCGACCCATCCGGGATCCGATATTTCTTTAAGTCAGTCTCCGCGTTGCTGATGAACCAGCCGCCCAGCGGGACGTCAGTGCCGGTCGGATTGTATAATTCAATCGCATCCTCCAACGGCGAGTCCGTATGGCTTAAAACTTCGTTGACCACCACGTTCTGAAGCGGAAGGTAATTGCTCTTACCGGGCGTGGGTGTGGCCGAGAAGCTCACGATATTGCTGCCGCCGTCCGGGAGACGGCCTTGCGAAACCCCGCTGTCCTGCAAGCCAAATTCAACCGAGTCGAGCAGCATCAGGTTGGTGTGGTAGAGGCGGAGGTTTTGGCCATTCTTATCGAGGCTGAAGTTCACATGGTTGGGCCCGTGGCTGCGGTGGCTGTCGGCCTCAATCTTCACCCAGCCATCGCCGGCGATGAAGCTGAGCGCAGGCACCTGGAAGTTGGTCGTGCCGGCGATGGATGGATCATCGGTCAGATACAGATCCGCCAGGCTCACGGGCGAAGAGTCGGTATTATACAGCTCGAACCAGTCATTGCCGGAAACCGGATTGGCCATCCATTCGTTGATACGCAGGTTCGCAGGGTCGCCGAGGAGGGCGGGGGAGGCATTGACGGTGCCAGGACTCGGGCTGCTCGACAGGCTCCACGTCCCTGCGCTCCGGCCTATTGACAAGTCGGCAACCTGGAACCCGAACGCAACGGCATCGGCGACCTGGTTGTTGGTATCGAATAGATAGACCGCCGCCCCGTCGCCGTTAAGGGCAAAGCCCGCATTCAGTTGGGCTTCCAGGTTGGTCGAAGCGGGCCGCGACGCATCGCACCAGACGATCATGTAGCCGTTCGAGCCGACGCTGGAGCCGGCGGGGAAGACCCACTGGCCCGGGCTGCCGGGGTCAGTGCTCAGGCTCACGCCCGCGAGACTATAGCTGGCTGCGTTCGGATTGTAGAGTTCGATCCAGTCCGGATTGTTCCCCCGCGCGTCATAGACGGCCGCCACATTGCGCGCCATCAACTCATTAAGGATCGGGCCGGCGTAACTGCTGACATAATTGCTGGCGTCCGGGCTGGCGGTTCCTGGAAAACTGACGATGTTGGCCGAGCCGTCCGGGAATCGTCCCTGCGACACCCCTTCGACCTGGTTGAGGAAGCTGACGCGATCTATCGGCTGGCCCAAGTAGTCATAGAGCATAATCGCATCCCCCGCTGCCGAGAGTTTGAAATCCACATGGTCGAAGCCCGGGTTATTGTCGGCAAACAACTGGACGAAGCCGCGCGGGGCGATGAAGGACAAGGAGCAAATCTCGAACAGTTCGTTGCTGGTGGCGAAATACAGACCCGCCAGGGCGACCGGGAGGTTGGAGGAAAGATTGTACAGTTCAATCCAGTCCGAACCGTCGGGCACGGAATTGGCCAGCCATTCATTGAGCACCAGATTGGCCGCCCCACCCACGGCGGCGGCGACATTATTCGAGCCCGGCGTCGGCAGAGTCAATTGCCAGGTTCCATCCGGGTCAATGCGTCCGACACTATAATCAGTCAATTGCAGGCCGAAGCTGAAGGCATCGATGCGGTTGGTGTTGGAGTCGTAAAGAAAGAGGCTTTCGCCTTTGCGTCCGAGGTTGAATCCGGAGTGCAGCCCGGGGGCATTGGTCTGGCTGTCGCACCACACCACCAGGTAACCGCCGGCGAGAATGGCCGTTCCGCCGGGAAAGACGAACTGCCTGGCATCGCCGCTCTTGCTCAGGCTCCAGTTGGCAAGGCTGACCTCATTGCTGGCGGGGTTGTAAAGTTCCAGCCAGTCGGGCCAGGTCCCGCCGTTGGGAACCGCGCCGGCGTTCTCGGCCATGATTTCATTGAAGCGCACCAGGGGCGACGAGGCGGCTGTGGTGACGATGCCGGGTGACCCGTTGACGGCAGCGCTGGCGCGCCAATTGGCAGGGTCGTTAGGATCGCCGTTGGGATTAATGACTTCAAGCGAGTAGCCGCCACCGTTGGCTGCGGTGGGCCAGCCGTTGCCAGGGCTGTACGTGACGGAAGTGACGGTGCTGCCGTTGCGGTCCAACAGCGCGACACGTTCACCGGCATTGTCCAGGGCGCCATTGTAATATCCGGCGACAGCCACGCCCGGGTAGCGGCCTGCCCAGGCGCTCGGGTCGGCCCCGGAAGCGATCACCATCACGCCGCCGGAGCCCAGGCTGGTGCCCTCTGGAAAGACGTAGGTGACCCCCTCAAAGCTGTAGCCGCTGAGATCCACCGTAAGAGCGCCGAGATTCTCAAGCTCAATGAACTCGTATGCCTTGCCCCCAATGGGATTGTACATCAGCTCAGTGATGCGAATGGGCACGCCCAGCAGCGCCACGCTGAAGTCGCCTTCGGCGAGGGCGCTCCAGCGCCCGTTGAGCACGCGCGCTTTGACGACGGTGCCGGCGTTGAGCACCAGCGGCGTGGTGGAATAGACAAGTGCCCCGAGGGCCACCGCTCCTGAGCCAAAGGCCCGCGGGTCGGTGTTGTTGGTGGCGTAATAGATCTTCCCGCCCGAATTGGGGTTGGTCATCGTTAAAGCGTAACCGAAGGGGACGTTGCCGCCCAGTTGACTGAAGCTCGGAGCGCTGACGCTCGGGAACAGGCCAATGGCCTTATACTGGTTCAGCACATTGGCCGAACGTTGGGGGAAATAGTTGGCGGTGTTGGCGGCGATATTGGTGAAGCCGAGCAGGTTGTTCAACTCGAGCAGCCAGTGGTTGTTGCGGGTATAGTTGGTGAGGAAATAGGTGCCCCAGCGTGCCGACTCATCCACGATAGCGTTGGTAATCTCGTTGATACGCTTCATGTAGTAAGACGCCGGGACGTTGCGCTCCGGATGGGCCGGGTCCCAGCGGGCATTGGCAGGATTGGGATCGGTGTAGAAGAGGCCGCCGTTGAAGAATAGTCTCTGGAGGTGATCCGCAAAGAGGAGCCGGAATTCCGCGTTGTTGCGCAGCGCGTTGTAAACTTGGGCCGGGCTGCTCGCCGCATTCACCGTGGTCACGTTCTCCGTCACGCTCTTCAACACCTGCTCGGCATCCCACATCATGAACTTGAACGTCCCGCCCGTCGTACGGTTGCGGAGCACATACCAGTTGTGCTGCGGCCAATCATCGTTGCCGCCCCAGTGGTTGACGATCATGTAGTCAATCAGGTTGTCCAGATCAACATACTGCTGCAACTGGAGGTATTGGGCGTTGTTGGCCAGATTACTATTGGCCAGCGACAGCATCGCGTTCCAGGCGGTCAGGTCCCCGGCGACCACCTGGAGGTTATCGCTGGTATTCTTGATCACATCATAATCGGAATGATCCCCTCCGAAATAGCTGGCGGCGAGGTCATCGTCGGGCCGCTCGTGGATATAGTGCAGCCCCCAATAGAGGCCGTTGAGATAGACGTGATAGAACTGGCCGTGGAAGGAGGGATGGCCCAGAGCGAGCATCAGATCGCTGACGAACTGGTCGCGGACGCATTGGGCGCGGTAGCGCTGGTCGTCCGGGTTGACCCCTCCGCCATAATGCCACCAGAAATTGTAACCGGCATCCAGCACCAGCGTCTTGAAGCTCGCGACCGGTGAATCGCCAAAGACCTGGTAATCCAATTCCTTCGGCCCGTAGCCGCTCTTGAAATCCACGCGGAAGGAGTGCTTCGGGGTTCTTTCGGGCAGGCGCGAGGCCCCGCCCTGCATTTGGAGGCCGCAATCCGCTTGCAGGCCGGGGGTGCCATCGGGGTAAATGAGTTCCATCGAAGCCGGCACCTCGAGCGTGTGATCGGCCGAATGGGTGTAAATGCCGTTGGCCGGGCCGAAGAGGTTGTCAATGGGAGTCACGACCGACATCGACGGAATCGCAACCAAGCCCGCGCGGACGGCATTGGTGTATTGCGGATCGTTTACTATCACCGGGTCCATCTGGTAATCGGCGAGCGTGCCGGTGGCTACCTCGCCCGGTGTCGGAGTCCAGACATAGCCGGTCGGGTAACCGAATGGATTGTTCGGCTGCCGGACGATGTCTTCCACGAACAGGTAAGTTTGCGAGGCCACGAGTGTCGGCAGCAGGCCCGGCGCGAACGCCGCCGCCCGGACTGCCGTGGTGCGGCTGATATTAATTGGGCTGGCATAGAGGGTGCCGTTAGTAAACCCGCCGCTGATGTCTGGCTCGCTGCCGTCGGTGGTATAAAGGATGGTGGCGCCCGGAGTTTCGGTGGTCAGGACCAGGTTAAACGGCTGGTTGAAGAAGCCGTGCTTTACGCTCAGGTGAACCGGCGCTACCAGGCCGGCCAGGGTGTTCAAGCTGTTCGGACCGCCTGGGGTCTGCACGGCAAAGTACTTCTGGCTGTTGGCGCTGTCCAAGCCGTAAGAGATGTCGTTGCGCTGCTCGGGATACCCTGGCGCGTATTCATGTACCACCTGTGCCGGAAAGTCGGAGCTATACAAGCCAAGGTATCCGCCGACCGAACTGAGCTTGAAATTGGTGTGCAGGTTGGCGCCGGGAGTTCGGCGGTCTTTGCCGGAGGCGAACACGATCAGGTATTGGCCGGGGGCGATGTTGGTTGCCGGGAAAGTCCATTGTGCCGGTTGGTCGGCTGAGTCGCTCAACGACCAGCCGTCGAGGTTGATGGGCGCGGCGCCGCGGTTATAGAGCTCGAGCCAGTCGCTGAGTTGGCCGTCCTCGTCGGCCAGCCCGTTGGCGCTGACATTGGCGGCGAGAAGTTCGTTGATAACCAAATTGGTCAGGGCCGAGGCGGCGGTGAGGTCGAGCGTCACGCTCCAGCCGCTGCCGCCGAAGAGGTTGGAGGCGCTATCGCGGATGTTATGGCCGGCGGCCCAGGAGAACTGCACGACGCCTTGGGCCGGCTGGGCAAACTGGAAGATATACGGGCCAAAGCCACTGCCGTTAACACTGGTGGCTGGCAGACCGTTGACCAAAAGATCAGACGCATCCACTCCGGACACTGCTTTGCTGAAGAAGACCTGGGCCTGGGTAAGGCGGTCCACGGTTGCTGCTGCCGCAGGCGCGGTGGAAGCCAGCGTCGGCGGAATGTTATCCAGAAGCTGATAGGTCCAGGAGACCGAGTGATCGAATGGATTGCCTGACAAGTCAGTAATCCCGCTGTCCACGTCCCAGGTGATTTGGACCGTGCCCGGCGGAGGCTGGCTGAAGCTAAAGAGATAATTCGAACCCGAGCCGGAAAGGAACCCGGCAGGAGCCCCGTTGACTTGTAGGTCTTCGGCGTCCACGCCGATAACAGTCTTGCTGAAGGTCACCTGGATTTGGGTGAGCGTGCTGACGGTGGCCCCGGCCGCGGGATTGAGCGCGGTTATCGCCGGGCGGTTGGTGTCGGTGAACAGCACGGTAAGCGTGGCGACCTGGCTGGTGGCGGTGCCCGCCGCGTTGGTGACGATGAGCCGGTAATCGGCCGCATTGCCCGGCACCACCCCGCTGAAGACCAGGATATTGGTCTTGGAGCCCGAGACATCGCCGGCATCGGTCAGATTGGCATAAAGGGCATTGATCCCCTTCTGCCACTGGTAGTAGAGCGGCGAAGCGCCTGAAGCGATCGCCACAAACTGTGTGGGGCTACCCGTGTATAGGATCGCCGACAGGGGCTGGGTAGTGAACTGTGGGGCGAACGGCGGCGGCGTACCATACGGCTGGACGGTGAGGCTGCCGGAACCGGCGGCGGCAAAGTTGTTCGGAAAGCTGGCCGCCAATTCCGCGTAATAATGCGTGCCGGCGCTCAAGGCCGCGCCCTGGATGATCACGGAACTGAAGATGCAGTTCTGATGCAAAACCATGAGGCCGCCATTCGTCAGAATCAGCCTCCCCGCGCTATTGAGGTCATAGCCAAGTTCGAGCCAGGCCGGGCCGTTCGGCGAGGCGGCGTTGGGCATCGCCGCCAGGTAACCCGCGTAGAGCGGGTCCACCGTGATGCTGTTGGTCCCCAGGGAATCGGTCGCGCTTCCCAATAGCCAGCCGCACTGCACAATCCACTGGCCCGCAAAAGTATTCGAGCTGCCGGAGACCTTCTGCGGAAGGCTGGTACCGGCATTGAGAATCACGAGGTTTCCCGTGCCTGTGAGCACGCCCGTGAAATTGAAGGCTCGGTTTGGAGAAATCCCGCCGCCCCCGCCGTTCGCTCCGTGGGAAATATACGATTGTGCTGCCACTTGGACGCTGCCCGTGACGACGAACGTCGTATCTTCCCCGCCATTGAGCATCCCGCCGTTAAGGATAAGGCCGGGATTGCCGCCCACGCCCGGGAAATTCTGAGTAGCTCCGATGCCTTTCGCTCGCAGTTCGGTATTGGTGTCCAGCATGAGGGAGTTGCCCGGGAAGTTTTGCAGGCCCGCCGCAGCCGGGTTGCGGATGCGGGTGTTGTTTAAACCGTTCCCAATCGAGGTGCCGTTGAACACCGTCTCATAGGTGTTTCCGGCAACGGGAGAAACCGCCGTTCCGATTCCATTCGTCTTCCAGATGGCCGCGTTCCAATCGGTGCCGCCGGCTTCAACAATCGTGGTCGTGAGGTTGGTCCCCGCGTGGGCGGGCCTGGACGAGCAGAGCAGGAGCCAAAGGCAGCCGGCGGAGATGAGGAACGCAAAACGACGCATGCAAGTAAAACAACGAATGGGCCGCCATTCACGCCCGGAGGCCCTGTGGGGGTTCAAACCCCACAGGGTGAATACTCTTTGGGGCGCAAGCCATCGCGCGCTGCGCCCACCGGTGCACAATTACTGCACTTTGACCCGGTAGAACTTCCCGGGCCCTGTAGGCGTAACGGTGAGAGGTGAGGGGGCGCTGTTCGTGGTCCAAGGTCCAGTCAGGTTCGTCGCTTCCAAGAGTGTGCCGTTGGGCCAACTCAATGTCAGGCTGCCGTTGGTGAACTGGAGACCGAGAGTCACGGTTGGGACAAACGAGGGGTTATACAACATCTGCACCTGGGTCGGGCTCAGGGGATAGTTATAGAGGCGCACGTCGGCCAGATAACCCATCAATTGGCTCGTGATGGTGGTGCTGCCCGAGCCATCATTAGACCGGTCCTCTCCGCCGATGACCAGGGAATTGGTCTGAGCCAGAGCCATCGGCGCGAAGTCGTTCGTCAAGCTGGCAGCGGTATCCAGCACTCCGTCCACATACAGCAGTCGTGTGCCGGCCCCACCGTCCCAAACACCCGTAATCAGGTGCCAGTTGCCATCTTCGTAGTTGATCGCCCCCTGCGGATCATCGGCTTGGGGCGTGCCTCGGATGGTAAAACAAGCGTCCGGGCCGGTGTTGAAGCGGCGCAATTGGAAGCCGGAATTATCGTCACCGCGCTTGGAAGCGAAGGCGACCCAAGCGGTGGCAGTCCAGTTTGAGTCGAGCTTGACCCACGAGGACACGGTCAGTCCAGCGGCGATCTCTTCGTCGAAGGTATTTAGGTAACCAGCTTCGGCGGTGCGGGTGTTGAGGATTTCCAGCACTCCGCCGCCGGTGAGATCCAGGGAGTTGCCGGTCAGCGCCGCTGGGTGGTCTGTCGATAAGGCGACGGCTCCAATCGCGCTGCCGTCGTGCGTGGTCGCCGGGCGGAAGCCGGATGATTCGGCGTAAGGATTATTCACATCATTGAAGGTCCAGTGACCGATCAGGGCCGGAGTGTGGCGGACATAAAGGCTCAACGGGAGAGAGCCCGTCAACCCCGCGGCGGACGCCGTTAAGTGGGCGGTGCCGACGGTGAGGGCATGCGCGGTGAAGGATTGCACCGTCGCGGCGCCCGTGCCAAAGACCACGGAGAGGAGGCTGGCGTTGCCCCCCGGGAGGCTCACCACGGTCGGATTGTCGTTGGCGACAGTAACGGTGACCGGGCCGGCGCTGTTGGCGCCCGGCGGGATGCTCACCATTACGCTGATATCCTGGCCAATGGATACAACCGGAGTAGCAGCCGAGAGACTAAGCGCCCCGCTCACGACGGTCAGGCTGCCCGAACCCCCCGAAGTCGCCGATCCGCTTTGCGCGGTCCACGTTGCCGGGAAGTTGTTGGGATAGGCTGCGTTCAACTGCGCAAAGGTGTAGGTGCCCGGCGCCAGGGCGGTGCTGCCGACAAACACCGACTTGAAGGTGTCGTTCTGATGCAGGTACATCCGGCCGCTGACCGTCAGGGTGGCGTTCGGGCTGTTGAGGTCGTAAGTGGTTTCCAGCGCGCCGTCGGGGCCAACGGTAATCGAATTGGTGCCCAGCGCATTGGCGCCGGTGCCCAGCAGGGTGCCTGCGACCACGTTCCAGGTGCCGGAGTAAGTGTTGCTGGTACCCGCAATGTTCAGGTTGTTCACGTAGGCGGCTTGGAAACCGCTTTGATAGCCGTGGTATTCGATGCTCCCATGTCCGGTAAGCCAAGCGGCGATGACATAGCCGCGATCGGTCATGGCGTTGCTGTTAAACGGTGTGTTGGCCGCAATATCGATTTCGCCCGCCACAATGGCCGTGCCGTCGTTGCCCAAATCAAGCTGGCCGCCGTTCATGACGAGCCGGGGAACAGTCACGGTGCCAACGCCGCCAGGGACTTGCTTGAAGCGGAATTCGCCAACCAGGTCGGTGGGGGCGGGATTATTGACATAGACCCCGTTGCCGTCGATCGTCAGGACGTTGCCGGGGAAGGTGGCCGTTGTCGCGCTATCGGTCGAGCGCAACCGCGCGCCGGGAAGAACTTCATAAGTGCTGCCTGGGAACTCGAGCGCGGAAACCGAGGCGGGGAGGCCGCCTTGGCCGTCGTTCCACAAGCCGACTGTGTCCCAATCCTGCCCGATGGCGTCCTGCGCCGCCAATGTGATGTTCTGGGCTGGGAAGGTTGGCAGAACGGTAAGCGTCGCCGGCAGGCTGGTGGCTGAACCGGCCAAATTCGTTACGACAAGAATGTAATACGCGGTATTCTCCACTCCTATGGGACCAATAGTCAGATTGGAGGTCGTAGTGCCCGAGAAGATGCCGCCGTTGGGAAGATTCGTATAAACACCGCTGCCGACCGCTCCCGCCTTCCAGAGATAGGCCAGTGGTTGACTCCCAATGACCGTGGCCGTGAATTGCGCTGTCTGGCCGGCGTAGAGCGTCTGGGACGCCACCGGGTTAACGGTTATGGTTGGCGGCACCAGGCCCAGGACGGTGAGGCTGCCCGAGCCAGTCGAGAAGTTGGCCGCCCCCACCTGCGGCTTCCAGGTGACAGGGAAGTTGTTGCTGTAAGTGGCCGTCAGGGTGGCGAAGGGATAGACGCCTGGGCTCAGCGGATTACCGTTGATGGCCACGGCCCCGAAGGTATCATTTTGGTGCAAGAACATCTTCCCGTTGAGGAGGAGGCTGCCCTTGGGGTTGTAGATGTCGTAAGTGGTTTCGAGGGCGGCGTTGGTGCCGACGGTGATGGTATTGGTGCCGAGCGAGTTGGCGCCGGTGCCCAGCAGCGCGCCCTGCACCACGTTCCAGGTGCCGGAGTAGGTGTTGGTCGGGCAGGTGATATTCAGGTCGCCCGTGAACGAGGTGTCGAAGGCATGGTATTCGATGCTGGCGGAGCCGGTCAGGAAGGCATCAATCTGGTACCAACGGTTCGCGCCGCCGCCGCTGTCAACATAGAAGATGGCGTTGGTAATAATGTCAATTTCACCCTGGATGACCGCCAAGCCATCACTGCCGAGATCAACCTGCCCGCCGTTCATCACCAGGTGTGGGAAGACGACTACGGCGGGGTTGGTGATCACGCCCGGGTTGGTCTGTTTCAAGCGAATCTCAGCGTTGGGGGCACCCGCGGCTGGGTTATTCGTGAAAACACCGGTTCCATCGTTCGTGAGGACTATTCCCGGGAACGTATTATTAGGCGGGGCGGCGGGCGTGCGCATGCGCGAGCCGGGCAACAGTTCATAGGTGCTGCCGGGGAATGCGGCAGCGGAAACCGAGGCTGCGACGCCGCCCAAGCTGTCGCTCCAAACCCCCGCCGTATTCCAATCCTGGCCCGCAGCCTCCTGAACCGACATGGTGATGTTCTGCGCCGCGTTGGTTGCTAGAACAGTGAGAGTCACCACGCTGCTGGTGACCGTGCCATAAAGATTGGTTACCACCACGATGTAATCAGCCGCATTCGGCATCTCAATGCCGGCGATGCTCAGAGTTGGGCCGGTCGAGCCGGAAAACTGGCCCCCGTCGGTGAGGTTGGTATAAACGCCGCTGCCAGTGGCGCCGGCCTGCCATTGGTAAGCGAGTGGCAGCGTGCCGGCCGCTTGACCCGTGAACTGCGCCGTTTGGCCCTGGTACAAACTCGCGCTGACCGGCTGCACACCGATGGCGGGCGCCAAAGTCGCCCCGCCCGACGCGGCGGAATAGAGGCCCATGATCTGGCTCTGCGATAGGGCGCTGCCGAACACCGACACATCGTCAATGATACCGTTGAATGAACGCGTGCCGTTGCCGCCGTCGAAACTGTCTTCTCCAAGCTGCGTCGTCGCCGTGAACGCCAGCGACCTATGGCTGTAGGTGTGCGTCGAAGAGAGCGCGCCGTTGGTGTTGACGACATAGATCGTGGCGTCGGTTGGAGTTACCACCAGCGCGACAAATGACCACTGGCCGGGCGGCGTCGTTAACCCGGAGCTCCAGTTATAGGTGGCGGATTCATCATCCCAATTGTAGCCCAGAGTGTGGTTGCCGTTGATATCCGTGCCGCCGCTGTATTCCAAGCCCGCAGTCGCGGCCCCAGTGCCGTTGCGGACATTGACGATGCCGCTCGAGCCGACCTGAGGCCCGGATGGATTGACCCAGGCCGCAATTGTCACGGTGTTAGTATTGATGTTCCAAGGCGCGACGCTGATTCTCGAGCCGGTGGTGCCGTTGGCAAACTGGGCCGCTTTGTTGCCCGTCGCAAAGCCCGGGAAACCGTCGCCCACGCCCGGCCCGGCAATGTTATAGGTTCCATTGCCGTTCTGGACGGTGTTGCCATAAGTACCGATGAACCCGCCCGCATAATCGAAGGCCGGGCTGTTGTTGGTGGCCGGGTCACCGGTCTCATTCAACTCGTAGAACGCGATGGGATGGGCTGCCAGGACGGCGGCCTCGTACGGCTCGCTGCTAGGCGCGACCACCGTCAGTGGCACCGAGGCGCTCGTCACTGGCCCGCCCGCGTTGCGCACGACGACATCATAGCTGACCGCGTCCGCCACGCTCACATTGCTGACGAACAAAGTCGCGTTCGTCGAACCGGAAATGTTGCCGCCGTCAACCAGGTTGGTTCCCGCTCTCTGCCATTGGTAAGTCAGCGGCGGAGCGCCATTGACCGTGGCGCTGACCGTGAACTGGGCGGTGACTCCTGCATAGACCATCTCCGGCAACGGTTGGGTCACAATCGTTGGCCCGAGCGCCGGGGGGACTGGATTATAGGGCCGGATGATAATCGCGCCGGAACCGCCGGCCGAGAAACTGGACGGGAAGTTGGTGATCAGTTCCGAGTAAAAGTGCGTGCCGTTAGCCATGGCAGTGCCTTCAATGGTGGCGGCGCCGAAAACCACGATGCCGTGGAGATTAAGCTGGCCGCCGTTGGTCAAGATGAGGGTGCCTCCGCAGTTGGCGGTCGCGGCGCCCATGTCGAGCAAGGCCGGGCCGGCTGTGAAGACGGCTGCGGCGTCGAAAATCGGCGGCGGAGTCCACTGCGGGTCAATGACGAAGGTGCAGGCGGTGTTAGTGCCGAGCGAGTTGTATCCGTCGGCCGTCCCGTCGCCGGTGCCTTCCAGCCAGCCGGCTTTGACAATCCAGGTCCCGCTAAAGGTGTTGGACGCGCCACTAATCAACTGCGGCACGGTGTTGACTGCATTCAATAAAGCCAGGCTGCCGCTGCCGGACAACTGGGCCGCAATAATGAGGTCCCGCTTTGCGGTGTCCCCAGAGAAGGTGTTCGCGGGATTGAGGTAGGAGAGGGTCCCGGGAGCCGCCTGCATCGTCCCAAGAATGACGAAGGCATCGCTATCCCCGGTGTTCAAGCAGCCGCCGTTGAGCACCAGTCCCGGCAACCCGTTGGCGCCGTTGAAGGCGTTGGTTGGATAGGCGATGGCAACGGCGCCTTGCGCCGTTGTTCCCGAGGTGCCCAGGGCTTTGAAACGGAGTTGGGTATTGGTATCCAGAATCAAGCAGTCGCCGGGAAACACGGCGATGGTGGGGGTGCCCGCTGAATATGGGTTGCGGAGGAGAGTGGTGGCATTGCCGTTGCCGAGTTTGACGGTGCCGTTATACTGGGCTTCGTAGGTGTTCCCAGCCGTGGCACCTACCGCAGAGCCGGCCCCATTCAATTTCCAAATGATGGAGCTGGCCCAGGAGGTGCCGGGACTGGCCCCCTGGTTCGAAGTGGTGGTGTAAAGCGGCTCGGCTGCCCAAGCGGATGGACTGAGGCTGAGCCAGGCCAAGGCGGATCCGAGGATGAGCGCACGGCCGGGCTTGATCTTCGAGGCGAGGATTCTGAAGGGACGCATATATTGAATCTTTCGAGGGTTCTTGGTTGGTTTTGTGCAGACACCGCTAGTCGGCCACCATGGCCAGTGTAGTGGTCAGGAGTTTTTGCCTGGTTACGCTTTTCTTGGTTATGGTTTGATCGAGAATTGATTTGGTTGGTTACGGAAGGGCTGGCTAAAATCGGCCTGACAGGTGGTAATGTTTCTGCCGAAGGCGACTGTGACGGGCTGGACGTGGCCATCGCCGAAGCCAACCTCGCACTTCTTGGCCGGCGCATCGCCGGTTCCGCCCGCACCAGGCGCTAAACGGCTGTCGGTGACGACGTTGGCCGTGAGATCATAGGCCTCGCCCAGCTTCTTTGTGGCCTGCTCTTCTAACAGCATGATCTTCCGCGAGAAATTCTTGACCGATGCCACTTCGAACTGGCTCGTGGCATAGGCGCCGACAATAGCAACGCCGCCTGGATGGAAATGATCGCGATGCCCACCAACAATTCGATCACCGTGGAAGCCAGCCCTGCCCCGTTGAAACGTTGGCACCACAACGCGGTCATAATTCAAATTCTGATTGGAAGTATGTTCAGCTCGTGGCATTCGAGTCAAGAAAATAATAAGGAGAAAGTACGCGAGGATTAATAATAGATAATTAATCGTAGCTGGCGATGTCATGAGTCAACCGGGCTGGGGTGTTCGGGGCACGGGAGGGAGCGTTGTATAAGCCGAGGTGATCGAAAATGATTTTCTTTGGGGGGTCTATGGTACCAGGGCAGTTGTGATCGGCAATGATGTTGCTTTAGTGGCGGAGGGTGGCTTGGGGGGTTGGGTTCGTGGGGGCGGCGCGTTGGTTTGAGTTCGACACGGGAATGTCTCCAGTCTGTCACCCAATCGTAACTTGTACTTTTGGCGGCGTACTGGCTCACTGACACCATGGCCGGACGCGACGCCGAATTGGATTTTGATGAGACGCAACTTCATCACTGGAAGTTGTTGGAGGCCTTCCAGCAGCGTTTGGAGCCGGTGCTGGCATGCCGGGAGAAGACCCCGACGGAGTTGAACCCGCGGCGTCGGTTGCAGCCTGGGGGCTATCTGTCGATGATGCTCTTCGCCTTGCTCAATCCCGTGATCAAGAGCACGCGGGCCTTGTGCGCCGCCAGTCGTTTCCAACGGATGCAGGCGGAGGTCTGCGCGGAGCCGGTCAGTCTGGCGAGTTTTTCGGAGATGCAGGCGGTGTGTGAGCCGGAGTTGTTGGCCGGGCTGTTACGGGAACTCTCGGCGGAGGCCCTGCCGGTCTTTGGGGATAAGCGGGTGCGGGCGCAAGTCCGGGACTTGATTGCCAATGACGGAACGCTGCTGCCCGCGCTGCCGCGGATGGCCTGGGCGCTCTGGCAGGATGAGCGGAACCGGGCGGGCAAACTGCACTTGGAATTTTCGGTGTGGCGGCAGGTGCCCAGCGAGTTTACGGTGACGCCGGGCAATGATTCGGAGCGGGCGGCGTGGGAGGCCAAACTCAAGCCCGGGTCCTTTTACGTGAACGACCGCCATTTCAGCCATGATTACAAGCTGATCAGGCGGGTGCTCAAGGCCAAGGCTTCGGTGGTGTTGCGGCTGTTCAACAACACCGTCCTGGAACGACTGGAACCGGCGCGGGCTCTCAGCGAGGCTGACCGGCGGGCCGGAGTGCTGGAGGACGTGCGGGTGCGTTTGGGGACCGAGCTGAACGGGCCGGTGGGTCGGCTGGTGCGGGTGGAAGCCGACGGGCACACCTTCCTGCTTTTCACGGATCGGGAGGATTTGGCGCCGGAGTTGGTGGCCTTGATTTACCGCTACCGGTGGCAGATCGAATTATTCTTCAAGTGGATTAAATGCGTTCTAGGCTGTCGCCATTGGCTGGCCGAATCGCAGGCGGGAGTGACGCTCCAAGTTTATTGCGCACTGATTGCTTCCGTGCTGCTGGTGTTGTGGACCGGCAGCAAGCCGACCAAGCGACAATGGGAAGCCCTGCAACTCTATTGGATGGGGTGGGCCACCCTCGAAGAACTGGAGCGCGTACTGCACCGCGTAAAAAAAGCACTGTAAGCCCCTCGGGAGGATTTGGGAACGAATCCGCTCAGGGCGGAGCTTTGACTAGGCACTCCACCCGACGCGGAAATCCACTGCTCCCCTCGCTCGTCCCCGACCAAAATGGCTCCGTCAACCCAAGATAAAGCCCAAGCACCAACCTTGCCGATCACAACTGCCTTGAA